>Ga0182747_1000519_pt1 | contig 36525 bp, 40 predicted proteins | sample eDN3rd30CBELigBY_FD_128526 | JGI IMG/M metagenome (GOLD analysis project Ga0182747, IMG submission 128526) | Enriched backyard soil microbial communities from Emeryville, California, USA - eDNA 3rd pass 30_C BE-Lig BY (version 2) (version 2) | ecosystem: Environmental > Terrestrial > Soil >... | reverse complement strand
GTAATGTTAGATCTGTGTTATCTAACTGAAACAGTACTTGCACTGCTTTTTCGCGCGCATCATGTCGTTTCATGTATAAATCTCCTTCATTGGTAACATTAGTTTTTATAATAACATATTTTATCTATTCAAACACTGCTTCAATCATTTCCGCCAAAAAAATGAACAAAAGTCCTTTAGAACAAGAGATTTAGGTGCTTGATTCATGATTTTCGATAATAAATTAGCTTTAAGATACTTAAATCATACAACACAATAATCAATTGTTTGGTAGATACTTTAGAATAGTACAAAAAAGGATTATTGTTCAATAAATAAAAAAAAGTACTGATTAGCTATTTTCTTAGCCATTCAGTACAATTTAATAGTTAAGGGAGTTTGTTAAACATCACTAGTTATTTTTTTATCTTCAGCGCTATATTTTTCACTTGTGTATAATGTTTTAACGCTTCTAGTCCCCGTTCTCTACCAAAACCACTCTTACCCATTCCACCAAATGGCATTTCTACTCCGCCTTCAGGTGTTCCATAATTGTTGATGAAGACAAACCCTGAACGAATTCGAGTTGCTAACCAATGTGCTTTATTTACATCACTAGTGTAAATGCCAGCTGCAAGCCCGTATTCAGTGCCATTTGCCAATTCTAAAGCCTCGTCGATTGTTTCGAAGGTCTGAACTACTAACACTGGACCAAAAATCTCTTCCTGAATTAATCGACTATCTACAGGTAAATCATTGATAAGGGTTGGTTCGAATAGAAGTGTTCCTTTTTCTTTTCTTTTTCCACCTGTTATAATTGTTCCACCCTCTTGAATAGCTATCTCCATATATTCTTCTATTCTATTAATTTGTTTTTCAGAGATAACTGGTGAAACATCATAATCTTCTGAAGAAGGTGTATAGAAAGTCAATTTTTCCATCGCTTCACTTACTCGCTGAATAAACTCGTTTTGGATGCTTTTTTGCACTACTAACCGAGACCCTGCTACACATGTCTGACCGGCATTTTGAGTAATGGATCGAACAATAATTTGTGCTGCTTCATCTAAATCTGCATCGCTGAAAACAACTTGCGGTGATTTTCCACCTAATTCAAGTGTCACTGAAGCAATATTATCCGCAGCACATTTCATAATATGCGTTCCAGTACCAGTTGAGCCCGTAAACGTAATATGGTCAACATCTTTATGTGAAACTAATGCTTGCCCTGCCTCATTTCCATAACCTGTTACGACATTAATCACCCCATTAGGCAAACCTGCTTCAGTCGCTATTTCAGCTAATTTGAGCGCTGAGAGCGAAGTATCTTCAGCTGGTTTAACAACTACCGTATTCCCAGCTGCAATCGCAGGAGCTACACTTCTAGAAGCAATTTGTAATGGATAATTCCATGGAACAACATGTGCTGTTACACCAAGAGGTTCTCGAATCGTGTAATCAAGGTAATCCGCACGTAATGGGATTGATTCGCCTTGAATTTTATCAGCTACACCGCCATAATACTCAAAATATCGTGCTGCTAATTCCACTCCACCTTCCAAAAGCCATCGAGGTTGCGCAGTATCTGCTCTTTCTAATTCAAGAATCTCCTCTTTCTTCTCTCTGATGAGCTCAGCCATCCTCAGTAAGATTCTTCCTCGTTTAGCAGGAAGCATTTCTCTCCACTCTGTAGACTCAAAAGCTTGTCTTGCTGCTGCAACAGCTGCATCGACATCCTCCGCATTTCCCCTCGGTATCCTCGCAACAACTTCTAGAGTTGCTGGATTAATTGATTCAATTGTTTCGCCTGATCCACTCGCTCTCCATTCCCCATCTATAAATAATTCAAATTTTTTTATACTTTGTACCTTCATATTTTACCTCCAATTAGTTTGACTGTTTGAAAAAATTCGATAGTATAAATATTCATGCTCTCTATCTTTGATGCTAGATTTATAACTCTCCGTTCCACTGCTCTTGCACAAAATGATAGGAATCTTCTCTCCGTTTTACATAACCAAACCCCGGAAAGTCTATATGCATACCACCTATTAAAATTTCTTCGTTACACGCCATATCATAAATTTTTTTTCTTGATTTGAGAGAAAGCTCTGGGTCAATATCCATAATAAATTTCACTTCTGGTTTATTAACCTCTATTGTTGGTATGTGAACAGTGTCACCCCAAATAAGTAATTTTTCATTTTGGGAAGTAATGAGGTAAGAAGTATGTCCTAAAGTATGACCTGCTGAGTTGATGGCTTTAATCCCTGGAAGTACCTCTTCTTCTTGATCAAACGTTCTCCATTGTTCCTTATAAAGGGAATATGCCTTTTTCGTAATCTCAAATGTAGGTTGTAGGATAGGATGAACTTTATCGACATTCGACTCATCTAACCAAAACTCGTGCTCCTTAATATGGACTACAACTTCGGCATTTTTGAAAGCCCTTTCACCATTTTCGTCTAACAATCCATTGGAATGGTCAGGGTGTATGTGAGTAAGTAAAATCGTATCAATTTGGTCAGGAGAAATACCTGCTGCTTTTAAATTTTCCATTAAAGTTCCAAGGGTAGGCTCAGCATAAATACTACTCCCAGGATCAATTAGCGTTAATCTGCCGTTTTGGTTAATAAGAAATCCCGTCATAAGCACTTTATAGGCATCAGGGTGCGAAGAGTCCTGAATTAAATTGATTTCGTCTTCTTCTTTCACACCAACGAATAACTCTTTTGGTATGTCCAAATATCCATCCAACAATGAAGTAATCACAATATCTCCTAATTTCCTATGGTAAACACCTGGTACTTGCTTTTGAATTGATACAGATATACTTGGTTCCATCCGTTTGCCTCCTTGCACCTTAGTTACAGGCACTTGTAATTTGCACCGAATTAAATACCCCGTCCTCCGTCAACATTGATGAAACTTCCTGTCACCATGGATGCTTCATCAGATGCTAAAAACAACATAGCATTCGCTATATCTTCAGGTGTTGCTAATCTTCCTATAGGAATAGATGTTGTAATCTGATCACGGCTCGTTTCGTAATCGTCACTACCAATCAGCTCTTTTAGAACATTGGTATCTACTGCAACAGGGTTTACGCCAACAACACGGATTCCTTCTGGAGCCAACTCCATAGCTAAAGCTTTTGTCAATGTCATTACTGCACCTTTAGTTGCAATATACATTGCATTACCTTTACGTGGTCTTTCGGCACTGATAGAAGCAGTATTAATAATCACACCAGCTTTTTTCTCTTTCATATACGGTATCGCTGCTTGACAACCAAAATAAACCCCTTTTAGGTTTACACCAATAAGTCGATCAAGTTCTTCTTCTGAAGCATCCTCACTATTAATCGGGTTTTGACCTAATCCCGCGTTATTAACTAAAATATCAACTGATCCAAATGTATTTTTAGCATATTGAACCAATTCGTTTACTTGATCTTTTTTCATAACATTACATGTAAATACTACTGCAGATCCATTCTCTGATTTTATTAATGCAACTGTTTCATTTGCTGCTGTTTCGTTAAGGTCAGCTACAACTACATTTGCTCCTTCTTTTGCAAACCGAATCGATGCAGCTCTACCCATACCTGCTCCTGCACCAGTAATAATAGCTGTTTTCCCATGTAATTTCATGTTATTCTGCCCCCTAATTTTACTTATATTAAAAAATAAAAGATTCCTTCAGTAACACTTTCGTGTAAAACACTAAAGGAATTGCCGGTATTGTTTTCAACAGGCAGAAAGTAGCCCATATTAAAACGAGCGAGTAAAAGATATTATGTGATGGGAAACTTTCTTCCCATTGAAATGGAAGAAAGGCTCATGTACAAATGGATTCATCTTAAAAATATGATTTAGCTATGCTCTAGTTGATAGCGTTTTCAGGATTGATTTTGAAGGTGTATGATAGGATAGATTAGTGCGGAAATTGTTAATATAAGTTTTTTAAATTTTCAGTATAAAGAAATTTTATAAAACTATTAAAATTAAAACAATATCAAAATTTCTATTGATGTAATAGATTTTATCAATGATGAAAGTACCTCCATGAGTAACCAATTAAATTTATAAATGAAAAGTGTCAGCAACCAACTAAAATGGTGCTGACACTTTTCTGTAGCATTATCCTTTTAGGTTGTTTAAACATCTGAGCCGCTTTTAAGTATTTAAAAAGACACTGTTATACTCTTATTTTCAATTTTTACCTTAATATTTGAAAAGGCCACATTTCTATTATTGTTCTCTGTGTGCTGCTTCGTCCTTAATTTCTTCTCTTAACCCTAGTATCGCTTGTTTACGTCTTTCATTTTTAGCATCAATTTTAGCTTTTTCTTCTGGACTTGAAAACGCAATTGTTTCTTGAGCAGCCTCGATATTCTCTAGTGTGTTTTTTACTGTTGCTTGTAATTTTTCAACATTATCTGATCTGTCATCTGGTTTTGCTTTGCGACGATTTGCCATATGGATTCCTCCTTAATGTAAAATACGGATTTAGTTTGGTTGTATTTTGATGGTTTATGTGTGGAATTCGATACGACATCATTTTGATAAAACACAGACTAAAGTAAAAATACCGCAAAAGTAATATAACTTTTGCGGTATCTCCAAGTTTAAATTTTGTGAAGATTACTCTTCTTCTTTTCCCTGATCGAAATGGATTGCTGTAATATGAACATTTACTTCGTTTGTATCGATTGATGTCATATTCAAAATTGCTTGTCTAATTCCAGTTTGAATTTCTTTAGCGACTTTAGGAATTGAGTATCCAAATTTTACAGAACAATATACATCAATAGCAATTTGACCATCTTCTGCAATTGTAGCTTTGACACCTTTCGAGTGTACTTTTTTTCCAAAACGTTCTGCAACACCTGATGCAAAGTTACCTCTTGTCGCAGCGACACCATCTACCTCGTTCGTTGCAATACCTGCAATGACTTCAATTACTTCAGGGGCTACTTCAATTTGACCAAGTTCTTCTTTGCCAGAAGGAGTTGGTTGTATGAAAGCTTTAGTTACTTTCTCAGCCATCTTCTTCATCCTCTCTTACTTCATAAATCTGTCTAAACTACAAGAAGACAGTGGTTTACAAAGACTTCTATTTGAATTTTATTATACACCATTTCTCTATAATTCGCTTATGGAAGTACTAATTATTTCTAATATTTTATTATCCTTCCTTCCATACTTTAGAAAGCAATTCATAGGACTTCTTACGGGCTGTTATATCAAAAATCGGACTATTTATAATTAATTCATCTATTTCACGATGGCGTAAAAACTCACTTATTTGTGCAAAGACTTTCTCACTAGCTCCATAAAATGTATATTTTAATTGCTGATGGACGACTTTCTTTTGATCTTCCGTCCATAAATCGTCCATTTGTCTAGGGGCTTGCGTTTTCCCTCTTTTCCCTTGGATAATTCCTAAAAATTGTTGGAATAAGGTACTAGCTAAAAACTCCCCTTCTTTATCTGTTTCTGCAAGAATCGCATTAATGGCAACCATCGCATATGGTTTATCAAGTACTTTTGAAGGTCTAAAATTTCTTCTATATGTAGCTAGTGCATCATCTAAAAGATCCGGGGCAAAATGACTTGCAAAAGAGTATGGTAACCCTAGACGTCCTGCAAGTTGTGCACTATAGAGACTTGATCCTAATAACCATACCGGAATAGACATTCCCTTACCTGGTACAGCGATAACTGGTCGTTCTACATCTTCAAAATAACCAACTAATTCTTCAACTAAACGGTCAAATTCATAGGCACCTCGATCATCTCTTCGAAGAGCACGAGCTGTTAACATATCTGAACCTGGTGCTCTGCCTAAACCTAAATCGATTCGTTCAGGATACATTGATTCTAATGTTCCAAATTGTTCAGCAACTGCTAAAGGCGAATGATTAGGCAACATAATTCCGCCCGAACCTACTCGAATTGACTGCGTACTAGCTGCTAAATAACCTATTAACACAGCTGTTGCTGAACTAGCAATTCCTTGCATATTATGGTGCTCTGCCACCCAATAGCGATGGTAGCCATATTCTTCTACTGCTTTAATTAACTCTCGACTATTTCGAAATGACTCAGCAGGCGTTCCCCCTTCTAATACAGGTGCTAAATCAAGTACAGATAATTTTGGTAACATACTGTTTCCCCCTCTCATACCTACCCAGTATAAAACGAATGCAATCAGGTTTCATTTAATTTAACTCGGCATTGGGCATTGCAAGGAGAAACAAATGAAGAATTTGACTTACTTCATAGAGCGTGTAACAAAAATTCACTCCCAATTTTAGATTTGTTAGCCAGATGATTTAATGAACGCTAATGCATTTTTTTCATATATTTTATTGTTTTAAACTTCCTTGTTGGAACACTTCACTATGTAAATTTATATTCGAGTTAAGAGATAGCAAAGAACTATCATTAGGTAAAGTTAATTAACGATGTTATGATAACTATGGTAATCTTTTACCAAATTCAACTAAGGGGATACATACATATGAAGAAACGTACTTTATGTGCAGGAGTACTAACAGTAATGATATTATTTTCACTAATTGCAGTTGATACTGCTGATGCATCAACACAAACAACACAACAAGCACTTCAAAAGATTATGTGGGGTAAGAACGAACTATCACAAACACAACTTGGTAGAATTGTATTCTTAAAAAATGTGAAGCTGTATAAACGTGGGTTTGATGGTAAAATATCCTTCCATTTAAATGCTAAAAAAGGGTCTATGTGGCGAGTCCATCAGATCACTAAAGAAGGCAATGGCTATGTTTATGATTTAGGTGGAGGTGTTCGTGTTCAACAAACAAACCTTTCCACTTATGAAAGAGTACCAATAGATTTAGCAAAGAAAATGGTAGAGTTGTATGGTGCTAAGATTTCTTGGGAAAAAGATTCTTATACAGACGTTTCTTATCCTCAAGTTTCAAGGCTTGTGAGTAAAGATGCAGAGGATAAAATTAATGTTTTCGTAAAATCAAATCTTCCTAAAAATAAGTATAACAATGTCACTGTAGGATATAGAGCTGAAAACGCTGGAGACAATCGTTTTGGAGTTACTAGATATACTAGAAAAACTGAAATGTTTAATGGAGTGGAATATACTTCAACTATTTATTATACTATGGTATTTAATTTAACAACTGGTAAATTAATAGATGAACAATACTCGATGACAGAATGGTAAATAAACTTAAATTTTTTAAGTTCTATTACCAGTTTAATCATTGTACAGATATGTTACTCTCCTCGCTCTGCGTGGAGAGTATTTTTTTATTAATAAAATCTATACATAATGAAGCAGGAAAGAAACAAACCTCTTATTTTTTGCATGAAAATTTTAGTTTTATAGATTTATTTTACATTACTAACAGATTAATCCAGTTCTAGATCAATAAAGAACCTCCTAACAAATAAATGTTAGAAGGTAATTTTGGAGTGGGTACTATTCCCAATTCTATTCCACTGAAGATTATTTCGAAGTAATTTCTTCTTTAGTTGAAGTGTTTAAAACGTCGTTTTCTTCAAGGAATTTTGTGTTAAATTTCCCTGATTTGAAAACTTCATTGTTCATTAACGCTTCATGGAATGGGATTGTTGTGTTAATTCCAGGTCCATCAACTTCAAATTCACTTAGTGCACGATTCATTTTTGCGATTGCTTCTTCACGTGTATTTGCGTGAACAATTAATTTCGCAACCATTGAATCGTAGTATGGTGGAATTGTATAGCCAGCATATACTGCAGAGTCAATACGTACACCATAGCCACCTGGAGTGATATAAGTATCCACTGTACCAGCAGAAGGCATAAAGTTTTTATATGCATTTTCAGCATTAATACGACATTCAATTGCCCATCCATTAATTTTAATATCTTCTTGAGAGAATGGAAGTGCTTGTCCAGAAGCAATTTTAAGTTGTTGTTGAACTAAATCTACTCCTGTAATCATTTCAGTAACTGGATGTTCTACTTGGATACGTGTATTCATTTCCATGAAATAGAATTTATCTGCTTGATAGTCATAGATAAATTCAATTGTACCAGCACCTTCATAATTACAAGCTTGAGCAGCTTTAACTGCTGCAGCACCCATTTCTGCACGACGTTCTTCAGATAATGCAGGAGATGGAGCTTCTTCAACAAGCTTTTGCATACGACGTTGTACTGTACAGTCACGTTCACCTAAATGAACTACATTACCGTATGAGTCCGCTAAAACTTGGATCTCACAGTGGCGGAAGTATTCAATGAATTTCTCTAAGTAGACACCAGGATTACCAAATGCAGCAGCAGCTTCTTTTTGTGTAATCTCAATACCTTTTACCAAATCTTCTTCAGTACGAGCTACACGGATACCTTTACCGCCACCACCAGCAGTTGCTTTAATGATGACTGGGTAGCCAATTTCACTAGCCCATTTTTTACCTGTTTCGATATCAGGAACGATGCCTGTACCTGGTACAAGGGGAACCCCTGCTTCTTCCATCGTACTACGCGCAACGTCTTTAATACCCATAATTTTAATAGAGTCTGATGAAGGACCGATAAATTTAATACCTGCATTCTCACAAGCTTCTGCAAAATCCGCATTTTCTGATAAGAAACCATATCCTGGATGGATACCATCTACACCTGTTTTTTGAGCAACTCCTAAAACAGCTGGGAAACTTAAGTAAGAATCCTTAGATAATTTTGGTCCAATGCAATACGCTTCGTCCGCTAATTTTACGTGAAGTGCATTACTGTCTGCTTCTGAATACACAGCAACTGTTTCAATACCTAGTTCTTTACATGCTCGAATAATTCTTACCGCAATTTCACCACGGTTTGCTATTAATACCTTTTTCATGATAGTAGCACCCCTTACTCAGGTTTCACTAGGAATAGTGGTTGTCCGTATTCAACTAACTGACCATCTTGTACTAAAATTTCAACAATCTCACCTTTAATTTCAGCTTCGATTTCATTGAAAAGTTTCATTGCTTCAACGATACATACGATAGAATCTTCTCCTACTTTATCCCCAACTTTTACATATGCAGGAACATCAGGTGAAGATGCTTGATAGAAAGTACCAACCATAGGTGAAGTAATTTTATGTAATGACGAATCATCTACATTCACAGGAGCAGCTTTCTCCTCTACTACTTCTGCTTTTGGAGCTTCTGTTACAACAGGAGCTACTACTGGTGCAGCTTTTGGAGCTTCAACAGCTTTTTCTTTAGCTGGAACAACTACTTCTGAAACAACACCATTATTCTTTTTTAATTTTAATTTAGCTCCATCGTTTTCAAAAATGAACTCGTCGATTGTTGAGCTATCCACTAATTTAATAATTTCTCTTAATTCTTGTACTTTAAACATGAAAACACCCCTTATGTTTTTTAACTACAAGTATCATTATATTTTCTTTTTTGATTTTTTGAAATAGATAAACATATTTTTGGAGAAAAACGTAAAAAAACAGTGCTTTCGTTGCTAAAACGAACGCACTGCGTAATTTCTGTTTTATAAAATTTAGAATATTCCACTTAATTTAATTTTATATTAATAATAATTTGACTCAGGATTTACTGTTACTTGAGCATCTTCAATTTCTGATTTTACAATATATACAATTTCGTTTGCTTGCTGTTTCGATAACTCATCAGTTAAAACTGAAACCGCAACTTTATCATCGCTGATTCGAACTAATGCATCAGAATAACCAAGGGATTCAATTAGCATCTCTAACATTGATTCAGAAGATTCTTGTTCAATTAATGCATTCATTTCATTATATGCTTCACTTTTTTCATCTGCTGATAATTCGTCAGAAGCAATTTTTTCTGTTAATTGAGCTCTAAGTTGATCACGCTCACTACTTGCTTCCATTCGCATTTCATCGAATAAGTAACTTTCAGAAGTTGTCGTTGTTATCTCTTCATCGGATACTCCAGTTAATGTTGTTTCTTTTAACGTATCATCCGTGAAAATTGTAGCTAAATCTACATTACGATTAGGTTCAAATACATAATAAACTGAAATAACTGCCGCTAGACTAAGTAGGGTTAACAACCATACTGTTCTTCTTTTTACCTTCATTGTTCATCTCCTTTGTTCTCCATCGGTACAATCATAATTCTGTGAGTAGGCATTTGCATTACTCGACTAATAGTTTCCAAAAGTTGCTTTTTAATAGATGGGTTTGACGCCCCTTCCGATACTACGAGCAAACCTGTTACGGTTTTTTCTTTTTCACTTGAACTTAAGTATCCATTTAGTAAACTATCCGAATCATTTTCAGCTGGAGTTTCAGAACCGTAATGGAAATATACCTTTACTTGTCCAACACCTTGAATCTGACCGAGGGCTTGTTCAAGTCTGCTTTCTTCAGTGGTTGAATTATTTTGCTCTTGCTTTGAATCATTCCACGTAACAGAAATGTACGCAATGAACGCTAATACTGCGATCGGAATAAAAATTAGTTTTTGTTTTGTCCATTTCTTTTCCACCTCACGTCCTTTCGGTGCCCCCTTTCTTTTAAGTAAACCCCAGCGTATTGCCGTGGTCTTCCTTAGTTCAGCTGTATAACTTAAAGACTATGAATATTGCTCCTGCTGAACAAGGTTTACTGTTTTAACACATTGTATGAAGCTAGTCCTAACTCTATGCTTTAGAGTTTTAGAAAATCTAACATTGTTGTTATAAAAATTAATAGGGTTGCTAGTTTGATATAGACCAGAATGTCTTTTTCATCGGCCAGAAGTAGTAAACACTTTCCTATTAAAATAATTGCAATTAGTTTGATCAAAAGCTTTTCCCCACCCCTAGTTGCATAATTACCATTAATATCAACCATATAAAGACAAAAGCAATTCCCAATAGAATCGCGACTGCACATAGTAGCAATAACGACTTTCCTACATCATCTAGTAATCCACTTATTGTACTTCCAGTAAAAGGTTCAACTATCGCAGCAATAAACTTAAAAGTTAAAGCATGAATTAGTAATCTACCTGCTGGATAAAAGGAAGCCCCCCAAAAAGCACTCATTGCTCCAAATCCAGCTACAGTTGTTGCTGTTGATTGGTACTTATGAAAAATAGAAAACCCTTCAACTATTAACGAACCGACAACTGGGACAGTTTGTTCGATAACTTTCTTAATTGGACTTGCGATAGCTTGGTCAATTGTAAAGAAAGCAACTCCTGTAAACGATAGTACTGTCACCATAGCGATAAGGGAGGCAGTAATTAAAGTCATAACTGATCCCCTAATTAACTCAGAAGCCTTAGAAAATGAAATATCCTGAATAAACCTTGTACAAAAATCAAGTATTAGCGCAACTGTAATGGCCGGAATCAAGACTTTTTTACAAAGTAGAATCAGTATCTCAAAGATAAACAGGATGACTGGACTCCATGCAATAAATGAGAATACCGAGTTTAAAACGACTAATAATGAAGTTAATATTGGGGTAATTCCTAAAAAGAAATCAGAAGCAATATTAACTAAATCCCCCATAATGGAAAAAGCATCCGCTACTGTTTGTCCAAGAGTTAAAACCAAAATAATGATAAATAATGTATCTGCCCATGTTTTAAATTTTGGCACAAACGCCTCAACGATTAAAAAAAGAATTGTGTAAATCAGGATTAAAATGATAGATTGTCCAGCAACTTTCAACGGATCTAAAAAGATATTTAGTATTTCATGCATTGGTGCGTAGCCCCTTACTGAAGCTTTTCTAAAATTGACGACAAATCTGACAAGATCTTTCCTAATTCTTTAGTCCAATAAAATAACAGTACGATTCGAATGGAAAACATTACGAGATCGCCAAATGTTTCATATTCCTCTTCTGCAAAAATTGATTTAAAGAACAGACCTAGCTGATAGAATAGTGCAGAATACACAAGTTGAGGTACATATGGCACTGCTTGGACATATGATAGGAGTTGATCTAAAAATGGAATAGCGAGCATCGACAATAAGAAATAAAGTAGTATGAAGAAAAAGATAATGACTATTATTCCATGTAGTTTAACGAATGTTTCTTTTACAAATATTAAAAGTAGCATTAAGATTACGGCATAAATTAGAAATGTCATAGTTAATAACCTAATTTAAACTTAGCCATTGGAAGAATGTAAGAATGTCGCCAAAGAAAAGCCGTAAAAATCGAATTAGTTCTGCTGTAATATACAAATATGCAATGAAAAATATAAAGAATGAAAATTCCTTTTTGCCGATTTGCTCGAAGAAAACATGAAGTATAGCAATTATGAGCCCTACTCCCGCTACTCGCAAAACGTCTTGTAACTCCATCACGACGCCTCCTTGTGTAAGGCAATATATGAGCTTGTTCAAAAAAATAGACCTTACAACAAACTAAAAAAGTCATCTAATAGTTTGATGACCTTTGATACTACTGTATTAATGGAATCTCATAATTATGAGTCATTTCTATATATCACGGTAAAATATTGAGATACTTTTTAAGAGCACAAAAAAAGAGCACAGACAAAGTCAAATGACTTTAATCTGTACTCTAAATCTCAACTATTTACTACTTATGCACGTGAAACGTATGAACCATCAGTAGTATTGATAATTAATTTGTCGCCTTCATTTACGAAGAATGGTACGTTTACCATTAAACCAGTTTGTAGTTTCGCTGGTTTTGTACCGCCAGAAGCTGTATCACCTTTAATACCTGGTTCTGTTTCAGCAACTTCAAGAACAACAGTATTTGGTAGTTCTACACCTAACATTTCACCTTGGTAAGATTGAATATAAACTTCCATATTTTCAAGAAGATATTTTAATTCTTCTTCAATTTGTACACTTGCAAGTTCAGTTTGCTCATAAGACTCCATATCCATAAATACGTGAGAGTCACCTTGAGCGTATAAGTACTGCATTTTACGATTATCAATTTGTGCTTTCTCTACTTTTTCACCAGCACGGAAAGTTTTTTCTGTTACGTTACCATTACGAAGGTTACGTAATTTAGAACGTACAAACGCAGCACCTTTCCCTGGTTTAACGTGTTGGAAATCCATAACACGGTATAATTGGCCATCGATTAAAACTGTAAGGCCAGTACGGAAATCATTAACTGAAATCATTGTTGTCTTCCTCCATTATAAAATAATTAGTTCTTTAGTTGAATGAGTTAATTTTTCATTACCCGTTTCTGTGATTAATATATCGTCTTCAATACGAACTCCGCCAATTCCAGGTAAATAAATACCTGGTTCAATTGTTACAACCATATTTGGTTCTAAAACCGCGTTAGATCTTGATGAAAGTGCAGGACCTTCATGTACTTCTAAGCCAATTCCATGTCCTGTAGAATGTCCAAATGCTTCCCCATAGCCTTTAGATGCTAGATAGTTTCTAGCAATACTATCAGCTTTAATACCCGTCATACCCGGCCCTACTTTTTCAAGAGCAAGTAATTGGGATTCTAAAACCGTATTGTACATTTCTATAAGTTTTTCGGAAGGCTGGCCAACTGCAATTGTACGAGTAGTATCTGATACATAACCATTATATAACGCACCGAAATCAAGTGTAACAAAATCACCTTTTTCGATTACTTTGTTAGTTGCAACTCCATGTGGTAATGCACTACGCACTCCACTGGCTACAATTGTATCAAAAGATGATGAAGTGGCCCCAAGACTACGCATGAAAAATTCTAGTTCATTCGATACTTCAAGCTCGGTTTTACCAGGCTTAATAAATTCTAAAATATGTGAAAAAGCTTTATCTACAATTTCACATGCAACCTTAATAATATTAATCTCTTGTTCAGTCTTTATCAAGCGAATTTTTTCAATTAGTCCAGAAAGCGGTATTAATTCAGCTGAAACCAAAGATTTGTATGTTCCATACATTGAGTACGTCATCGTATCTTTCTCAAAACCTAATAGTTTGATACCCATCTTTTCAATCTGAGTGGCTACTTCCTTATAAACATTACCCTCATGTTGAACGATTCGAAAATCTTGAACTTGATTTTTTGCTTGCTCTGTATAACGGAAATCTGTTATGAAAACCGCATCATCCTGTGAGACGATTGAAACTCCAGCTGTACCAGTAAAGCCGGTCATATAACGACGATTATAGTCGTTCGTTATTAGTAACCCGTCAACATTTTGCTCTACTAAAGCTTTACGTAATTTGTCTAGTTTAATCATATAAAATTCCCCCGTCTATTGTTCCAGAAACTTTCTCAATGCTAACTCATAGCCAAAAGTTCCTAGCCCACAAATTTGTCCAACACATTCTGCTGCTAACTTCGATTCATGACGAAATGATTCTCTTTTATGTATGTTTGAAATGTGCACTTCAATGACTGGCACATTCACCGCTGCAATTGCATCCCGAAGTGCAATACTCGTATGTGTATAAGCACCCGGGTTAAAAACAATTGCTTTAACATTTGTATCTTCTGCTTCATGAATCCAATCAACTAGTTCTCCTTCATGATTAGACTGTTTAAAATCAATTGTTGCATCAAACTGTGAAGCAAGGTTGATACATCTTTCTTTTACATCTTCCAATGTTTCGCTACCATAAATTTCAGGCTCACGTTTCCCTAAACGATTCAAATTTGGTCCATTTAGTACTAAAAGCTTCATCTAACATTTCTCCTCTTTCTTTCGGTTAAGAAAAGATAGTTCGTTATTTGGAAAACTATCCGATGATCGACATGAATTTCCTTCCAATTGGCGATAAATCGTGTTTTTCTAACGGAAATTACCAATTTTATTTTACCACAGTGTCCTTATACGGCAACTTATTTTGTTCATTATGCGCTTTATAGTGGAAGGCAGCTGTATCAAAAACAAACCTTGCAGCCATTACGATTGTAACCATAAAAGGAATAGAAAGTTTTTTAAATGATGATAGCTCAGCAGGCAAATCAAAAATAACCCACTCACAAATTAATGCAAGAATTACACCTATGACAAGTGAGGTAATAAAACTAGGAACCATCTCAACAAATTGCATTGCAAAGTAAAACAGAAGTGTTATTAAGAATATGACGATTAGTAAGAAAAACCATTTAATAGACCAATGGCTCGATTCTAAAATATTTAATCTTTTCGCATACCCTACTGGACTCCATTTAATGAAATGAAAAAGTGATAAAATTTTTAGACTGACTGTTAGAAAAATAGAAGCAAATAAACTTGTCATAATTGCTAAATAAATCACACAAAACACCTACTTTTTTTTATTTAAGTTTCGCCAATTTTTAAAATTCATATGCGTAATCGTAGAGGTTTTGACAAAAATTTAGTACAATGGACTAGTTATTAGTTTTATATTTTGAGAGAGTGGTGTAGAACCTTGAGTAAAGAAGCACCTGTTTACGGTGGACAAGCACTTTTAGAAGGTGTGATGTTCGGAGGAAAAGATCATACCGTAACAGCAGTTCGCAGAAACGATAATTCAATTGAATACTATTATGCTAAAAAAGCAAAAAAACCAGTTTTTCAAAAACTAAAAAAAATCCCTTTCATTCGTGGGATTATTGCATTAATCGAGTCGTCGGGACTTGGTGCAAAACATTTACAATTTGCAAGTGAACGCTATGATGTGGATCCTGGTGAAGAAGAGTTAGAAGAAAATAAAGAAGAATCCTCGAAACTCCAAATGATTTTAGGAGTAGCAGTAGTTGGAGTTATTTCTTTCTTATTTGCTAAATTTGTCTTTACCTTAGTACCTGTGTTTTTAGCAGAGTTATTTTCACCTTGGATTTCTGGAAAATATCCGCAAATTTTCTTAGAAACATTCTTTAAATTGATTTTACTTTTAGGTTATCTATATACCATTTCTATGACACCTCTAATCAAACGAGTATTTCAATATCATGGTGCAGAACACAAAGTCATTAATTGTTATGAAGCTGGTTTAGATATAACAGTAGCAAATGTTCAAAAACAATCGAGATTGCACTATCGATGTGGCTCCAGCTTTATATTATTTACAGTAGTTATTGGGATGTTCGTTTATTTCTTTTTCCCTACTGACCCACTTTGGTTACGATTAATTATTCGAATCCTATTAATACCCGTTGTACTTGGTATATCCTTTGAAGTGCTGCAAGCAACAAATGCCTTAAGAGGAATTCCCGTATTAAAGTACTTAGGATACCCAGGTTTATGGCTTCAATTACTAACAACAAAAGAGCCTAAAGATGAGATGGTTGAAGTTGCGATTGCTTCATTCAAAAAATTACATGAAATAGAAAAAAATCCCGAAATTGCAATGGATTTACATCACGATTAATATAAAACGCATTTGGCTTAGCCAAATGCGTTTTTTTATATCTATTTATAGTTTTAAAATGAAGCTTGTACTTCTAAAATTCTTCATTCCACTAGAAAAACGGTATATTACGTTGAATAACTTTCTAACCAGAAATTTCCTTAATTTTATTATGCAAAGTAATAGCAATGAAATAACCGATTATAGGTGATATCCCATATCCCATGATTGGCATTGGAAAATTACCAATTAAAGTGACAATCATTGTGGTTAAGAAGTAAACTCCTAAAGATAAAGAAACGATATTTTTCTTACCGTACAAAAAGAATGGCATTAATAATACTATAAGAGATAAAATTCCCAAAATGAACCAAACAGTCCCCAGGTCTGCAACTAAAAAGATTATATCCTCAACATAAGGAACAGGTTCTAGATCATCAAGAAAAACCCATGATACAGCAACAAGCACTACTGTAACTGTGATAAATAATAATTTAATAAACCAATTACTAATCTTTTCCCATAAAATGATTAGTGAGGCACAGGCAAATGAGGTTAATTGGCCTGCATCTGGATGTAACAGCAAGATTACTAAGGTAATTAATGTTAGACCGAATATATAAAATACACTATTTTTTAAAGCTAATTTCCATAAATGAATAATTAATAAGGATTTATCAATTTTAGAAGTTCTCGTTCTTTTAGCCATAAAAAATACCCCTTTAGATAAATTTATCCAATGGGGTATCACGTTTTCAACCTTATTACAATCGATATTACTTTGTTTCAAAGCTGCAAATTATCTTCTTACAATCCGCATTTTAGTTGTGCGCCACAGCTAGTACATGTGTTACAGCCACCCAATTCTTCAACAGTACCTTGACGGCAAACTGGACAAGTATTACCTACTTCAGATCCAATCGTTACATTTGTAGTTGTAAGTGGTGCAATCGTATCAACTAATACGACAGGTTGTTTTTCTTTAACTTCATCTTCCAATACCTCTTCAAAAGCCAACTGCTCATCATGAGATGATTCCGCTTTTAACGTAAGTACTTGAGAATCACGGCTTCCATCTACATAAACCGTACCACCTTTAGCTCCACCTTTGTATAGGCGTTCATACACTTTTTGAACTTGTTCAACAGTGTACCCTTTTGGTGCGTTTACAGTTTTTGAAATCGAAGAATCTACCCAACGTTGGATTACACATTGTACATCGGCATGTGCTTCTGGTGAAAGCTCCATTGAAGAAACAAACCACTGTGGTAGATTTTTTTCATCCGCTTCTGGGTGTGCATTCAAATATTCTTGAACAATTTCAGCCTTTACTTCAATAAATTTACCTAATCGACCTGAGCGATAATAAACGAATGAAAAATAAGGTTCAAGTCCAGTTGCCACGCCAACCATAGTACCTGTAGATCCAGTTGGAGCAACAGTTAATAAATGTGAGTTACGGATACCATTTTCTAGTATTCCTTGACGTACATGTTCAGGCATTTTTTTCATATAGCCTGTGTTAATGAATGCTTGTCTTAAACGGTTCGTTTCTTCTTCCGTTTCTCCTTCAAGGAATGGGAAACTACCTCGTTCTTTCCCAAGCTCTATGGACGTTTCATATGCTGTTACTGCAATTGTTTCAAAGATCTTATCAACCAGTTCATTACCTTCAGATGAACCGTACTCTTTTTCACAATAGATTAGTAAATCAGCTAGTCCCATTACACCAAGACCTACACGACGTTCTCCTAAGGCTTGTTTACGATTTTCTTCTAGGAAATATGGTGTCGCATTAATCACGTTGTCCTGCATACGTACGCCAATACGCACTGTTTCACGTAGTGCATCAAAATTAACCGATTTTGTTTCCTTTTCTGCAAACTGTGCTAAATTTACAGCAGCTAAATTACACACTGAGAATGGTGCAAGTGGTTGTTCACCACATGGATTTGTAGCTACTACTTTTTGACCATAGCTTCGTGCATTTGTCATATCGTTTGCATTATCGATAAAGAAGATACCTGGCTCTGCTGCATAAGTTGCACAGATATTAATTAGGTTCCAAAGCTCACGTGCTTTAATTTTACGATATGTGCGTACCCCGAAACCTAAAGATTCCCATTCACGTACATCCCCTACTTCATGCCATTTTTCATTGTAAATTGCCATTTCTTCAGCACTGTAGTTTGCAACATCTGGGAAGCGCAATTCGTAGTCTCCATCGTTCTCAACAGCTTCCATAAAATCCTTTGTTAAAGTGACAGAGATATTTGCTCCTGTTAGGAATTCTGGATTGTGGACACTATATGTTCCACCGTCACGTAATTTAGTTTCAGCTTCCTTGATAATAGACTCATTAAAACCGCCAAAACCAGGTATTGATTTATAATTAACAATGCCTTGATACATTGCTTCTTCTTGTTGGGATAATGGTTTAAATTTCAGCTTTTCATTTGCTAAGCGTGAGATTAGTTCATCATTCGTATTTTCAATTAGGAATCGAAGAATACGAGGATTTTGCATTTTTGAAATGATAAATTCTACGATATCTGGATGCCAATCTGCCAACATAATCATTTGAGCACCGCGACGGCTACCACCCTGCTCTACAAGATGTGTAAGTTTTGCAATGTCATCTAACCATGATACAGATCCACTTGATTTCCCATTTACTCCGCGCGCTAATGTGTTTCGTGGGCGAAGTGTTGAACCGTTTGTTCCGACTCCACCACCGCGGCTCATAATTTCCATGACTTGTTTACGATGATCACTAATTCCTTCACGGCTATCTGCAACAAATGGCATTACATAACAGTTAAAGAAGGTTACATCTGTTTGTGACCCTGCTCCATATAAAACTCGCCCAGCAGGGATAAATTTTAATGAAACAAGCTGTTCATAAAACTTTTCAAACCATATTTGTCTATTTTCTTCTGTTTGTTCAACAGAGGCTAAACCAAACGCATTACGTTTAGCGATTTGTTCGTAATAAACTTCAAGAGGCTTTTCGATAACATCTATAGAGCGTACGATAATTCCTGTTTCTTGTTCTGTTGTACTTTCAAGTACATGACGGTACTCTTCTTCAATTAATATTTCTGCTTTCTTAGCTTGAAGATCAATTGATTGAATAAATCCTAAACCACGTGCAGGAAACTTCGGATCTTCTTTAATAGTAAGTACAACAAAATCTCCAGGTTTTAACGTTTTCTTTTCAGTATCTTTAAACGAATATCGATCAATCATTACCAATCTTGAAACACCTTTATGAGTAATATGCATATCTGGTGTAATTGGGTGTACTTGAGGAAATGCTTCGATGTCCTTATTGAGTTGTTCTATGAGGATGGTTGTTTTCGTTTCTTTTGCCAATACCATCTGCCAGCCTCCCTTAATAGATAATACATCTAGTATAATCTATTATCCCAAACACCACAATATATAGTGCTTAATAAGTGAGATTAATACTAGATGTAGATAATTTTTTTCACTAGAAAAGATTACCTTATAAAAAATATCATTTCAAGGGGTTGATTTTTTTAGAATTGGTTGAACTCCTTTATATTAAAGAGTTTTACCACTATAAAAAAATTTTCAAACAAAAGAAACGTACGTTCTTATTTTCTGAAATTCCACTCATTTGTTAAATATTTTGTTTCTTCGAGTTTTTTTACATAATTCAGTTGTTCCTCGGTTAGCTGATATGGAACTAGTTCGATTTCCAATGCTTTCTCAAATCCGTCTTTGAAAGCGACGATACATTGTGGAATAGTAATTTCCTTATCCGTTAATCTATTAATCGCAACTGCTTTTTGAGGGAGTTTCTCACGCATCTTCTCTTTTGCTTCTGGTGATGGAAAATTAAATACAGATAAAAGTTTTTCTTCATCTAGGTCAAGGAGTATTGCACCGTGCTGTAATATTACACCTTTTTGGCGAGTTTGAGCACTACCCGCTACCTTTTTTCCTTCAACTACTAATTCATACCAACTTGGTGCATCAAAACAAACAGCACTTTTCGGTTTTTTTAGGTCGGCTTGTTTTTCCTCTGTATCAGGGATACTAAAATAGGCATCTAACCCTAAGTTCTGAAAACCTAGTAATAGACCTTCACTTAGTACTCTATATGCTTCTGTGACACTTGCAGGCATATTTGGGTATTGTTCTGTCACAATAATACTGTAAGTTAACTCACTTTCATGTAAAACAGCTCGTCCACCTGTTGGGCGTCTAACAAAGCCTAAATTTTGTGCTCGTAATGCTTCAAAATCGATATCCTTTTCTGCTCTTTGAAAATAGCCAATGGATAGAGTAGCTGGATTCCACTCATAAAAACGTATTACTGGGGGAATATGACCTTCACTATGCCAATCGAGCAAAGCTTCATCTAACGCCATATTATAAGATGGACTACAAGGCCCTGAATTTATAAAATACCATTTTGTTTTCATTTGATCATCTCCTAAACACTGTTTATCATTTTATCAAACTGAATGGACGAACGCCACTTTCTCTTTTATAATGGAATATGTAGAAAGAAAGGAGAAATAATGCAGTGACTGTACTTTATACAATTGCTATCGTACTAGGAATTATCATCGTATATGTTCTAGTAAATACACTGCGACTTAAAAAAGCAGTGACAAATTTAACGCAAGACCAATTTATCCAAGGCTATCGTAAAGCACAACTAATTGATGTACGCGAAGCAAAAGAATTTGAAGCAGGGCATATTTTAGGTGCACGCAATATCCCGTCTACACAACTTCGTCAACGTTTTAAAGAAGTTCGTCCGGATCTTCCTGTCTACCTATATTGCCAAAATGCAGGTCGTAGTGCTCGTGCTGCTCTTTTCTTAAAGAAGAAAGGCTATAACAATGTTTACCAATTACAAGGCGGATTTAAAACCTGGACTGGTAAAGTGAAGTCAAAAGCATAGTTACTTTAGAAAGTCACAACTTGGCAAAATTAGGTCGAGTTGCTATCTTTTCTAAATTCAGATTTCTTCATATTCACTTAATAGGGGCTTCTCATTTTGTGAGACGCCCCTTTTAAAATGATTCAAAATATATATTTTTACCTCCATATAAATCATCAGAAAGTCTTCCCAAACTCAAAAAAATACGCTTTACAACCGAGAATTTTAAGAGTTTCTTCCTATTATATATGTTCCGTTTCCATAGTAAAAATCTATAAAAATGTTAATTCTATAGATTGTCATTTTTTTGATAAAAATTCCCCATAAGTAACAAAGTAATAGACGTCTCTAATAGAGACGTCTATATTTTATCCTTATCCCTCGATTTTCGTATAACGAAGAATTGGTGTACGTGCAGCACGAGTTTCATCTAAACGACTTATAACCGTTGTATGTGGTGCCTCTTGTACGATTGAAGGGTTTTCTTCCGTTTCACGAGCTATCTGAATCATTGCGTCAATAAACGCATCTAACGTTTCTTTTGATTCTGTTTCTGTCGGCTCAATCATCATTCCTTCTTCAACATTCAATGGGAAGTAGATTGTTGGTGGATGATAACCAAAGTCTAATAGACGTTTTGCAATGTCTAATGTACGTACCCCTAATTTTTTTTGACGGCGGCCAGATAGAACAAATTCATGCTTACAATGACGGTTATATGGTAAGTCGAAATATTGCTCAAGACGGCGCATCATATAATTTGCATTTAATACAGCATATTCAGTTACTTCTTTTAAGCCTTGTGGACCCATCGTACGGATATAAGTATAGGCACGAACATTAATACCAAAGTTACCGTAATAAGGTTTTACGCGACCAATAGATTGAGGTCGATTATAATCAAAATGGAATGAGCCATCCTCTTTCTTCACTAAAACCGGTTTTGGTAAAAATGGAATTAAGTCTGCTTTCACACCTACAGGACCTGAACCAGGACCACCACCACCATGAGGACCAGTAAATGTTTTGTGAAGATTTAAGTGGACACAGTCAAAGCCCATATCCCCTGGACGTGCTTTACTCATAACAGCATTTAAGTTCGCACCATCATAGTACACTTTTCCTCCAACACCATGAATAATTTCTGCCATTTCTAAAATGTTTTCCTCAAACAAACCTAGTGTGTTTGGATTTGTTAACATTAGCGCGGCAGTATCTTCACCAACAACACGACGTAAATCCTCTAAATCTACTAAACCCTCTTCATTAGATTTAACGGTAATTGTTTCAAAACCGGCAACAGATGCTGAAGCTGGGTTCGTACCATGAGCTGAGTCTGGTACGATAACTTTATTACGATGTCCTTCTCCATTCGCTTCGTGGAAAGCACGAATCATCATTAATGCTGTCCATTCTCCATGCGCACCTGCTGCTGGCTGTAATGTGACTTCATCCATTCCAGTTATTTCCACTAAAGAAGTTTGAAGATCATACAGTAACTCCATTGCACCTTGAACAGTTGTCTCATCTTGAAGTGGATGGATATTGGCAAATCCAGATAATCTAGCGACCGTTTCATTAATTTTAGGATTGTATTTCATCGTACATGATCCTAATGGGTAGAATCCTGAATCCACACCATGATTACGACGAGAGAGCGCCGTATAATGACGCATAATATCTAGTTCTGCCACTTCTGGTAGCTCGGCAGCTTCTTGTCGAACAAATCCTTCTGGTAATAATTCCGATAAATCAAAATCCGGTACATCTAATGCTGGTAGGCTATAGCCTACACGTCCTTCTTTAGATAATTCAAAAATGAGTGATTGATTTTCGTTATGCATTGTAAGCCCCCATTTTCTCAACTAATGCGTCGATTTCTTCTTTTGTACGTAATTCAGTAACAGCGATTAATACATGGTTTTGTAATTCAGGATAGACAGTTCCTAGATCAAAACCACCAATAATACCATCTTGGATTAACTGTTTATTTATTTCATTTACAGCTTTGTTCGTTTTTACAACGATTTCATTAAAGTGTGCACCTTGGAATGGTACTGTAAATCCTGCAGCTTCAAATGCATTTTTTGCATAGCGTGTTTTTACAATGTTTTGTTTCGCCATGTCTTGAACACCCTTTTTCCCAAGAGCAGTTATTGCAACTGAAGCTGCAAGTGCTAATAGGGCTTGGTTTGAACAGATATTAGAAGTCGCTTTTTCTCTTCGGATATGCTGTTCACGTGCTTGTAAAGTTAATACATAGCCTCGACGCCCTTCTTGGTCAACTGTTTCCCCTACTAAGCGTCCAGGTACTTTACGCATTAATTTAGTTGTTGTTGCAAAATAACCACAATACGGACCACCAAAGCTTTCTGGAATACCGAAAACTTGTGCATCTCCTACTGTAATATCTGCACCTAATTTACCAGGTGGTGTTAAAATACCTAATGCTAACGGATTGGCTGAAACAATAAACAAACCTTTCGCCTCATGTGCGATATCTCCAATTACTTGCAGATCCTCGATTTGACCAAAGAAGTTCGGATATTGCACCATAACTGCTGCTGTATTATCATCAATTAATTCTTTTAATTGATCGATATCTGTAACACCATTTTTAGTAGGTATATTGACAATTTCAATCGATTGGCCATATGCATAAGTAGCAACTACATCACGATACTCTGAATGAATAGCATCCGATACTAATAATTTTTTTCTTCTAGTATGACCTGCAGCAAGCATTCCAGCTTCAGCTAAAGAAGTCCCACCATCATACATAGATGAGTTTGCTAAATCCATACCAGTTAGTTCTGCGATCATTGTTTGGAATTCAAAAATGGCCTGTAATTCACCTTGAGAAATTTCTGGTTGATATGGAGTATATGCTGTATAAAACTCGGAACGTGAAATAACATGATCTACAATTACTGGTTTATAGTGATTATAAATACCAGCACCAAGGAAAGAGACATTAGTTTCTGTATCTTTATTTTTTGCTGCTAGTTGTTTTAATTCTTTTAATAGTGCAGATTCAGATTTTGCTTCTTTAATGTTATAAAGCCCCTGAAAATGAACACTTTCTGGAATATCAGAAAATAATTCGTTCACACTTTCAACACCAATTGTAGCAAGCATATCTTTTTTGTCTTGTTCCGTCATAGGAAGATAACGATGTACCATTCAATTAAGCCTTCTTTCTCTAATTATTTTGAGCGTTTGTAAAATGGAGTTGCGCAAGTTTTTACCTTTAATTTTTTGTTACGAATCTCAATTTCAAGCTCTGTATCTAATTGAGCAAATTTTGCATCAATTAATGCTAAACCAATATTTCTTTTTGTAAGAGGAGATTGAGTGCCGGTTGTGATTTCTCCGACTTCAACACCATCTTTAAATACTTTATATCCATGACGAGGAATCCCTTTATCAATCATTTCAACACCAATTAGTTTTCGAGGTAGACCATTTTCCTTTTGGGCAATTAGCGCTTTTTTCCCAATAAAGTCACTCTCTTTTTGCAGTTTTACAGCAAAACCAATACCTGCTTCTAGAGGGGAAATTTCTTTTGCTAGCTCTTGCCCATAAAGTGGTAAGCATGATTCAAAACGTAAGGTATCACGTGCTCCTAGTCCTGCCGGAACAACGCCCTTGTCTTTACCCGCTTCTAGAATTCGATTCCAAAGATCAACAATTGCTTGTGGCTCACCGTAAATTTCAAAACCATCTTCCCCTGTATAACCCGTACGTGAAAGAAGAACAGTATGACCAGCAACCTGTGCGTTATTTATAAAATTAAAATATTTCAAAGACTTTAAATTTACAGCTGTTAAAGTTTGAAGTACTTCTTCAGAAAGAGGACCCTGGAGGGCTATTTGTGCATATTCTTCAGATTTGTTGGTTACTTGGACATCGCCTAGTAAGTGTGCTTTCATCCATTCAAAATCTTTTTCAATATTTGCTGCATTTACGCATAATAGATATCGGTTATCTTCTAGTCGATAAACTAGTAAATCATCAACGACTCCACCATTCTCGTAGCACATAGCATTGTATTGAGCACCACCGATTTCAATTTTTGAAATATCATTCGATAATAAATATTGCAAGTACTGTAGTGCATCTGGCCCTTCTACGATTATCTCTCCCATATGAGATACATCGAAAAGACCTGCTCGATGACGAACAGCATCATGTTCCTCTTTAATGGAAGTGAATTGGACAGGTAAATCCCACCCTCCAAAATCAATGGTTTTCGCACCATATTTTGCATATTCATCAAATAAAGGTGTACGTTTTAATTCATTCCCCATCTTCAGTCCCCCTAAAAATTCCGTATATTTGCACTTCAATCAAAATCGAAACGCAATTCAACTGGCTAATTCATTTCAATTCTTAAGAATAGATTTAAAATTCAAACTTTTAAATGCGCAAAAAAGGACAGACGAATCCTCTAATAATTTGAGGAATCCCCTGTCCTTGCACCTGAAAGTTACACCAATTGAATTTAGTTGCTTACGAATTAAAATAAAATCGGCTTTCCCCTTTGGTGGCTATTTCAAAGAAAACAAAATAGCACTCTCCAGAGATGCGTCCTGTACGAGTCTTTTTGCCTGAGAGATTCATAGTTCTACACTACTTGCTCCTTCGGCGACGCTTTTCACGTTCTCTCCCCGTACAATCATCCGCGCTATATTCTTAATTCAATGTACTAAATACAACCTCTTATGGCTATATCCTAACATTAGTCACTATACTAAGGCAATCTTTTTTAAATTTAGTTTAAAGACGAACATTTTATAACTCCTTATAAATATCATTCGCCTTTTAAACGATTTACTTGGAACCCAATATATTCAACTATTTGCCGAAGTGTACGTGCTTCTGTTAAAACTCGGATATGACCTGCAGCTCTATAGAATCTTCTTCTTGTTATATACAACTGCTCTAACTCATGTTTCGTAGAGCGTTGAACGATTGGTCGATTCTTATCATTTTTGATGCGTACATAAATATCTTCAAAAGTTGCATCTAAAAAAAAGACCAATCCTGAACGGCGCATAATTCTACGATTTTCTTCATTCATTGCAACTCCGCCACCAGTTGCAATAATACATGCTTCGTCTCGGAAATTAAGAAGAAATTCCGTCTCTAATGATCTAAAATGAGCTTCCCCATACTTTTCAAATATTTCTGGTATGGACATCCCTTGTTGACGAACAATCTCATGATCCATGTCGTAATACGGCATTCTTAAAAAATAACTTAATCTTCGTCCGATAGCGCTCTTACCACATCCCATGAAGCCTACTAAGTATATTTTGCGCATGCTATCACCTTCTTTGACCTTCCAAAATCTATCTACTACTTACTACCAATTTCCTCTAGTAGGTTTATCGTAGCACGAACATTGGCGAATTCCAATGAATTATATACTTTTATTTGCGATTCATATGATAGACAGTAAAAGGATATAAAAGAAGTAGTTACAAATAGCAACATAATAGCAAGCGCAAATGATTCTCCTCTTTCATTACGTACCTGTTTGAACAAAAAACCTCCTCTCCTTTTCTAATCCATTTTGAAATTCTACAGTGATGGTAAGAATGTAGTCACTCCACTCAAACCAAACATTTTTCACACCGATTAATAACGGAATATTTCCTTGATTACTAGTGATTAGACGAAGGGTATCATTGCTTCTGTTGATTTTGCGTGTTTCTTCCGAGTTTTGATAAGTTACTTCAATTGTTCTTGAATCGCTTGTTAAGAAGATTTTCTCAACATTTATTAGTGTTTGTTGTACATCTTGAACAAATAATTCCCACGCAACCTGTTCATTCGTAAAAAATGATGTATTCAGATGTTGAATCCAAGAGTATACAAACACTAATATATGAGAAAGAAGAATAAATACCGTAAAGGAAAAAAGTGCTTCTATAAGTGTATAGCCCTTACTATTCCGAACTATCCTCCGTCTCGACTGATACATTTTACTCGTTCTCCATTTAAGTCATGATATTGTACACAAATTTGATAACCGTCATAGTTCCATTGATAATCGTGATCCTCAATCGAAAGTAAACCACTATAAATAGATTGTGTTTTTATCATTTTTGCGGCTTCTAAAGCCGTTTCTGAAGCATGTAGCTCAAGTTTTTGATTATACATGCTAGACTTCAATTGATAGGTGAAGGGAATCAATGTACCCGAAATCATAAATACAATAGCAACCGTTAGTAACGTCTCAACCAATGCTATTCCCTTAGTATTCAACTAACCTAATCCGTCCTTCTTTAATATAAATTATTAAATCAACTTGACCAAAAGGAGTATCAAATTGAAGCGTTCCAAAGTCTGCTACATCCCCACTGGGATTGATTCTAAATCGTTTCAAATTACTATAAATATTAAAATTAATATTTTTGGGGAAATCCTTATCTAATAGGAGATTACTATTTAAACCCTGATACGCTACATAGCGATTAGAATTATAGAATTGAAAATTTACTGTTTGTTCTTTTTCAATAGCAAGTGCTTGCATTTCTTGTATGTCCAAAATTAGTTGTTGAAAAAACTGATCTACTATCCTCTTTTCTGATACTTTCAGTGACAGCTGAAAAACTATTGAACTTGTTAAGAGGACCATAAACAATACAAGGAGCATCTCAATCAATGTAAAGCCATTCCTATTCTTTACATAACTTATACCCACATCAATTCTCACTTGATTCCTTAGGACTGTCCTTTGTGACTGCAACAACACTACCATCACTTTGGATTTCAATAGTGTCACCATTTGGACATCCAACCGCTTCCTTGTTGTTTAAATAGCCTTCTGATTGTAACTGGCTAATTGTTGGTAACGACTGATGATCAAGCTTATATGCCTCCACTTCTCCTTGAACCATTTTCAAATATGCCTCACAACCTTTATCATCAATTGTGGCAAAGTGTTTTGTTACGTTCGGTATAGTCACCAGAATAAGCACTGATATAATTAACAATACAATTAACATTTCGATTAGAGTAAATCCCTTTTCATTATTTTTTCTCACTAGATACACGCTCCTATTAAATTATTTCGATCATCTCGTACATAGGAAGTAGAATACTTAAATATGCGGCGATAATACTGAGGGCTATGATGATAAAAAAGAGTGGTTGAATAATGGATACCCCTCTTTTCATGTATGAATGGAGTTTTTCTTCTAATAGTTCACTGTATATGAGTAATTGTCTACCTAAGTATCCACTTTTTTCTCCATGCTTAATAAACTCATCAAATTTGGAAGAGAACCAGCCTAATTTAAAAACAGCACTTGAAAGCGACTCACCAAAGATTACTTCTTCCTCAATTTTTTTAGACAAAAAGGCTAATGTTTTATTCATTTGTTGGTTTTGTAAAATGGTTAATGCTTGTTGAAGTGAAAAGCCACCTATTAATAAATCCCCTATCGATTTTGCCAATTGGTTGGTGATAAGCAACTGATAGAAATAATTTATTACTGGAAGTTTTTGGTATATCTGTAGTTGTGTTTGCACATCTTGTCTTTTAATGTACAGATAGCTGGTAATAACGAGGAAAATAAAAGAGATGAATGAAATGAAAAGAAAATCAGGTAGTCGAAGAAAAATCGATGAAATAAAAAGACTTGTACTACCATTAGCATTTGTTCGGGTGGTTAGTATTTGCGTAATATTGGGCAAAAAGTATGTTCTAAATGCAAGAAAGATACTCATCAAAAATATACTTAATAATATTGGGTAGCTAAGTAAACTGATCATTTTCTTTCGCATTTTATCGTTAAATTCTAGTTGATGAGAAATACTTTCTAAACTTTGCGCAAGCTTCCCGCTTTCCTCCGATATCTGAATAGCTATTAAAAATTGCTTAGGAATTGAAAAAGACTGTAAAATGTCAATCGCACCTTCTCCACTCCTTAGTTGTTCCTTAATCTTACTTCTCCAATAATATGGATCATCTACATGATAGGGTAACAACATTTCGATTGAATCCGCGAAAGTGTATCCCTCCTTTAACAAAGTACTCAATCGAAAAAGAAAAGACGGTAACTGCCGCACTTTCATATTTTTATTTGTAAGTTTCAAGGACTTTTTTATCTTAAAATGTAGTTGATGCATTTCTTTTCCTCACCTCAAAGGAAGCTAACTGACTTGTTAACCTTTCAGAATGGGGCAACAAATACTGTTCCCTTCGCATTGTCGCCACAATGGCTTCGTTAAGGTTTACATCACTTAAAATCTCATATAAAGCCTTTCTTTCTTCACCTACTTGAACTAAACATTGAGCAACAATACCAATTAAGGCCTGTCTAATTTCATCTAACGAAATATCAAAATCCAGAAGACGGTAAATACAATTCACTGTATCTTTTGCATGAATTGTTGACAAGACTAAATGACCAGAAAGTGCTGCTTCAATCGCGATTTTTGCTGTTTCAGATTCTCTTATTTCACCAATCATGATTACGTCCGGTGAGTGTCGTAATATAGCTTTTAAACCCGTTGCATAAGTGACACCTGCTCTTTCGTTTACTTGAATCTGTAGCAAATTGGATTGGTTACTCTCAACTGGATCTTCAAGCGAAATGACATGACGCGCTAACATTTCACTTACATAATTAACTAAGGAGTACAATGAAGTTGTTTTTCCGGATCCAGTAGCCCCACAAAATAATAATAATCCTTGACCGCTTGACACAAGCTGAATTAATTTTTCTGCTGAGTTTGGATTTAATGAGATAGAAGAGATTGGAAGACGAGCGTTTTGAGCTAATATTCGAATAACTACGCTCTCTCTTAAAAAAATAGAGGGTAAAGTGGAGACACGAAAAGCATATAGTTGATTTAAAAATTCTTTCTGGAATGCCCCACTCTGAGGCTTTCTCCTTTCACTTATATCAAGAGATGATAAAAATTTAAAAAAGGAGATAATTCTATCCCCTAATTCAATGGGGATATGACTACTAGGGAATAATTTACCGTATTTTCTAAAATGAATTGTATATTTATCTTGCTGAGGAACAAGATGAACATCTGAAGCACCAAAGTGCAGTGCTTTGAGCAGTAATTGCATACTTTTATTTTCTACCACCGATTCGATTTCCAAAATCTACACCTCCTCGATACATGATTATGTTTGACCGCAAATTATTTAATGACAGTATATCTTGTGAGTCTTAAATAGAAAACCCTTTTCACTAAGTTTAATATTTGAGCACTTTAAACAAAATAGAAATTTATCTTTTGCAAGTATTATATTAAAATGCTTATTAAGGACAAGATTTTATTCATTAATCGTAATAATTGCTTATTATGTTCTATATAAATTCTATATTAAAAAAGTTAGAATATAACAAATAACAAAAGAGGTGATTACATGATTCATCCCTTGAAAATTACAAGTACCCTAGCAGATGAAACACGTTATCAAATATATGAATACATGCTTCAACAGAAAAAGTCATTTACAGTTCAAGCAATTGCAGAGCAATTTGGCATTCATCCCAATGTTGCTAGACTTCACTTAACGAAGCTTTCCGAAATCAATATTATTTCCGCTGTGTTCGTTAAATCTGGTAAAGGTGGTCGACCAGGGAGAGAATACAAAGCAACTGAAGAAGGAATTGAATTAAGCTTTCCTAAAAAAGAGCAAAGTCGATTGATTAATTGGGCATTACAACTAATCGAAGAGATTGGTCCAGATGCGCTTCATACAGCCCAAAAAATAAGCTATAATGATGGATTTGAACAGATGCAAAAGCTTGTAGCGAGTAGAAAGGAACTAACCTTCAACGAAAAGTTAAACAGTATAACAGCTGCAGCTTCGATGATTGGTTATATTCAACAAATTGAAGAAATCAATGAGGGGAAAAAAATAATTTTCTCAATTTATAATTGTCCGTTTAAAAATCAATTATCTACAGATAATGAGATTATATGCACATTACATGAATCCTTTTTGAAAGGTCAAATAGATGCCCTATTTACCCAAAATGAGTTTATCCAAGTAGAAAGTATGATTCATGATTGTACATATTGTAATTATAAAATAGAAATTGCTAAGGATTACCTCTAGCATTTTCTACCCTATCGCTCAAACAAAATGTAAGTGACAGTTTACATTATAGTTTCCAATCATTTATAATAAAGGATGAGATTATTCTGTCATATGGCAAAAGGAGGGATACTTCATGAGTAACATGTATAAAGTTATGGCTTTCTGGACTGGTATTTTTGCTGTTATGTTCTACCTTGGTGATATGTACGAGGTTTCGCTATTATTCGTTGGTAATACTATTTTATTCTTATTGTTAGGCTTTTTAAACCTTACAGAACGCATGTACATGTACATTTTCGGAGCTTATTTAACAATATTCTTCGCTGGATTTACGTATTATTCTACGTTTATTCATGTACCAGGTGCTGGTCACTGATAAATCACATCGACTGTTTATTCAGTCGATGTTTTTTATTCTTATTAAAAGGCTGTTTTCTAAAAGATTGTTGCTAAAAGAATGTATTCATAATTAACTATTTTTTATTAAAGCGTAAATATTAATTTTAAAATTCCAGAAAGCAACAATTTAATAAGAACACCTGTGCTGCGCACTATAATTAGAAGGCTTCCAGAAGCTAGTACTCGTGAGTGGGCTCTTGCACAAAGCGCAAAGGCAAGTCGTAGAGACAACTACAAGTTGGCTCTGCGGCTTGTGCGCTTAAGCCCACTCACAAAGTAAAACTTTATTAGAATCAATATTAGAATAAAGCTTTTAAGACACAATTTAAGTCAAATGCATTTTAAATAAAAACAACAAAGTTTACGAATATACGAAAACAGCGTATTAAAAAAACGACCCACATTAACTAGAGTCGTCTAATTATGATTAAAACCCATTTAAAAAAGGATTTGAATCCATCTCTTGTGCTGGCGTTGTGTAGCTGCCATGTCCAGGATAAATAATCGTGTCATCAGGTAGTACTAACAGTTTCTCATGAATAGACTGAAGAAGTACTTCCATAGAACCGCCAATTAAATCTGTTCTACCAATACTTCCCTCAAATAATGTATCCCCTACAATCGCAAACCCATCTTCTTCAAAAATATACGATATACTACCTGGTGAATGACCTGGAGTAAAAACGGCTTTAAATTGAAAACCCGCTATGTTAAAGGATTGCTCTTTAGAAATAATATGCTCTTTCTGAGGTTTTTGGACAATATAATTTGGAAGTTCAGCATACTTCCCGGAACCATTTTTCATTGGATCCCCAAGCCAACTCACTTCTTTTTCATGAATATATAGTGGAAGATGGAATTCATCTCTCAATTCATCTACTGCCCCAATATGGTCAAAATGAGCATGTGTTAAGAAAATTGCCTTTGGATTTAACTGATTTGAACGAATTACCTTCATAATTTTTGAAGATTCTTCACCAGGGTCGAATATTATGCAGTCTTTTTGCTTATTACTAATGATATAACAGTTTGTTTGCACAGGTCCTAGACTATATGCTTTAACATTTAACATTGGAATCACCTCTCGACTATTATACATGGGTGAGCAGAAATTTACAGTAAATAAGGACAAACACGTTTTTCTGCTCGACAAACACTGGAAGGTGATTTACAATAAAGAAGGAATATTGTTTATCGACATGCATTCACTGCTGTCGAAAGGAGTGTCTTTTTAATGAACTTATTAATGGTTATTTTCGCTTTAGTCGCAATTTTCGCAGTAGTAAATTTCTTTCAGGCAATCAAACAAAAGAATATTCTAGCTTTAATTTTTAGTGTTGCTACTGCAGCTATTTTTGGTTGGTTTGTAGTTATGACAGTTTTAAATCAAGGCTACCCACCAAAATTACACTAAGAAAAACGAGGTATCAGTTCATGATACCTCGTTTTTTCTGTTTTTTTCCTTAGATATAGTAAAAGGGATATTTCACCGAAATATCCCCTTTACTTTACTTCACTTTCCTTTATTAACGGCATTCTGTATTAGATTACCCGTTTGTTCATCATAAAATCGCAACAAATCTCCGTTGATAATTTCATCTGAATATTCTAGCTGTGTAGATGCCCGTTCAATGTAAGGTTGACATGCTTCGATTCCTATTTCCTCACCATTATCCCGATTGTAACATACCTCACCTGCGTACACTAAATCATCTGTTACAAATCGTCCATCTCGGAAAATTACGAAATTCTCATGTTCTTTAGAGAAAAGATCCGCCCCTAATTGCATATCATTGTCCGTTCTAATACCCAATAAATGTAAGATTGTTGGACGTAGATCCATTTGACCTGAAACTTCATCCATCACTTTCCCATCTCCAGATCCTGGAACATGGATAAATAAAGGTACAGATTGAAGTAATGCACTATCATAAGCTGTAATCTCATCTTTTCCTAAGTACATGGCCATTGCCTTATTATGATTCTCTGAAATACCATAATGGTCACCATACATAACAATTATTGAGTTATCATATAAACCGGATTCTTTTAATTTATCAAAGAATACTTTAACCGATTCGTCCAAATAACGAACTGTTTGGAAATAGCGATTTAATGTACCAGAATTCGAATTATACTCAGGTATCATCTGATCTTCTTCTTCTAACGTGAATGGGAAGTGATTTGTTAAAGTAATCATTCTAGAGTAGAATGGTTGCTCCATTTGCTTCATTAAGTCTACTGACTGTTCAAAAAATGGGGTATCTTTTAGTCCCCAGTTTACAGAATTCTCATCTGTAACTTCATAGGATTCAATATCATAGAATTTATCAATATTAAAGGATTGATAAATCTCATTTCGATTCCAAAACGACGAGTTATTTGAGTGCATTACATTAGTGAAATAACCATTTTCACCCAACTTTTCCGCCATCGTATTATACGTATTACGACCATGAGTAAAGAAAACAGCCCCACGACCTAATCCAAATAATGAATTCTCAAGGATAAATTCAGAATCACTTGTTTTACCAAGTCCGGTTTGGTGATAAAAATCACTAAAATAATAAGTATCTTTGTCATTTGTTAATGAATTTAAGAAGGGTGTAACGACTTCCCCGTTCATTTCATTATTAATAACAAAACTTTGTAACGATTCTAATGAAATAACGATTAAGTTACGATCTTTATATTTACCAAACATGTTTCCATTTACTGCTGCTTGATTTGCTTGAACATAGTTATTGACTTCAACTAATTCGCTACCGTCTGCCATAGCACGTTGAGCACTCGATTTTGTTTGAACATAGATATCATACAAGTGATAGTTATACGTACCAATATTCTTAACAAGCAACTCCCGATCAAAAGCTCGTGTTAAAAGCTGAGGTCGCTCCACTTCAGCTAAACCTAAATTTAAGAACACAATGGCCATAGATATAACAAAGTAAGCACGGCGAATTTCTATTTTAATTGGTGTAGTGCCTTGAGTTGTTGGGATAAATTTAATTGCTAACAATAATAAAATTACATCTGCAAAGTAAAGAATGTCAGTGAGACTGATGATATCTGCAATTGAATTACCTAAATCACCGAAATTACTCGTTTGGAATAAAACTGCAAACGTTATAAAGTCATTATAGAATCGATAGAAACCGACGTTTGCAAATAATACAATTGCTAACAGGATACTCATTGTTACCAAATAACGATTTCGTCTCTTAGTTGTTTTGAAGAATAAAGATATACCGTAAGCAAATAAAATAAAACTTAATGGGTTAATAATTAGGATAAACTCTTGCAGTACATTTTCAACGTCAAGTTCAAAACTTGTATGATATACAATTACTGTTTTAATCCAAGTAGCTAGTATTGCAATCGCTAATATCGAATGTTTAGGCCATTTAGCTGGCTTCATTCCAAAACATCCTTTCAAGAAATTTAATATAACTAAAATGCATCTCTAATTTGAAATGAAATTCAGGATAACTTATAAAAGATAATAATAAACAAAATTTATCTTAAACTTTTTTACTTTAATTAGCAATACTTCCCAAGGAAAAACCCATCGACAGAATATTACACCTAAAATGAATCATTCTAAAATCATTTACGTTTTTACTTCCTAAAAAGTTTCCAAATGAAAACAGTGGAAAAAATCCACTGTTAGATTATTCAACATATATTTAACATTTATTAACATAAAACTCTTATTTCAAACACGAAAATGAATTTTTAATTAAATAAAATCAACATTTCAGTGATTTCCTATTACTATTGAATGTTTTTTTCATCAGTTACGATTCTAGAAGCTTCATGACGTAATAGTATCATAGCGGACTGAAATTCTTTAGGATCAAGCACTTTTGATTTATACAGATCTCGGATTTCATCTTCCATTAATAGAAGATCTCCTTGACGATCACCAGTATAAATAAAAATTCCATATCTTTTTAATAAATCATAGACATCTTTCATCGATTTCATATATTAGACTCCTCTCGATTTTTCGCACAATCGATCCGCTTTGTTTCGGTAAGTATTAGATCAACAGGTATATCATAATTTTCTTTTGGAACATCCATAACTAGTTGTATATCAAATGCTAAGGAAATCATTATTCCGTTAAATTGTGTTAAATACCTATCGTAATAGCCTCCACCATATCCAACGCGATATCCTTTGTTATCAAACACGATTCCTGGCACGATGATACAATCGATTTGACTAGCTTTTACGAGCTGAGAACTTTCTGGCTTTGGTTCTTGTAAATCCATATATACGTTTTCAAGTTGATGAAAATTCTCAATCTCATAGAAATTCATTGAACGATCAACAGGTTCGCACTTTGGTACTACTACTTTTTTCTTTAGTCCCCAAAGTGATTCAATAATTTCTTTTGTATCAACTTCTCGTTTGTTCGATATCGTGATAGCAATCGTATTTCCTTTTAGTATAGAAGGCTCTCTTAGTAAACGCTCTTTAATAAGAAGAGAAGATAATTTGTATTGTTCAGAATCTATTTTTTGTAATGACTGTCTTACTTGATTTCTGATGAATTTTTTATCCAATTAGAATCATTCCCTAAAAGTTACTTGGACTATAATTAAAAAGCCAAAACCACAAGTGGTTTTGGCAATAATGCTTACTTAGTTTCACGGTGAAGAGTGTATTTCTTCTCGCGAGAGCAATATTTTTTAAGTTCAAGACGCTCTGGATTGTTACGTTTGTTCTTTTTAGAAATGTAGTTACGTTCGCCACAATCTGTGCAAGCTAAAGTAATGTTTACGCGCATTATTAACCCTCCCACTCTATATCAAGACTTGTAT
>Ga0182747_1000517_pt1 | contig 36579 bp, 32 predicted proteins | sample eDN3rd30CBELigBY_FD_128526 | JGI IMG/M metagenome (GOLD analysis project Ga0182747, IMG submission 128526) | Enriched backyard soil microbial communities from Emeryville, California, USA - eDNA 3rd pass 30_C BE-Lig BY (version 2) (version 2) | ecosystem: Environmental > Terrestrial > Soil >... | reverse complement strand
TAGTACTCCTTCAGCGACAGCACGCCGAAGGCCACGTGGCGGGCCTCGTCGCTCATCACGTAGCGGAGCAGCTGCTTGAGCAGGGGATCGGGCGTGGTGCTCATGGCCAGGCCGAAGGCGGCGAGCGCCAGGCCCTCCACCATGATCTGCATGCCCAGGTAGGTCATGTCCCAGCGGCTGTCGTTGATGATGTCGTCGAGCAGCATCCGCAGGTGGACGTTGATCGGGTAGTGCCCGTTCAGCTTCGTGTCGAGGTACTTGGCGAACACCTCGACGTGGCGGGCCTCGTCCATCACCTGGGTGGCGGCGTAGTACTTGGCGTCGATCCACGGGACCGTCTCGACGATCTTCGCCGTGCACACCAGCGCACCCTGCTCGCCGTGCATGAACTGGCTGAGGCTCCAGTTCTGGCTCTCCATCGCCTGGGCGAGCCACTCCTCGTCGCCCCAGTTCTGGAACGGCGTCCCGGTGAAGTCGAACCCGGCGGCGTCCATCTGCTGCTGGCGCATGGCCGACAGCATCCGGGCGAAGTGCTCCTGGTCGACCTCGATGCTCCAGTCCAGGTCGGTCTCGCCGTTCCACTGGGCGTGCTTGGCTTTCTCGTAGAGCTTGTTGAGCGCGGGCCGGCGGCCCTTCTCGTAGTCCCACGTGAAGATCGCCGGGGCGTGGTCTTCCACGACGTGGATCGCCTCGTCGACATCGGTGTTGGACAAGGCGATGATGGCCCGGAGGTCATCGCGGCTGGTTCGTCCGAGGATCTGCTCGTCGGTGGACATCGGTGCTGGCTCCCCTGCGCTCGACCGCTGACCGCTCCAGTCTGTCGCGGTTCCGGCGGCGATGACGGCGAACCGGCCGATGAGAACGGGCGGCGGCGGCCGTCTGACTACGGTTCGCCACGTGCCTGCCACCGCAGGAAGGGAGCGCCAGCCGTGAGACCTCTCCGCTACTCGATCAACGTCACCCTCGACGGGTGCGTGGACCACACGACGGTCCAGGCGGGCGAGGAGCTGCACCGCCACCACGCCGCCAACCTGGAGCGGGCCGACGCCCTGCTCTTCGGGCGGGTGACGTACCAGATGATGGAGGAGGCCTGGCGCCGGTCGCCCGACGGCCGCTGGCCCGAGTGGATGGACGACTGGATGATCCCGTTCGCCGAGGCGATCGACCAGGCGTCGAAGTACGTCGTGTCGAGCACCCTCGAGACCGTCGACTGGAACGCCCAGCTGGTGACGGGCGACCTGGAGGCGTTCGTGCGCGAGCTCAAGGAGCAGCCGGGCGAGGGCATCGCCCTCGGGGGCGTGACCCTGCCGCTGGCCCTGGCCGACCTCGGGCTGATCGACGAGTACGAGCTGGTGGTGCATCCCGTCGTGACCGGGCACGGGCCGACCCTGTTCGCCGGCCTCGCCGAGCAGCTGGAGCTGGAGCTCGTCGGCCAGCACGACCTCGGGACCGGCGCCATCGCCCTCCGCTACGTGCCCCGCTCCGCGTAGCGGTCAGGCCCAGGGCGGGAGGTCGACGACCACCCGCTCCAGGGCGCTGCCGACCGTGCCGAAGCGGCCGTCGTCGGCGAGCCACGCCCGGTGGGCCGCGGTCGCCTCGGCCCGGTCGCGGATCACGTAGTTCCACCACATGACGATGGGCTCGGGGAACGGGAGGCCTCCCAGCAGCATCACCCGGGCCGACGGCTCGGGCGCGAGCACCAGCTCGGCCGGACCCGGTGCGAGGTAGCCGAGGTGGCCGGGGGTGAGCACGGCGCCGTCGACCTCGACCGCGCCGTCCAGCACGATCAGCCCGTGCTCGAAGGCCGGGTCGACCGGGACGGTGGCGGGACCGTCGATCCGCAGCTCGGCGCCCATCGTGGGGGAGTCGATGCGGGCCGGGCTGGTGGTGCCGGCCAGGGTCCCGACCAGCACGGACGCTCGCCCGCCGGCGAGGTCCACCTCGGGGAGCGCGGCGTGGTGCTCGAAGGCCGGCTCGCCGTCGCGGGTGGCCGCGGGTTGGGCCATCCAGAGCTGGATGCCCTCCACGGGACCGGCGTAGGAGCCGGTGGCCTCCTCGCTGTGGGACACGCCGCGACCCGCCGTCATGAGGTTGAGCTGGCCGGGGGCGATGAGCTGTTCGGTGCCGAGGCTGTCGTGGTGGAGGACCTCGCCCTGCGTGAGCCACGTCACGGTCTGGAGGCCGCAGTGCGGGTGCGGGCCGACGTCGAGTCCACGGGTGGGGGTGGCCTCGGCCGGGCCCAGGTGGTCGGCGAAGCACCAGGCCCCGACCGTGCGGCGCTGCCGCCGGGGGAGCGCCCGGCGGACGGTCACGATGCCCACCTGCGCCTGCGAGCTCTCCGTGATCTCGATGCCCATGGGCGTGGTCCTCCGGTCCGGCGCGGTCCCGTTCAGGATGCCAGCCCGACGCGCGCCTACCGTGTCCCGAGGGGAACGAGCCTGGGAGGGCAGGGATGGGTCGAGTTCGAGGTCTGGCTGTGGCGGCCGCGCTGGCGGCATCGTCGCTCGTGGCGGTGGGTGCCGACGCGGCGGTGGCGACGCCCGCCGCACCGGCGGTCGACCCGGCGACGGTGCCGGGGCCGCCGACGATCGGAACGGCCTCCGCCGGGCACGGCCAGGTGACGCTCACGTGGACGGCGCCGGCTTCGGACGGGGGTTCGGCCATCACCAGCTACCGGATCACGCCGATGATCGGCGCCACGGCCCAACCCGAGGTCATCTCGCGGAGCGCCGGCACGACCAAGGTCGTGACCGGTCTGAGCAACGGGGTCGCCTACACGTTCACGGTCGCGGCGACCAACGACATCGGCACCGGTCCCGACTCGCTGGCCTCGAACCTGGTCATCCCGACCTCGCCCGTCACGCCCTACGAACCCTTCACGTCCTGGACCGCGTTCGTCGACCGGCAGTTCCTGGACATCACCGCGAAGCCCCCGACCTCGGCCCAGCGGACGAGCTGGGTCTCGCAGCTGAACCTGGGCACGAAGCAGAAGGGCGACCTCGTGCACGGCCTGCGTCGGGGCGACGAGAACCTCAAGAACGTCGACCCGGTGGTGCGCATCTACCGGGCGTTCCTCGGCCGGGCTCCCGATGCCGGCGGCCTGAAGTTCTGGATCAACCGCAAGCGCGTGGTCGCCCCGAAGCGGACGTGGAACGTGACGCAGATCGCCACGGACTTCACGAACAGCAGCGAGTTCAAGAGGAAGTACGGCTCGCTCACCAACCGCCAGTTCGTGAACCGGATCTACGTCGACGTCCTCGGCCGCACCTCAGATCCGTCCGGCGTCGACTACTGGACCAAGACGCTCGACACGAAGAAGAAGACCAAGGCGCAGGTCATGGTCGGCTTCTCCGAGTCGAACGAGTACAAGACCAAGCAGGCGCAGAACACCGACGTGACGGTGGCGTACGTCTTCCTGCTCGGTCGGGCGCCGACGGTGGGCGAGGCCGCCGACTGGGTGGCTCGGCAGAAGGCCGGCACCGCCCACACCGTCTTGTTGAACGAGATCCTGAACAGCGCGGCCTACTCGAAGCGCATCACGGGCTGACGACGGGCGGTCCGTCGAAGGCGTCGACGGTGGCGAACGACTCGACGGGGTCGCGGCGCAGGTTCTGAGGCCGCTTCACCGGGTAGCCGAGGGCGAGCACCGCGGCCAGGGCGAACTCGTCGGGCACGCGGAGCAGGTCGCGCACCTCGGGCTCGCGGGTGGTCGTCATGGTGGTGACCACGCCGCCCAGCCCCTCGGCGCGGGCGGCCAGCAGGATGCTCCACACGAACGGGTACACCGACGCGCCGCCCACCAGCGTGTAGCGGCCGAGGTCGCGGTCGGTGGCGGCGAGCAGGCGGAGGTCGGCGAGGATCACGGCCATCACCGGCACCTGGTCGAACGCGGCGGCGAACCCGCCGGCCGCGGCCGCCGCCTCGCCGCCAGCCAGCTGGTGGGCCCGGGCGACGGCGGCTGCCTCCGCGTCCCGGTCGCCGACGGGTGCCCACGGCTGGACGCCGGCCTTGCGCATCTCCAGGTACTCCAGCCAGCCGGGCACGTAGAGGGCGCGCAGGGCGGACCTGGTGGCAGGGTCCTCGACCAGCACGACGTGCCACGACTGCTGGTTGCCGCCGTTCGGCGCGAAGCGCGCCGTGTCGAGCACTCGGGCCATCACCTCCCGATCGACGGGACGGTCCTCGAACTCGCGGACGGCGCCGGTGGTGCGCAGGGCCTCGACCAGGTCCACGTCAGAGCACCTGCATCCCGTACATCTCGCCGAGCGGGTCGGCGATCAGCTCGAGCCGCTCGCCGTCGGGCCCGTCGAAGTAGACCGACACCTCGTCGATGTGGGCGTAGGGGATGCCGGCATCGTCGAGCTTGGCCTTGAGGTGCGCCCACCGCCCGGGTTCGACGGAGATGCACAGGTGGTGCAGGCCGCCGAGCACTTCCTGGTACGGCCCGAGGTCCAGGCCCGGCATGTCGAAGAAGGCGAGGGTGTTGCCGTTCCCGACGTCGAAGAAGAAGTGCGTCGATCCCCGGTAGTCCCGGTTCTCGAACAGCGTCGTGAGCGGGAACTCGAGGAGCCCCTGGTAGAAGCCGATCGTCGTCTCGACGTCGTTCGACAGCAGGGCCACGTGGTGCACGCCCCGAGCCGACGATGGCGGCCGCTCGCCCGCCGGGCGGAGGAAGCGCTGGCGGAGGTCGTCCCACTCCTCGGCTCGGTCGATGTCGGCCCCATGGGTCGGTCTGGTGTGTGCCACGTCGCTCGCCCCTCGCGCTGTCCTGGTGCCGGTGAGGCTAGGGCGGATCGCCGTCCTCCTCGCCGGTGCTGCTCGCGCCCGCCGAGAACGGCAGCTGGACCTTCGGCCCGCAGCCGGCGGCCGGCCGTAGCATCGGCGCCATGCCGCACGGACTCCTCCCCATCGCTGCCGCCGACGCCGCCCCCGGGCTCACCGACCCCCAAGCCGTGGTCGAGGCGTTCCTCGCCGCCCTCATGGCTTCGGACCTGGAGGCGGCGCTGGAGCTGGTCGACGACGACCTCGTCTACGTGAACGTCGGGCTGCCCACGATCCACGGCCGGGCGCAGCTGGCCAAGGCGTTCGCGGCGATGGAGCGGCCGACCATCTCGTTCGAGGCGTACCTCCACGCCATCTCCGCCGACGGGCCGGTGGTGCTCACCGAGCGCACCGACGTCATCGTCTGGGGCCGCTTCCGCGCCCAGTTCTGGGTGTGCGGCCGCTTCGACGTCCACGACGGGAGGATCACGCTCTGGCGCGACGCGTTCGACTTCGTCGACATCGTGCGCGGCAACGTGCGGGGCCTGGTCGGGATGGCCCTTCCGAGGTTCAAGCCGAGGGCGCCGAAGGACCGGGACTCGGCACCCGGTCGCTGACGATCGTGGCGGCCACGACGCCGTCGCCGAAGATCCACAGGCGGTCGCGGCCGAGCGCGACCTCCGCCGCCTGGTGCGGTTCCAGCCCCTCGCGGTGCTCGACCTCGGCGGTCCACGGCAGGACGAGGTCGTCGACCGGCCAGGCCTCCTCGGCCACGGCCCAGAAGACGGCGTTGTTGACGTGGCCGAACAGGTCGAGGTCGCTCTGGCGGACGACCCAGCCCGGTCCGGGGCGGACGTCGTCGGGCGGGTCGCGGTGCACGAGGCGGGCGCCGACGGCGCGGCCGCCCGTCGCCTCGGCGTAGGCGGCGAGGAACCCGTCGTCGAGCCGCTTGGGCCGGCCCGTGGCGCGGTCGACGTAGATCCAAAGCGATGCCGTCTCGATGCGCCCGCCGCGCCCGCCGACGATCGAGGACCGCCGCTCGGCCCACCGGCTGCCGGTGCCCGAGCCCCAGGTGGTGACGGTGACCTCCTCGTCGAACACCGGGAACTGCTGCACCTCGATGGTGGTCCGTCGCACGACCCACGTGAACGCCTCGGCGCCCATGACCTCGGTGGAGTCGTCGCCGGCGACGTCCTGCAGGTAGCGGGCGGCGGCGTCGAGCCGGAGCCGGCCCGACGGCGCCACGTCCCCCAGCCGGACCCGCCGGGGGTGGGAGTACGTCCGCCCGCCCGTCGGCCGCTCGACGAGGGGCGAGAGGGCGGTGGGCTCGGACGGGGGCGGGGCATCGGCCATGGGTGCATGTTGGCCCACGGCCGGCGGTGGGGTTCGTGACCAGGTGAACTAGGGTGAAGAACACCTGTACGACTTAGCGGGGACCTCTCGTTGACCTACGGCTGCACAAGGCGGCCGTCACGATTCCGGTCGCCTCCTCTGAGCCCTGACTCGAGGAGAGCCCATGGCCCCCACGTCCCCTTCCCTGCTCGTCGATGCCCCCGTCGATCCCGATGCCCGTTCGTCCGCGCCGGTCGGTGCGTCCGGCGGCGTGACCGCGGTCGTCTACTGCGAGGGGAACTTCGGCGAGATCGACGGCAAGACCGCCAACGGGCTCGTGCGGCACTCGGAGCGGTACCGGGTGGTGGCCGTGGTCGACAGCCGCCACGCCGGCGCCGACGCGGGCGAGGTTCTCGACGGGCGAGCCAACGGCATCCCGGTGTGCGGGTCGATGGCCGAGGCGCTGCGGCTCCCGTCCGGGCGACCGGACCGGTTCATCATCGGCATGGCACCGGCGAGCGGCCTGCTGTCGCCGGGCGAGCGGGCCACGGTGCTCGAGGCCATGGCGCAGGGCATGAGCATCGTGAACGGCCTGCACGAGTTCCTCGACGATGACGCCGAGTTCGCTGCCGCGGGCGCCGCGTACGGGGTCACGATCCACGATGTGCGCCGGCCCCGGGCCACGAAGGACCTCCGCATGTTCAGCGGGCGGATCGCCACGGTCGACTGCGTTCGCATCGCCGTGCTCGGCACCGACGGCGCCATCGGAAAGCGCACGACATCGACGGTGCTGGCCCAGGCGCTCAACGACGCCGGGATCCGCACCGTGCTGGTCGGCACCGGCCAGACGAGCATCATCCAGGGCGCCCGGTACGGCATCGCCCTCGACGCCATCCCGGCGCAGTTCAGCGTGGGCGAGCTCGAGGCCACGGTCGTCGAGGCCTGGGAGGACCAGCACCCCGACGTCATCATCGTCGAGGGCCAGGGCGCCCTCAGCCACCCGGCGTACCTCTCCTCCGCAGCGGTCCTGCGGGGCAGTCGGGCCCAGGCCGTCGTGCTCCAGCACGCGCCGGCGCGCCGCCAGCTGTCGGACTTCCCCGGGTTCCCCATGCCGACGGCCGCCAGCGAGATCGACCTGATCGAGACCTTCGCCGACACCACGGTGATCGGGCTCACGATCAACCACGAGGCGATGAGCGACGCGGAGGTCTCGGAGGCGATCGTCGCCTACGAAGCCGATCTCGGCATCCCGGTCACGGACGCCCTCACCCGTTCGCCGAGCCGGCTGGTCGACCTGGTCCTGGGTGCCTTCCCCCAGCTGCGGAGGACGACCGCCGCCGTCGCATGACCGCGCCCCGGCTCGAGGTGCGGCTGGACCTCATCGAGCGCAACACCCGGACGCTGGTCGACCGGCTGGCGCCGAAGGGCATCGCCGTCCACGCGGTGACCAAGGCGGCGCTGGGCTCGCCCGCCGTGGCTCGGGCGTTCATCGCCGGTGGCGCCGCAGGGCTGGCCGACTCCCGTGCCGCCAACGGGGAGCGCCTGAGAGCGGCGCGGATCCGCTCGCCGATCCTCTCGATCCGGTCGCCGATGGTGAGCGAGGCCGACCGCATCGTGCGCACCTTCGAGACCAGCGCGAACACCGAGCACGACGTGATCACCGCGCTGTCGGCGGCGGCGTCGGCCCATGGCTGGAGCCACGGGGTCCTGCTCATGGTCGAGCTGGGGGACCTGCGCGAGGGCATCTTGCCGAGGGACGTCGAGGTGGTCGCCCGCCACGCGCTGAGCTTGCCCAGCATCGAGCTCCGGGGCATCGGGTCGAACCTCGCCTGCCGGAGCGGCGTCATCCCCGACGACGCGAACATGGCGGAGCTGTCGGACCTCGCCACCTCCCTCGAGCGCTCGCTGGGCGTCGCCCTGCCGGTCGTGTCGGGCGGGAACTCGGCCAACCTGACGTGGGCGCTCGCCACGGGCGACACCGGCCGGATCAACCACCTCCGCCTCGGCGAGGCGCTGCTCCTCGGGTGCGAGCCGCTCGAACGCCGACCCGTCGACGGGCTCTCGACGGATGCCTTCTCCCTGGTCGCCGAGGTGATCGAGTCCAAGGTGAAGCCGGTCCAGCCGTGGGGCGAGCTGGCTCAGACGGCCTTCGGCGAACGACCGCGCCGCGGTGTCGGCGGGAACGCCATCCAGACGATCGTCGCCCTGGGCCGCCAAGACGTCGACGCCGGGGACCTCACGCCCCCGGCGGGTGCGGTCATCGTGGCCTCGTCGAGCGACCACCTCGTCTTGGAGACGGACCACCTGCTGCGGCCCGGGACCGAGCTGGCGTTCCGCCCCGGCTACGCCGCCCTCCTCCGGGCCATGACCTCGCCCTTCGTCGTCACCGTCCACGTGGACGCCGCGGGTGGCTAGGAGGCCCCCGGACGGCATCGGTGCGAGTCAGCAGCCGGCTTCGGTGAGGGCGGCCGCGATGGAGGTCTGGTGGCCGAGGAACGTGGCGGGGTCCCCGAGCGAGTCCTGGTAGGCGTTGATGGCCGCCTGGTCGGGCACCGGGGCGGCGAAGAGCCCCTTGGCGTCGACCGCAGCGCGCTCGTAGACGTCGATCCCGTGGCGCGGGTCGCCCAACGGGCTCGGGGATCCGTCGAGCTGGTGGAGCGTGACCATGGCCCGGAAGAACACGTCGAGGTCGACGGCACCGAGCTGCTGCTCGCGGACGGCGACCACGTTCTGCGGCGAGTCGAGATGCAAGAAGATCGGGACGTTCGCGAGCTGATCGGCGGCCAGGCCGAGCTTGGTGCAGATGCCGCCGGGGCCGCCGGGTGCCGGCTCGGTCTCGGCCTCGGTGGTGGTCGTGGTGCTGGCGCGGCGCGCTTCGGTCGTGGAGGCCGATCCAGACGACGCGCCGCCACCCGAGCCGCCACTGCACGCGGAGAGGGCGAGGGCGGCCCCGACGACGAGGGCTCCTGTCGTTCGGCAGGCGAGCACGGGCGAGGACGTTAGCAACGGCCTGGCACCCCTTCCGGCGTTCCGCGGCATCGTGGTGGCGCCATGCCCGGCCTGACCTGGGCATTTGACGTGAAGGGTTCATCATCGCGAGTGTTAAGGCGTCCTAATAGCCAGTGGTTTCCTGGTGGGACGCAACCACCCCCCGGGCGCCAGCCCGTGACAGAGCAGAGGTCTCCGTGATGCGAAGGATCCCCTTGATCGCCACCTTGACGCTGGCGCTCGTCGCCGGCGTCGCGGGAGCCGCGGGCTCACCCGCGGCCGCGCTGCCCGGCACCGCCGGCGGCGGGCCCGCCGAGCTGCTCCGCTACGTGGGCGACTCGAGCAGCGCCACCGGTGCCGCCCTGGCCAACGGCGAGTGCGACGTCAACGGCGACGGCCACGACGACCTCGTGGTCGGCGCCTGGTTCTGGGACAAGGCCCCCACCAGCAACATCGGCGCCACCTACGTGCTCCTGGGCGGCGCGGACGTGCAGGGCAAGGCGCTCGCCGACCCGGCCGAAGCGGGCGCGGTCCGCATCGACGGCCCGGCCACGGCCAGCGCCTTCACCGGCTTCGCCGTGGCGTGCGTGGGCGACGTCAACGGCGACGGCCTCGACGACATCGCCATCAGCCACTACACGGCCCAGAAGACCTACGTGATCTTCGGAGCCGAGGACTTCACCGGCCTCGCGCTCGACTCCATCGGCGACCGCGGCTTCACCGTCGTCGGCGGCCCCGCCAGCGGCAACGTCGGCTACTCGATGGCGCCCGTGGGCGACCTGAACAACGACGGCCTCGCCGACTTCGGCGTCGCCGAGGTGGCGGCCGACACCCAGGGCCGCACCAACAACGGCCGCGTCTGGGTCATCGCCGGCCGCGAGGACATCTCCGACGTCGACCTCACCGATCCGGCCGCCGGCCAGGTGCTGATGACGGTCGACGGCGCCTACAACGAGGAGCGCATCGGCAACATCGCCAGCGCCGGCGACGTCAACGGCGACGGCACCGACGACTTCGTGCTCGGCTCCTACGTCTCGACGCCCTGGGGGACCAGCGTGGCGGCCACGGGTGCGGCCTACGTGGTGTTCGGGGGCGCCGGCGCCACCGGCGAGATCGACACCCTCGACCTCGGCTCGAAGGGCTTCACCATCAACGGCCCGACCCGCCAGCGTGACCGCCTCGGCATCTCCGTCTCGCCTGCCGGCGACATCGACGGCGACGGCAAGGCCGACCTGCTGATCGGCGCCGACGGCGTGACCAACGCCGCCACCGGCAACCGCAGCGGCGGGGCCGCCGTGGTGTTCGGCGCCGCCAGCACCGATCGCGTCTACACCGACCCGACCGCCGCCAACGGCCACGCGGTCTTCACCTGCGCCGCTCCCGCCCCGGTGGCCGCCACCGACCCGTGCACCGATCCGGCCCGTCGCGGCTACTGGATCGACGGTGCCGTGACCAACGACTCGACGGGCTACTCGGTCGCCGGCATCGGCGACGTCAACGGCGATCACGTGCCGGACCTGGCGCTCGGCGCCTACGGCTTCGACCCCGAGAACCCGGCTGGCGGCACCTTCTCCGGCGCCGGCGCCACCTACGTGGTGTTCGGCAAGGCCGACGCGGTGACGCAATCCCTCGCGTCGCTGCCCGCCGAGGACGGCTACCGCATCGATGGCACCGCCGCCGGCGACCGCTTCGGCCGCCAGGTCGGCCTCGTCGGCGACTTCGACGGCAACGGCGTCCGCGACCTCGCCATCGGCGCCGACTTCGCCGCCCGCGGCGGCACGCAGAACGGCGAGGTCACCGTCGCCCTCTTCGGCCCGCTCGACACCGCCGTCGTCGTGGCCGGTCCGGCCTCGGGGTCCCTCGACGAAGAGGTCACGTTCGACGCCACCGTCGCCAAGGCGGCGGGCGACCAGACCCCGCTCGCGGCCGGGACCGTCGCCTTCGCCGTGGGCGGCACGCCCATCGAGGGCTGCGAGGCCGTCGCCGTGGCGGACGGCGCCGCGTCGTGCACGACCAGCTTCGCCACCGGTGTCAACGGCGATGTGGTCGCCACGTACTCCGGCACCGATGTCCTGAAGGGCAGCGCGTCGGCAGGCCACCCGTTCTCGGTGGCCCTTCCCAACACCGCTGACGAGGCCTGGGTGCGGGCCGCGTTCGAGGACTTCTTGGACCGTGCCCCCACCGAGTCCGAGCTGGCCTCGGCCGTGGGCCGGCTGGGAGCCGGCACGGGCCGCGCCACGGTGGCCCGCGAGCTGTCGACGAGCGAGGAGTGGATCCGGGTGTCGATCCGGCGCTTCTACGCCGACACGCTCGGCCGCCAGCCCGATGCGGCCGGCCTGGCGTTCTGGGTCAACAAGGTGCGCTCCGGCAACCGGACCCTCGAGTCGGTGGGCGCCGAGTTCTACTCCTCGTCGGAGTACTACCGGAAGGCCGGCGGAACCGACGAGGCGTGGATCGCCAACCTCTACGACAAGGTCCTGCACCGCGAGCCCGATGCTGCGGGACTGGCGTTCTGGATCGGCCGTACCGAGGCACGCGGTCGCCGCTACGTCGCCACGCAGGTCTACGGATCCGCCGAGTCCCGCCGTGACCGCGTGGCGGTGCTCTACCAAGCCCTCCTCGGCCGGGCACCCGATCCTTCCGGCCTGGCGTTCTGGTCCGACCGCATCGCCACCACCGGCGACCTCGCGCTCTCGGTCCACCTCGTGGTCTCCTCGGAGTACGCCAACCGTGCCCAGGTCCGGTTCCCGTGAGTGGTCCTGCTGACCACCGCCTGGCGCGGCGGGCCCTCGTCGTCGGCGCCGCCGCGGTCGTCTTCGGGATCGTCGGCCTGACCGCGTGCGAGCCGGCGAAGCCGGCCGTCACGGTCACGTCGCCGAAGGCGCTCACCGCCAGCCCGGAGGGCAGGGTCACGTTCTCGTTCCGGTGCACGACCGCCAAGGCGTGCACCGGCGAGACCCGGCTCAAGCTCGCCGGGGTCAACGGTCCGGTGGCGGCCTACTCCATCGCCGCCGGCGCCACCCAGGCGCAGACGGTGACCCTGAGCTCGGCCCAGAAGGCCAAGGTGCCCGAAGGCACGTCGGCCGCCGGGGAGGTCCGCATCACCGAGAAGGGTCCGGCGGCCATCGCCTCGCGGGGCGTCGCCGTCACCGTCGCCCGGCCCGAGGCGCCGGTGACCGAGACGCCGACGTCGAAGGCGTACCGGGAGCGGAACTGGACGCCGACCGCGTACGACACGTGCAGCGCCGAGTTCCACCGGTCGTTCTCGGTCATCGGTCCCGATGGCAAGCTCTACCCGACCTGGCACCCGCCCACCGCCGTCGACCCGGCCACCGGGAAGCGGTGCTCGTTCGGCCACGAGCACGGCGACGATCCGGCGACCTCGGACATCTACACGTGGGTGACGGACTTCCTCGACGCCAAGCCGGCCGAGAGCCGAGGCATCCCGTTCGGGTACGTCAGCGAGGCGCTCGACACGTACGCGGCCACCCGCGACAACGTCACCCGCCACGAGGACAACGTCGGCCACAAGGTCATCGTCGCCAACGACATCAAGCTGGTCACGGCCTCGCCGCGCGGCTACCTGCGCGACCGCACCGGTGCGGTCGTCACCTGTGACGTGCTGATGAAGGTCCACCAGGGCACGCACTCGGGCGATGCGCTCATCAACAACGCCCACGAGCTGCTCTACGCGGCCAAGTGCACCGATGGGACCGAGGTCATCTCCTCGACCCTGACCCGGTTCGGCAACGCCAACGAGTTCAACCGCTCGTGCAGCAACGAGCCCGTCGCCACCGCCGGGAGCGACCTCCCAGACGGCGACGGCGGGTCCCGCCTCATCCCGGACCGCTTCTGCGTGGACCGCGACGTCCTCGTGCCAGGCAACCAGACCAGCTCGATCTGGGCGCTCTACGAGGTGTGGCGATCGGCGAACGACCTGACGAAGGCCGACGGCACGTCGCTGGCGTCGTTCGACCCGTCGTTCGGGGTCCGCAACCCCGCCCGGGCCCACGCGGGTGGTGCCAACAGCACCATCTTCGACCTGGTCGACGTGCCGGGCCAGGTCGACCCGGCGGACGGCGGCACCGCCAAGGGCTACCCGTTCGACGAGGTGACGGCGTACGAGCACGACCACGGGACCGAGCTGGCCAAGCTCGACCCGGCGTCGCCGTTCGACGGGGCCCAGCGGGACTACACGCTGCACACCACCCGGGTCACCAACGCCGGTGGACCCACCACGTGGTGGACCGATCCCTACGGCGAGGGCGCGGTGACCGCGGCGGCGGCCGGGCTGGTCCGCCAGCACGTCAGCAGCACGGACAACTCGACTTGGCCCGATCTGGAGAAGCGCCTGCTCAACCTCGAGCGGGACTACGGCAGCGGCAACGGGGTCCACGCCCCGAACTGACCCAGCCGGTTCAGAGGCTCGCGCGGAGGGGGTCGGCGACGATGCGGTCGAGCGCGGCTCGGGCCCCGAGGTCCCGGGCCGAGCGCTCGGCCCGTTCGAACCAGTCGTCGGCCTCGCCCGCTCGCCCGGCGAGCGCGGCGAGGCGGGCGAGCTGGTGGCTGACCGGGCCCCAGTACGCGCCGCCGCCGCCGTAGCAGTTGAGCACCGCCTGGAGCCCCGCGGCGGGGAGCAGCAGATCACCGAGCGCCTCGGCCGACGCGGCGTCACCGAGCTGGGCCGCGGCGTCGGCCAGGACCACCAGCGTGAGCAGCCGGTTCGAGTCCTCCGGGATGGTCGTGAACCCGTCGTCGCGGAAGCGGCCGTAGGAGCGGACGGCCAGGTCGGTGTCGCCGGCCTCGACCGCGCACAGGGCGAGCACCGCCCGGTAGCAGGGGATGTGGGGGAAGTCGTCGGCGGCGCGGGCGAGCAGGTCGATCACCTCGCCGGCCCGCCCCTGGTACAGGCGGAGGTCCACCAGGTTCACCCCGAGGCACGCCTCCGCTCCGGGTTCGTCGCCGCCCAGGGCGAGGGCCTCGAACGCCAGCAGCTCGGCCCGGTCGAGGTCGCCGTCGATCAGCGCGTCGAGGCCGCGCCAAGCCGTCGTCGCCCAGCGCCAGTACGGGTGCTGGGAACGGTCGGCGAGGTCGACGGCCTCGTCGAGCGACGTCCGCGAGGCGTCCCGCCGGCCGCACAGGAGCAGGTCCTCGTGGCGGTACGTGAGGGCGGCGAGGGTGGTGTCGACGCTGCGCCCCGACGGGGCGATGGCCAGGATCTGGTCGAGGTCGCTGATGCGGTCTGAGACCTGGGCGGGGTCCAGCCGGTCGAGCCTGGCGATGAGCAGGGACCGGGCGGTGAGGCGGGTGTCGGGCGGGTCGAGCGCCCGGGCGAGGGCGACGGCGCGCTGGGCGAGCGCGGTGCGTTCCTCGGCGGGTGCCGTGAGCGCCAGCGCCTGGGCCAGCTCGCCCTCGAGGTGGCAGGCCAGGGTGTCGCGCCGGACCCGCTCGGCTCGACTGGCCGCGTCCGCGTCTCGGCCCCGGTCGACGGGCTCGCGCTGGTCGAGCGCGTCGATGCCCTCGAGCGCCTCGCGCAGGAGCGCCGCCTGCTCCAGGTCGGTCAGGTGCTGGGTCGCCCCGCGGCCGGCGCGGCCCACGAGGACCAGGACCGCCTCGGCGAGCTCGAGCGGCAGCCGGTGGGCGCGGGCGAGGGCGAGCACCTCCTCCACCAGGTGCTCGGCTTCGCCGCGCCGGCGCTGCAGGTGGGCAGCCCGGGCCAGCCCGGTGAGGGCGCCGGCGCGGATCGCCGGGTCGTCCGGGGCGACCGTGGAGGCCTCGCCGTAGAGCGTCTCGGCCAGCGCCCACGCACCGGAGTCCAGGGCCTCGCCACCGGCGAGGAGCAGCGATCGCCCCGCATCGGCCGCGTGGCCGGGCCCGGCGAGGGTGAGGTGGTGGGCGACCTCGGCATGGCGGCCAGGTGCTCCGCCGGCGGCGGCGAGGGCCTCGGCCACGGCGAGGTGCATCCGTGCCCGCCGGGTCGGGCTGATGCGCTCGTAGATCGCGTCGCGGGTGATCAGGTGGGGGAAGGCGAACACGTCGATGCGGTCCGTCTCGACCAGGAACCCGTCCTCCACCAGCAGCTCGAGCTGGTCGAGGACCTCGTCGGGGTCGGCGTGGGCGCAGCGGGCCAGCGTCGTCAGCGCCAGCTCCTCGCCGATGACCGACGCCAGGTCGAGGCGCGACCGGACGGGCTTGGCCAGGGCATCGGCGCGGTGGCCGATCCAGGTGCGCACGGCATCGGGTACGGCCCTTGGATCGACGGCCTGGCCGGTGCGACGGGGCGCCAGGGCCAGCTCGGTCACGAACAGGGGGTGGCCACCGGTACGGCGGTGGAGCTCGCCTGCCTGCGCCGCCGCCTGGTCGCCGGCGTCGTCGAAGAGCGGTTCGAGGTCGACGGCTTCCAGCCCCCGGAGGTGGATCTGCGTCGTCGAGAGCGAGCGCTGGATCCGGGCGAGGGCCTCGTGGACGGGTGCCGGCAGGTTCCGGCTCGTGGCCACGATCAGCAGCGGGCCGCCGAGGCCGGCCACGGTCTGCTCGAGGGCGGCGGTCACGTCGTCGCTCGCCCACTGGAGGTCGTCGATGACCAGCACGGACGGCCGTGCTGCCAGGGAGCGGATCCCGACGTCGATCGTGCGCAGGGCATCGGCGCGCGCCAGGCCCGGCCCGGCGGGAGCGGCGTCGGCCCGCGACGAGGGTGCAGATGAGGACGAGGACGGGGCCACCGCGGACACGAGCGGCTCGAACGGGAGGCCGGCGCCGGGGAAGCAGCGCGCCCACCGCACGGCCGCGCCCTCGCGGCTCGCCACGGCGCCGAGCTCGTCGGCCAACCGGGTCTTGCCGATGCCGGACTTGCCGTGGATCACCACCAGCTGGGGCCGGGCGTCGGCGACGGTGGACCGCCAGGTGGCCGTGAGCTGGTCCATCTCGCGGTGGCGGCCGAGGAAGATCCGCTCGGCCGCATCAGCGGGCGCCGTGGCGGTCGGCGGCGAGGGGGCGGCCACGGTCGGCCGGGCACCGCCCACGAGCGAGGCCACGGCGTCGGAGGGCCCGACGCCGAGCTCGTCGGCGAGGAGACCGGCGAGCCGGTGGTAGGCCTCGACCGCCTCGCCTCGCCGCCCGTGGTCGAGGAGGGCGCCGATCAGCTGCTCGTGGACGCCCTCGTCGATCGGGTTGCGGTGGATCCACGCTGCGGCCGCCTCGCTCGCCAGGTCGGGCCGGTCGCCCGCCCGGAGGGCCTCGATGCGCACGAGCACGGCCCGTCGGGCGACCTGGGCGACGCGGTGCTGCTGCGAGCGCACCCAGTCGCCGTCGCCCGCTGGCAGGAAGGGCTGCTGGAGCGGTTCGAACCACGGCGCCACCAGCTCCAGGGCCCGGTCGGAGCCGCCCGCAGCGAGCGCGGCCTCCGCGGCCTCCACGGCGTGCTCGGCGAGGAGGACGTCGACCGTGCAGCCCGCGCCGGCGACCAGCCGGACCGTCCCGTCGCCCAGCGACGACACGCCGGCGTCGAGCGCGGCCGCGGCCACCAGGTCACGGACCTTCGACACCACGCCGCGCACGGCCCCCTGCCAGTGGGCGGCCAAGGGCCGATCGCCCCACAGGAGCTCGGCGATCTCGCCGCGGCTGACCGGGCGAGCTTCGAGGAGGAGGAACGCCAGCAGGATCTGGACCTGGGGTCGGGTGACGGGGACCACCCGGCCGTCGGGCGCGTGGAGCACGACCGCACCGAGGAGATCGGCCCGCCCGGCAGCGGCGGCAGGCCCGGTGCGATCCGTGGCCGATCGTGTCGCCTCCATCGCCCTCCCTCCGCGGCCGACGAGGCGTCAGGGTACCGCGGGCCGCCACGAGCGGCCTCGCATGCGGCGCGCCGAAGCGCACCGGGACCTGTGCGGCTCGGCCAGTAGGATCGTGGGGTGGTTCCCACTCGTCGCGCGCTGTGGTTCGCGGCAGCGGTGTCCGTCTTGGTCCTGGGGGCGGCAGGTCCCGTGCGCTCGATGCACGCTGCCGCCGGGTCCGAGCCGACCCGGATCCGGGCTCACGACGTGGTCGCCGACCACGACGCCGTGGTGGCGGCTCGGCCCGTCGCCGACCGGTCGCCGCTCGACCTCCGGTCCTTCCACTCGAGGCTGCTCCTGCTCGCGTGGGTCGGCGTCCTCGCCGCCGCGCTGCGGGTCCGCTCGACCGGCCGCGCCAGCGAGGTGCGGTCCCGGTGCTCGCGCCGGGCGGCGTGGACGCGCCACGCCTTCGACCGCGGGCCACCCGTGGCATCCTTCGCCTGAACCCCCTCGCGCCCCGCACCGCCGAGCCTGACCGGCACGCGCGTCGCGCGACTCGTACGCCCTGACCCGCTGAGGTCGCGCCGGCCCTCGCCGGGACGGCGCTCGACGCACCGGTCATCCACCTGGTCGCTCCTGGCGCGCCCGCGCCGTCGACCGCTCACGTTCGAAGGACCCCACCCATGGACATCGATCCCACCACCCTCTTCCTCGTCTGGTTCGGAGGCGGCTTCGTCGTCTTCCTCGCCTGGGCCGGCCTCGTCGGCCAGGCCCTGATGGGCGAGCGCCTCGGCGCCGTCCGCCCGGCCATCGGCGTGCTCGCCGTCGTCGGGGTGCTGCACCCCGCTGCCGCGGTCGGCGCCATCGACCTCGCCCGCCTCACGCGGACCCTCGCCAGCGCGCCCACCGACGCACCGGTGCTCCCGCTCGACGCCGACCGACGCCGAGCCCGAGCGCAGGCGCTCGCCCTCCCCGGCTGGGCGCTCCCTGCCATCTACGCGTGCGCCGGCCTCAGCGTCGTCGTGGCGGTCACGGCGTTCGTCTCGTCGGGTGGGCTCCCCTGAGCCCGGGGCGGGGTTCGCCCCGATCCGGGCTTCGAACACCCGCGCTCGGTCGGTCGGCGCGCCGGTCTAGGGTGGAGGCCCCGTTGCGTCGCTCCTGCTGGGGCTTCCGATCATCGGCAGGAGGACCCGGTGAACCGCTCGTCTTCCCGTGATCGACGCCGCTCGCGCTCGGTCTGGCGGACCGCAGCGGCGGCCGGTCTCCTCGCGGTCACCGGTGTGGCGTGCAGCTCGAGCGCACCTCCGGAGGCGGCGGTCGTCGACCCCATCCCGAGCTCGGAGCTCGCGGCCCACCCTCCCCAGATGGTCGTGCACAACGGCGGTTGGTGCTGGTTCCAAGGAGCGCGCATCCTCGTCACCTCCGCGGGCGACCTCCTGGTCGGATCGACCCCGTCGACCGCGGGCGCCGGCGGACGGGGCCGCGGGGGTGCGATCGAGGTCACCACGGTCGACCTCGACACCGGCAAGCCGCTGACCACCGATCGGCTCTACAACCGGTACCGCAGCGACGATCACGTGTCCCCCGGGCTCGTCGAGCTCCCCTCGGGCCGCATCGTCGCCTCGTGGGCTGGCCACAACGACGACTCCTCGAAGCGGTCAGCCATCCTCGATCCGGCCAGCACGGACTGGAGCCTGAACCCGGCGCTGGTCCGCAAGGGGGTCCAGACCAGCTACTCGAACCTGATCGACGTTCCCACCGAGAACGGCGGGCGCGGCCGCCTCTACGACTTCTACCGAGGCGAGAAGGGCGGCCACAACGCGCTCGTCTCCGACGACGGAGGACGCACCTGGACCTACGCGGGCACCCTCGTGTGGGCACCGGCGCCGCTCACCCCCTACGTGCGGTACTCCACCGCCGTCGGTGGCCGCATCTACTTCGTCGCGTCCACGGGCAACCCCCAACAGGCCAACGGGAGCTCCGTCCGGGCCGGTTACCTGGAAGCAGGCCGGGTGTACACCAGCGCGGGTCGCGAGATCGGGTCCCTCGCCACCGGAGGCGTGCAGTGGGACCAGCTCACGCCCGTCGATGCCGGCATCCCCGCGGCGGCCGAGGGCGACGACACCGACGTGTGGACCGCCGACATCGTCGCCACCGGGACCGACGAGGTCACCGCCGTGCTCACCGTCACGCACCCCGACCCGTCGCCCGCTGGCGGGGCGCACTCGCAGGAGTACCGCTACGCCCGGTGGACCGGAACGCGGTGGGAGGTCCGGCACCTGGCCTGGGGTGGCAGCGAGCTCTACGCAGGCCAGCCGTCCTACAGCGGTCTCGCCGTCATCGACCCCGCCGATCCCGAACGCGTCTACCTCTCCTCGAACGTCGATCCGCGGACCGGGCTCGAACGACGATCCGCCAGCGACGGCCGGTCCCACTGGGAGATCTACGAAGCCACGTCGACGGCACCGGGTTGGTCGATCAGCGCCGTGACCGCCGACAGCACCGCCGACAACATCCGCCCAGTCGTCGCCCGGGGCACCGCCGGGTTCGCGCTCGCCTGGATGCGGGGCACCTACACCGACTTCCACACCTACGACACCGGGATCGTCGTGATCACGACGACCGCGGACTGATCCGGCCTGGCGAGCGCTCCCGATGGTCAGCGCTTGGCGACCTTGGCCTTGGGGATGGCGTCGCGGAAGTTGAGGGTGAGGCGGACGGCGCCGCTGCTGTAGGTGCCGCACGTGCCGCCGATGGTGCCGCCGGTGGGGCAGAGGTGCTCGAGCTGGGCGTCGCGGATCGTGTTCTTGCCGGCTCCGGCGGTGCCGCAGCGGCCGTTGGTCTCCCGTGGTGACAAGCAGGCGGCGGCCCGGGCGGGCGCGCTCCGGTTCGGGGTGATGAGGCGGCCGCCGTCGAAGAAGCCCACCTGGTTGGCCGGGTCGGCTGCGAGCGACTGGAGCGTGGTGAACACGAGGTTCGACTGGGCGAGCGTCGGCTTCCGCGCCGGCGCCCCGACGATCACGATCTTGGTCTTGCCGTTGCGGTACTTCGAGACGAGGGCCTGGACGTCCTTGCGGTAGCGGGTTGCCAGGGCCTGGTCCTTCTCGCCGGCCATGCAGTTGTCCTTGAACGAGCCGCTGTTGCCGGCGTAGTTGATGATCACCACATCGGGGACGTAGGTGACCTGCTTCGCCAGGGCGATCCCGTTGCAGGGCGCCGACATGTACATCGTCCCGGTCCAGTCCACCCGGTAGCCGGCGAGGATCGAGGCGAAGTCGCCCGACCCCTTGGACTCGATGGTGATCGAGTCGCCGAAGATCAGGACCCGGGGGCCGGTCGGCGGCTGGCACGCCGTCACCGAGCCCGCCGCGGTGACGAGCGCGAGCGCGGCGAGCAAGAGGCGGACCGACCGTTCCATGGCGCTCCGACAGTACTGCGGAGCCATCCGGCACGAAGTGGTCAGGAACGGGTCGGTCGTGCCGACAGGCACGCCATGGGTCCCGTCGGCCACCAGCGCATCGCGCAACGGTTCCGGGTGGCCACCACGCCGATCCGGTGGCAGGTCCCCAAGCGAAAGGGCCTCGACGCGCGCTCGAAGCCGGTCATGACGGAGGCGGCGGTGATCGAGCTGTCGGTGATGGGCGCGGCGATCGTGTGCCCGGTCAAGTGGCGCGCCGTGACGGGGAGCAAGGTCCAGATCGCATGGGAGGGGGTCTCGGGCTTCGTGTCCATCCGCCGCGAGGTCCCGTTCCCCGGGTCGTCGAAGCTGGCGATGTACGGCGTCGAGTTCGCCGACAACCCGTCGCTGGTCGGCAAGGCGCTGTTCGACCACCTCGTCGCCGGGCCGGCCGCGGCAGCGGGCGCCCGCGTCGCGGCCGTCGCTGCTGAGGCGGTCATCGGCGGGTACGACGCGGCGCCGGCCCACGATCCGGGCCAACCGGCCATGTGGCCGGCGCCGGTGGACCGATCCTCCGGTCTCGACCGGCCCTGAGCTCGCTCAGCGGGCGCGGTGCCCGGCGTAGCTCCGGAGGAAGAGGGCCTCGACCGCGGCCATGTTGGCGATCTCGCTGGGATCGACGCTCTCGTTCGGCGCGTGGATCAAACAGAGCGGTTCCTCGACGCCGATCAGCATGATCTCGGCTTCCGGGAACGTCTCCTGGAACACGTTGCACAGCGGGATCGAGCCGCCCTGGCCCTCCTTCGTGACCTCCTTGCCGTAGACGGCGAGCATGGCCTCGGCCATGGTGTCGAAGGCCGGGCCGGACTCGGCGCCCACGAACGGCTGGCCGTCGGCCTCGGGCTCCACGGTCACCTGGACGTGCCACGGCGCGTGGGCCTCGAGGTGGGCGATGAGGGCGGCCTGCGCCGCCTTGGCGTCCATGCCCGGCGGCACGCGGAGGTTGATGCGGGCCCGGGCCTCGGGCTGGATGGCGGCCGAGGATCCGACCACCGGAGGGCAGTCGATGCCGAGCACCGTGGCCGCCGGGCGGGCCCACACCACGTCGGACACGCGGCCGTCGCCGAGGAGGTCGACGCCGTCGAGCACGTTGGCATCGACCGCGAACTGCTCGGACGGGTAGTCGGCCCCGGCCCACGTCTGGGTGGTGGTCTCCAGGCCGTCGATGGTGGTGTTGCCGCGCTCGTCGCGCAGCGAGGCGAGCACGGCGATCAGGGCGGCGAGGGCATCGGGGGCGGCGCCGCCGAACATGCCCGAGTGCATCGGGCTGCCGAGCGCCTTCACCGTGACGACCACGTTGGCGAGGCCCCGCAGGCTGGTGGTGACGCTCGGGGTGCCGACGGCGAAGTTGCCGGCGTCGCACACCAAGATGGCGTCGGCGCGCAGCAGGTCGGCGTTCAGCGGGACGAACGCCTCGAGGCCGCCGGTGCCCTGCTCCTCGGAGCCCTCGCCGATGATCTTGATGCTCACCGGCAGGTCGTCGCCGAGGGCGCGCAGCGCGGTGAGGTGCATGGCGATGTTGCCCTTGCAGTCGGCGGCCCCCCGGCCGAACCAGCGCCCGTCCTTGTCGGTCAGCTCCCACACGGGCGTGTTCCAGGCGTCGTCGTCGAGCGGCGGCTGCACGTCGTGGTGGAAGTAGAGGAGCACGGTCGGGGAGCCCTCGGGCCCGGGCCGGTGGCCGACGATCGCCATCGAGCCGTCCGGCGTCTCGTGGGCGGCGACGTCGTGGAGACCCTCGGCCTCGAAGGCGGCGATGGTCCAGTCGACCATCTTCTGGCACTCCTCCGGCGGCATCTGGGCGGCGTCGTGCACCGACTTGAACGAGACCATCTCGGCCAGGTCGGCCTTGGCCCGGGGCATCAGCCCCTGGATCGTGGTGAGCAGGTCATCGGTGGACATGGCAGCTCCTCAGGAGACGTCGGACACGGAGTCGGTCGTGACGGATGGATCGGTGGGTTCGTTCCGGCCCGCGGGCCCGCGGGCCCGCCAGAGGAAGGCGACCGCGGCCGTGGCGACGATCGCCAGGACGCCGGTGATCACCCAGGCTCTGGGCGACGCCGTCGGTGAAGGCGCGGATGGCGGCGTCGGTCACCTTCTGGGCGAGGTCGGCGGGCAGCTTGGCGATGGCATCGGTGAACGAGGTCGACTGGACCAGGGCGCGGTGCGCCTGGTCGATCTCGTCGCCGCTCATGCCGGCCGCCTTGGCGGCGACGTCGACGTCGCCCTGCGTGGCGCTGCGGGCGATGGCGGCGAGCACGGCCACGCCGAGCGCGCCGCCGACCATGCTCGACATCTTGAAGACGCCGGCAGCGGTGCCGGCCAGCTCAGGCGGGGCCTCGCCGACCGCGGTGTTCGAGACCGGCGTCGACAGCAGGCCCAGGCCCAAGCCGACGATCACCAGGCCCGCACCCAGCACGACGAGGGTGGAGTCCACGCTGAGCTGGCCGACGACCACGAGCCCGGCGGCCATGACCACCAGGCCGACGAGCACGGGGGTCCGGCTGCCCCGCCTCTGCGACATCCGGCCGCCGAGCGGGATGAAGGCGAAGATGCCGATGGTCGACGGGAGCATCAGCATCCCGGCCTCGACAGCGCTGGAGCCCCGGGCGTTCTGCAGCCAGAGCACGAGGTCACGTCGCCGCGACCGGTGCGGCGGCGCTCGGGCGCGGGATGGTGTGGGAGGGCGCTGCCGCGGCGATGGCCACGTCGACTCCCGTTCCGGCGTGGGCCGGGCGGTGCTGGCCGACGAGGTAGACGAGGGCGATGCCGGCCGCCGAGACGGCCGTCAGCGCGACCGCCGCGCTGCGGAACCCGCTCGCCAGGGCCTCGGCCGTGGCCGCGCCGTCAGCCGCCTGGTTCGTGGACACCACCGAGTAGAGGGCGGCGACGATGGCGGTCATGACCGCGGCGCCGACGTAGCGGGCCATGTTCGAGATGCCCGAGGCCGCGCCCACCTGGGCCTCGTCGACCGAGCTGGTGGCCACCGACGAGCACGGGTTGTTCGAGAGGCACATGCCGATGGCGGCCAGCACGACCGGGAGCACGAACATCAGGTAGCCCCAGTCCGAGTCGACCGCCATCAGCAGGGCGAAGCCGACCGTCATGGCGATGAACCCGAACCCGATCACCGAGCGGGTGCCGAACCGCGAGGCCAGCTTCGGGACGAACGGGGTCAGGGCGATCATGCCGATGGTCGCCGGGAGGGTGGCCAGGCCGGCCTGGAGCGGGTTCATGTCGAGCGTCGACGGATCCTGGAAGAACAGGCTGAGCACGAACATGAGGCCGTTGATCGTGGCGGCGCCGATGAGGATGCCGAGGGTGGCCCCGATGAGGAGCCGGTTTCGAAGGAGCCTCAGGTCCACCAGGGGAGCGGACACGGTGGCCTCGACCTTGGCGAACCCCACGATGGAGGCGATCGACACGACGAAGCACGCCAGCGTCGCCGGCGACGTCCAGCCCCAGTCCGAACCCTCGCTCACGCCGAGGATGAACGGGGCGAGGACGAGGGCGATCAGGACCGTGCCGATCCAGTCGATGGAGCGGCTCCGGTTCGGATCCGAGGACTCGCCCACGGACCGCAGCGTGACCGGCACGAGCACGACGGCGATGGCGGCGTCGATCCAGAACAGGCCCTGCCAGCCCATCGTGTCCACCAGCAGCCCGCCGATGAGCGGTCCGGCGGCGGCTCCGATGGCCGACGCGGATCCCCAGTAGGAGACGGCGCGCAGCCGCCCGGGGCCGTCGGTGGCGATGGTGAGGAGGCTCAGGCCGCTGGCCAGGAGGGTCGACCCCGCGGCGCCCTGGATGGCCCGCCGGGCGATGACGGCCAGCCCGCTGGTGGCCAGGGCGACGAGCACGCACGATCCGATGAACAGCAGCAGCCCGCCCAGGAACACCTTGCGCCGCCCGAACACGTCGCCGAGGGCGCCGGACGTCACGATGCACGCCGCGCCGACGAGCGAGTACCCGGTCACCGCCCACTGGAGGGTGCTGACCGGACTGCCGACGTCCTCGCCGATCGCCGGCAGGAGGATCGTCACGGCCGACGTGTTGGCGTTGACGATCAGCGTCGACACGCACGCCGCCGCCATGACGCCGGCGCCGGCCGCCCGGGTGGTGGGGGTCGAGGCGGCCACCGCCCTAGCCGTTCGTCCCCAGGTCGAGGAGATCGGGTTTGAAGTCGAACCCGTCGAGGAAGTCCTTCAGGTCCGGCAGCTCGTCGGGGCAGTACACCGTGACGATGAAGAACAGGCCCTTCAGCATCGAGTCGTCGACGTCGGTCGGGCGGAAGTAGAACTCGCCGCCGACGCCGAGGCGCGTCTTGAGCGTGCCGAGGTCGACACCGTTGCCGATGGGCTCGCACACCACGGCGGCGTCGTCGCCGAGCACGCGCGCCACCTCCTTGGTCCCGGTCGTGGGGAGGCCGGCTTGCTCGTAGAGCTGGTTGAGCTGCCTGGCCTTCTCGTAGGCGACGGCGTTGTCCTTGCTGGAGTCCCACCCGATGAGGGCGGCGATCAACAAGATGACCAAGACGGCGATGACGCCGAGGTAGAGGTTGCGGTGCTCGGTGTTCATGCCGCCACCCCCTCGACCTTCCAGCTGGGCTTTCGGAACCTCACCAGCAGGACCGGGATGACCACGCCGAGGATGCCGATGCCGCTGCCGACGATGGCCACGAAGGTCCACGGGTTGCCGTCGGCGAACTGCGACGGCGGGACGAAGCTGATGGCGATGGCGGCGAGCGACGCCACGAAGCCCACGACGCAGAGCACGGGCAGCATCGGCGCCCGGTAGCCACGGGGGTGGTCCGGCTGGTTCTTGCGGAGGTTCATGGCCGCGACGAACAGTGACAGGTACACCAGCAGGTACACCGAGGTCGTGATCGTCATGAAGATCCAGTAGGCGTTCGACACCGCCGGGACCAGGGCGAACAGCAGGGCCAGCAGCGTGGTGACCACGCCCTGGACGGCGAGGATGTTGACCTGGACGTCGTTCTCGTTGGTCCTCTGGAAGAACGGCGGGAGGTAGCCGCCGCTCTTGGCCACGAGCAGGAGGCTCTTCGACGGGCCCGACAGCCAGGTCATGAACCCGGCGAGCGACGCCGCGACGATGGCCAGGCCGGTGATCGGCGTGAGGAACTGGATGCCGAAGTGGGCGTAGATGGCGTCGAAGGCCTGCATGATCCCGGCGGTCAGGCTGATCTGCTGCGACGGGACGACCCAGGAGATGGCCAGCGGCGGCAGGATCAGGATCACCAGCACGAGGGCGATGGCCAAGAACATCGCCTTCGGGAACTGCTTGGGCGGATCATCGAGCTCGTTCACGTGGACGGCGTTCATCTCCATGCCGGAGTAGGCGCCGAAGTTGCTCACGATGAGCACGATCGACGCGATGCCCGTCCACTCGGGGAGGAGGTGTCCGGTGTCCATCGGCGCCGCCGAGGCGTTGCCCTGCAACAGGTACACGATGCCGAGGATGACGAGCAGGGCGCCGGGGATGAGCGTCCCGATGAGCACGCCGCTGGACGCGAGCTTGGCGATGACGCCGATGCCCCCGCGCATGGAGAGGAACACGCCCGCCCAGTAGACGCTGATGATCACCACGGCCGTGAAGACGCCGCTCGACGCCAGGCTCGGAGCGATGACGTACGCCAGCGTCGAGGCGACGAACGACAACAGGGTCGGGTAGTAGAAGATCGTCATCGCGAACTGGTGCCACGCGGCGGCGAAGCCCATGTTCGGGGAGATGCCCTCGGTGACCCACCGGTACACGCCGCCGTCCCAGCCCGAGGCCAGCTCGGCCGACACGAGCGCGGTCGGGATGAGGAAGACGACGGCCGGCAGCACGTAGAGGAACACGCACGCCAGGCCGTAGACGGCCATGGTCGGCGCCGGCCGGAGGCTGGCGACCGACGAGACCGTCATGAGCGCCAGCGCCGTCCACGCGATGCGGTTCGACGGCGGCCCGCCCTTGGCGACGCTGCCGCCGCCGGAGCCGCCACCGCCGGCTTCGACGACCGCTGGTCCGTCGATAGAGGTGTCCTGCGCCATGGATCCCCGCTCTCTGAAGTTTTGCCCCTAGGGCGATGTTGTAGCACCGCCCGCGGCGCCGCGCTCTTCGGATCCTGCTCGAAGCCGGGCCCGCACGTCCGCAGCGGTGAGGTGGCAACATCGCGGCGTGGCGACGGGGGCAGCGGATCCGATCGGGGGGTGGGGGCCGGATTCGCCGGAGGTGCAGCAGCTCCTGCTCTACCTCGGGAGCGCGCTGACCGCGGCGGGGGAGGCCGTCAACGAGATCCAGGACCACCTCGAGGTCGTCGCCGCCGCGTACGGCGCGCCCGATGCTCGCTTCGCCGTGCTCCCGACGTTCGTGGTCGTGTCGCTCGAACCGAGCCGACCGGTGACGCTCGAGCCCACGCCGCAGCTGCGCGGCGTGCTCCGCCTGGACCAGACCTCCGCGCTGTTCGACGTCTTGAAGACCGCCCGGCGCGGCGGGATCGACCCGGCCGAGGGCTGCCGCCAGATCCTCGCCATCATCGCCATGAAGCCGCGGTTCGGCGCCCTGACCCGGCTGCTCGGCCACATCATCCTCACGGTCGGGCTGTGCCTCGTCCTGCAGCCCACGGGAGCGGACCTCCTGCTCGCGGCGGCCTTCGGGGCCATCGTCGGGATGATCAAGGAGATCGGCGGCCGGTGGGTCCGCTTCCAGATGGTGATGCCGGTCGTCGCCGCCTTCGTCGTGTCCGGGACCACGTTCTGGCTGGCGAACAACGGGTGGGCCGAGGCCGACCTGCGGGCGATGATCGCGCCCCTCGTCACGTTCCTCCCCGGTGCCGCGCTCACCACCGCGGTGATCGAGCTCTCCGCCGCCCAGCTCGTGACCGGGGCGAGCCGGCTGGTGGCCGGGGCCCTCCAGCTCATGCTCTTGGCGTTCGGCATCGTGGCGGCCGCCCAGGCCGTCGGCGTGCCCACCACCGACAGCCTGGTGAACACGCCCGAGAACCTGATGGGGTGGTGGGCGCCGTGGCTGGGGGTGGTGATCTTCGGGTTCGGGATCTACGTGTTCAACTCGGCGCCCCGGGGCTCGCTCGTCTGGTTCCTCGTCGTGCTCTTGGCCACCTGGCTCGGGCAGTGGGCGGGCAGCGGCGTGTTCGGCGGCTACGCCAGCGGCTTCTTCGGTGCCATCGTCATGGTGCCGACGGCGCGCCTGGTCGAACGGATGCCGAAGGGCCCGCCGTCGCTGGTGGCCTTCCTGCCAGCGTTCTGGCTGCTCGTGCCCGGTGCCCTCGGTCTCATCGGGGTCACCGAGTACCTCAGCTCCGACACGACAGCCGGGCTGCAGGACTTCATCGGCGCCCTCGCCGCCATCATGGCCATCGCCCTCGGCGTGCTCTGCGGCTACCCGATCGTCGGCTCCGTGTCCTACGCCGTGCGCAAGGCCAAGACCATCCCCGTCCCGTGGGTCGACCCCGAGGAGCGGCCGTGATCGTCGAGCCGGCCATCGCCCACCGGCCCGCCGAGCCGAGACGAGCAGGCCGGCCTCCGCGTCCGCTCGGACCACGGCGACCCCGCGCCCGAGGCTGAGCCGTCGGCTGCGGAGCAGCGGTGAAGGCCAACCCCAAGTCCAGCAGCGGGCAGCCCACCGCCTCGATCAGGTCACCGTCGGGGTGACCGGCTCCGGGATCGGCGCCGGCTCCGGTGCGGGTGCGGGTGCGGGTGCCGGCGTCGGCATCGGCATCGGCATCGGGGGCTCGCCAGGCGTCGGCGTCGGGGGTGGCGGTGGCGCTGGGGGCGTCGGCGGCACCTCGGGCTGGAGGGGCTGGGGATCGCTCATGCGTCCCGGTTCCCCACGGGGGGAGCGGCCAACCAGCGCGGCCGGGCGCCGGTCAGCTGGTCTCGGCCACCCCGTCGAGCACCCGGCGCAGGCCGGGTTCGGCGGCCTGCGCCCAGAGGGCGTGGCCGGTCTCGTTCGGGTGGAACAGGTCCTCGGCGAACACGCCGCGATCGCGGAAGCCGACGTTCGACGGGCTGACGTCGAGGAGCACGGCGCCGTCGTGGTCGGCCACGACCGCCGCGATCCGCCGGCTGATGGCGATGCTGCGCTGGCGTAGCAGGGAGCTGAGCGGCATCGGCACGCGCGCCACGTTGCCGAGGTCGCCGACGTTGCACACCGCCACCGTCCGCGCCTGGGTGAGGAGGGTGGCGACGACGGTGTCGAGCGTGTCGGTGAAGGCGCGGAAGCCGGTGCCGTGGATGGCGTCGTTGGACCCGACGGCCACGACGACGACGTCGGGGGTGAGGGCGATGGCGTCGGGGACGGCGGCTCGGACGTCGGCCACCCGGGAACCGCCGACGGCGAGCGACACCACGTCGACCGCCCGCTCGAGCCGGAGGTCCAACAGCGCACGGCGCAGCCAGATGTCGTCGGGATCGGCGAGCCCGGGGCCGGTGAGCGTGCTGTCGCCGAGCGCCACCAGCCGGATCGGGTCGCCCGCACCGCGGTCGGTGCCCGGAACCGTGCCGCTGGCGTCGGTGCCCGGCAGCGACGGGAGCCGTCGGCGGGCGGTCCAGATCACCTCGGCACCGAGCATGGCGAGGCTGGCGGCGATCACGGCGCTGGTGCCGCCGAGCACGGCGTCGCGCCGCCACCGCCGAGTGATCGCGGTGCCGGCGCCCGAGGGGGTGGCGATGGGCATGGCCGCAGGATGCCCAGACATCGGCGCGTTCACACCCCCTCGTCCGTCGCGCTCGCAGGGCGGCCCGCCACGGGCTCCCCGCCGCTCACGTGGACCGGCCCGGCGTTCCCGGCCCGGTCTCGGATCGGTGGCGGCGGCCACGAGCCTCGGACCGCCGGGTCGGCGGGCGAGCCGGCCATCAGGCGGTCCACGGTCGTCGCCTGCCGTGGCGGAGGGGGCACCGGACCCGCCCGGTGCCGGCACGGCCGGCGCGGCGCGGTCATCGGCGGCCGAGGTGGTCGGCGAGGCGGGTCAGGTGGTCGCGGTAGCGCGTGGCGAACGCCGGGTCGCCGGGCCGGTCACCGGTCATGATCTCGCACACGTCGGGGAGCAGGACCGGATACAGCGCGGCGCCCAGCAGGGTCAGCAAGAGCAGATCGGGCTCGAGGCCGTCGGGCAGCCGGCCGGCCTCCTGCTCGGCTCGGACCCAGGCCACCCGGTCCTGGTACCGGACGCGCCGCTCGTCCACGGCCGGCACCACGTCGTCGTCGTGCTCGTCGAGCGCCTCCCAGAGCAGGACCCGCACCCACTCCGGGTCGGCGTTGGCCCGGTCGAAGAACGCGGCGAGGGTCCGGCCGGCGTCCGCGGTGGCGCCGGTGAGCTCGCCGCCCCCGCGCAGGCGCCGCTCGCGCATGACGGCGTCGTACAGCCCCCGCTTGCCGCCGAAGTGGTGCGAGATCAGCTGCTTGTTGAGGCCCGACCGCCGGGCGATCGCCTCCACGCGCGCCCCGGCGAAGCCGTGCTCGGCGAACTCGGTGAGGGCGGCGTCGAGGAGGCGCTCCCGGCTGCGCTCGGGGTTGCGCTCGCGTCCCGACGACGAACGGCTGCCCGACCTGGTGGAACGTCCGTCATCCGCGGTTATCATCCGAACGGATGATAACCGCCCAGGCCGAGTCCACCACCGAATCCGACCTCGATCCGCGGCGTTGGATCACCCTCGCCATCATCCTCACGGCGGTCCTGATCGCCGCCTTGGACTCCACGGTCCTCAACGTCGCCATCCCGACGATCCTCGACGAGTTCGACACCACGCTGCCGGCGCTGCAGTGGGTCATCACCGGCTACAGCCTCACGTTCGCCGCCCTGTTGATCATCGGCGGGCGGCTGGGCGACATCTTCGGGGCGCGCCGCATGTTCATCGTCGGCGCCGCGCTCTTCGGCGTCGGATCGTTCCTCGCCTCGATCTCCAGCGGCGTCGTCACCCTGGTCATCGGCGAAGCCGTGATCGAGGGCATGGGCGCCTCGCTGATGCTGCCCGCCACCATGGGCATCCTCTCGTCGACCTTCTCCGGTCGGGAGCGGGCGACGGCGTTCGGCGCGTGGGGCGCCGCCATGGGTGCTGCGGTGGCGTTCGGACCGCTCATCGGCGGGTTCCTCACCACCAACTACTCGTGGCGCTGGGCGTTCCGCATCAACGTGATGGTCGTCCCGTTCGCCGTCGTCGGGGCCCTCCTCTTCATGCCCAGGAGCGTCCTGTCCGGCCGTCGCGAGCGCATCGACGTGCCCGGCGCCCTCCTCATCGCCACCGGCATGTTCCTGCTCGTCTTCGGCATCAGCGAGGGCGAGGCCTACGGGTGGTTCGTCCCGCAGAAGGCGTTCGAGATCGCCGGGATGGAGCTGTGGCCCGTGTCGATGCCGATCAGCATCGTCCCGGTGGCCTTCGTCTTGTCCGCCGTGCTGCTCGCCTCCTTCTACCGGGTCCAGCGCGTGAAGGAGCGCCGCAGCACCGACCCGCTGTTCGAGTTCAGCAACTTCGCCCATCCCGGGTTCCGGTACGGCACGGTGACGCTGATGCTCCTCGCCATGGGCCAGGTGGCGTTCTTGTTCGTGCTGTCGGTGGCGCTGCAAGACGGCCAGCACCTCTCGGCGGTGGAGACCGGCCTGTGGCTGGTGCCGTCGGGCCTGTTCATCGTGGCCGGCTCGCAGCTGGGCAACGGGATGACGCGCCAGATCGGGACCACCAACGTCGTCCGCATCGGCCTCCTGCTCGAGGGGCTGGGCCTCGCCGCGGTGGCGCTGGCCCTCTCGCCCGACATCCACCTGTGGCAGCTGCTGCCGGGCTTCGCCCTGTTCGGCACCGGCATCGGCTTCGCCAGCGCGCAGCTCAACAACGTGATCCTCTCCGACATCCCCGCTGATCGAGCCGGTGCGGCCAGCGGCGCCAACACGACCGTGCGCATGATCGGCTCCGCCCTCGGCATCTCGATCATCTCCGTCCTGCTCAGCGCCCAGTTGGCCCGCCACGACGAGGTCGCCCACGCCGCCAAGCTCCCGCTCGCCTTCGGTGCCGTCGTGGTGCTCGGCGCCACCGCCCTGTCCCTGCTGATCCCGCAGGTCGGTCCGCGGGGGAGCCGTCAGGCAGCCGAAGCGCCGACGGCCGATGGGCTGCTCGCCGAGTCCGAGGCGATGGCCGAGTCCGTCGCCGTCCAGTAGGTCCGGGCGCGCCGCTGCCGTCCTCCGCTGGTCGTATCGCAGCCGTCATCTGTCGCCGCTCGTCGACACGGGTGCCGAACCGACGCGCCCAGGGGATCGCGAGTCGGGCCTCGTCGCTCGGAAGGACTCGCCTGCTGCTCGATACCACGCAGCGTGGGTGGAATCGGACACTCGGAGCGATCCACGCGATTTCGGGTCACGTGTGCACCTCCGAGGTGCACACGTGACCCGAAATCGCAAAGGTCACGCTTGAGCGGCACGGATCGTGAGATCATCAGCGGCGCAGCGGAAGCCGAGGTGGCAGGTGGCGGTGTCGACCGCCTCGGGCGAGCGGGCCGCCGGCCGGAAGCGCAGGCAGTAGTTCGGCGCGCAGAGGTGCGACCCTCCCTTGATCACCCGCCGCGGCTGGGTCTCGCCCGGCGCCACCGATCCGGCCCGGCGATCGACGGCGGGACCGCAGCAGGGTCGTTCGGGCTCGGGGCCGTGGCGGTCGCGCCACCAGTCGGTGGTCCACTCCCACACGTTGCCGGCGACGTCGAAGAGGCCGAAGCCGTTGGGTGGGAAGGTGCCCACGGGGGAGGTGCCGACGAACCCGTCGAGCGCGGTGTTCTCCCACGGGAACGACCCCTGCCAGGTGTTGGCGAGCTGGCGGCCGCCGGGATGGGGCTCGTCACCCCACGCGAACTCGGCGCCGACCAGCCCGCCGCGGGCGGCCAGCTCCCACTCCGCTTCGGTGGGCAGCCGGACGCCGCGCCAGGTGGCGTAGGCCTCGGCGTCTTCGAACGCGACCTGGGTGACGGGGTGGTCGTCGAGCGGGCCGAGGTCGGCACCGGGTCCGTACGGCGCCCGCCACGACGCGCCCGGCACGTAGGCCCACCACTGCGTCCAGTCGTCGAGCGGTACCGGTCCGGGCGGGGCGGTGAAGACGAGGCCGCCGGGGACGAGGAGGTCCAGCGGCGCGCCGGGGAAGTCGGCGGGGTCGAGCGGGCGCTCGGCCACGGTCACGTACCCCGTGGCCGCCACGAACTCGGCGAACTGGGCGTGCGTGACCTGGTGGCGGTCGATGGCGAAGGGCTCGACGGCGACCTCGTGGACCGGCCGCTCCTCGGGGTAGAAGGCCTCCGATCCCATCTGGAGCACGCCCCCGGGGATCGGCGCCATCGCATCGGCAGGCGTCACGGGGGCGAGCCTAGGCTCCCCCTCGATCACCCTGACCCAGGAGCGCACCCCATGGCCATCGACACGTTCTTCGCCTACCTCGGCGTCTACGCCGACCTCGCCGACGCCACGTCCGACTACGAAGCGATCAAGGAGCTGCACGTCGAGCTCGGCCTGATCGACGCCTACGACGCTGCCGTCATCGAGCGCCGCGACGACGGCAAGGTGAAGATCGTCAAGAAGCACGAGACGCCCACCCGCGTCGGCGGCGTGCTCGGCGGGGGCGTCGGCCTCGCCACCGGGCTCGTCATCGCCTTGTTCCCGGCTGCTGCCATCGGCACCGGCCTGCTCGCCGGTACCACGGCCGGTGGCGCCGTCATCGGCGCCGTTGCCGGCCACGCCGCCGCCGGCATGAGCCGCAGTGACCTCAAGGAGGCCGGCGAGGCCCTCGACGCCGGCACCGCCGGGCTCGTCGTCGTCGGTGTGTCGGACATGGAGGCCAAGATCACCCACGCCATGAAGAAGGCGGAGAAGATCGAGGCCAAGCAGCTCAAGGCCGACGCCGCCGCCATCGAGAAGGACGCGCGGGCCGAGTGACCACCCGGTGGCGGGCGCTGCTCGCGTCGGCCCTGCTCGTCGCGCTGGCGGCGTGCTCGGGTGGCAGCGGTGACGCGGGCGCGCCCACCGCCACGGCCGCTCCCGAGGCGACGGCCACCACCGCACCGGCGCCTGAGGGCACAGCCGGCTGCGGCAGGGAGCCCGACGTCGCCCGGCTCGGCGATGAGGCCCCCGGCGACGTGGCCGCCACGTTCACCAGCGGCGGCGTCGAGCGGGTCTACCGGTTGTCGGTCCCGCCGGACTACGAACCCGACGAGCCGGCACCGCTGCTGTTCAACCTCCACGGCAGCGGCTCGAACGCCATCCAGGCCAGCGTGTACGGCGACGTCCCCCGGCGGGCGGCCGAAGGCGGGATGATCGTCGTGACGCCCGAGGCCGTCGCCGGCCAGTGGCAGCTCGGCGGCACCGGGACCGACGGCGACTTCCTGATCGGCCTCCTCGACGATGTCGAAGCCCGCTACTGCATCGACCAGGCCCGGACCCACATCATGGGCATGTCGCTGGGCGCCTGGAAGGCGGCGGCGACCGCCTGCTCGTTCCCCGGACGCTTCGCGTCGGCCGCCCTCGTCACCGTCGAGGTGTTCCCCGGCGAGTGCGAACCCCTCCCGGTCATCGCCTTCCACGGCACCGGCGACCACGTCGTGCCCTACGGCGAGGGGGCCGATCCCGGCATCACCATCACCGGCTTCAACGCCAACCTCCCCGGCGCCGTCTCCAACATCGAGAGGTGGGCGGCGAACGGCGGCTGCGATCCGGAGCCCGAGATCTCCGAGATCGGCGACGACGTCGTGCGCCGGAGGTTCGGCGGCTGCGACCCCGGCATCGGGGTCGAGCTCTACACGGTGAAGGGCGGCGACCACACCTGGCCCGGGGCCGACGTCGAGATCGCCCCGCCCGACGGCACCACGCAGACGATCGACGCCACGGACCTGGCGCTCGCGTGGTTCGCCGACCACCCGGCGCGCGGCTGACGCCTGCGGTCGCCGGACCGGGTTGGATCGGGGGAGGCGCGGGTACTGGCGCGGCGTTCTGTCCGTGCCCGGGAGGCCCGTCCGATGTTCCTCGAATCCGTGGAGCCGCACTTCTCGATGTTCACCCTGAGCGGGTTCCCCTCGTTCGCGGCCACGGAGCGGTTGGAGGCGCAGATGCTGGCCGAGGCCGATCTGCCCCTGCTCGCGCCGCCGTCGAGCGGGCGGGTGTCGCCCACCACGTTCCACGTGGCGCTGGCCGACGGGGAGCCGCTCGGGCTCGCGGCGTCGACGGTGGGGCCGTTGGCCGAGCTGCCGCTCGGTCTCGGGCTGCGAGCGGCGGGGGTGGACGTCGAGACCGAGGTCGACCTGGCCGGGCCGGCGTGCGAGCTCGTCTCGCTCTCGGTGGATCCCGACGCGGACCGTGACACCACGGGGGTGACCGAAGCGCTGTACCGGTCGTTCTACCGTCACGCCAAGCGGTCGGGCGCCCTCAGCCTGGTGGTCGGCGTGGATCCGTGGATCTTCGACACGCTGACCGAGCAGTACGGCGTGCCGTTCGCCGTCCTGGGCCCGACGCTGGACCTGCTCGGACGCGAGCTCCTGGCGATCGGCGGTGAGATCACCGCCCTCGAGGAGGGGGTCCGTCGCAACGCTCCCGGCTTCTTCGCCTACCTCTCCCGCCCGGAGTCCGGCGCGGCCGCGGTCGGTGCCGTGCCCATCTGACGATGCTGCCGCCGCCGGTGGACCGGGTATCGCCCACCCAGGCGGAGGGTAGGAAGGGCCGCGGGCCCGAGCTTGCTCCGTGGGAGTCCGCCCGTGGCCGAGACCATCCTCCGCACCACCGGAACCCTCGTCTTGAAGGACCCAGCACCATGACCGATCCCCTGCGCGTGATCCTCGCCAACGACGCAGAGCTCATCATCGAAGGACTGAAGGGCGTGCTCGCTCCGTACCCCGAGCGGGTCCAGGTCGTCGCCACGGCCCAGGGCGATCCGGACATCGTGCAGGAGGCGCTGGTCGAGACCGACGCCGACGTCATGTTGATCGACTCCTTCGGACGGACGGGGGCGGGCATCGACGCGGTGGCCAAGGTCCTCGCCACCGATCCGTCGTTCGCCGTCGTGGTGTTCACCGAAGCGGACGACCTCCGCCACCTGTTCTCCGCCCTGCGCGCCGGGGTGCGCGGCTACCTCCTCAAGACCATCTCCTCCGACGAGTTGGTCGCGTCCCTCGAGCGCATCGCGGGCGGGGAGGTCGTGGTCGACGCCGGCCTGGCCACCGAGGCGGCGATCATGGCGGCTCGCACCTCCTCCCGGCAGCGCTGGGTGGGCGCCCACCTGGGCCTCTCCCGCCGCGAGGCGGAGGTCCTGCGGAGCGTCGCCCACGGCCGGTCGGTCGACGAGGTCGCCGCCGAGCTGGGTGTGGGCCGCGAGACCATCCGCACGCACCTGCAGCAGATCTACCGCAAGCTCGGCGTCAACGACCGTGCCGGCGCCGTGGCCAAGGCCTGGCGCGAGGGCCTCAACGAATGACCCCCTGACGGTCCGTTTCGCCGATCCCCCCACTCGAGTGGGACGGTCCCGGTTGCGTCCCCGGGCCGTCCCCGGGCCGTCCCCGGTGCGGCTCGGGCTCGGGCTCGGCTCACGCGCCCGCGAGGGTGCCGGTCACGTCGCGTCGATGCCGCCGTCGCCGACGGCCTCCGGGCCCGCCAGGTCCCGGAGCTCGCGCAGCGCCCGGCGCAGCAGTCGTGAGACGTGCACCTGGCTCATGCCGACCTGGTCGGCGATCTCCGATTGGCTCCGGTCCTCGAAGAACCGCAGGTACACGATCGTGCGCTCGCGCTCGTCGAGCGACTCCAGGAGCTGGGTGAGCAGGACGCGCTCGTCGGGCGGGAGGCCGTCGCTGATCTCACTGCCCCCGGTGGCGCGGCTGGCGGCGAGCGCGCCCTCGGTGGTGTCGGTCGAGGTGGTCCGGTAGGCGGCGCTGGCGTCGAGGGCATCGAGCAGGTCATCGATGCTGATGCCGACCTCGTGGGCGATCTCGGCCGGTGTGGGCGTCCGCCCGGTCTGGACGCTCAGCTGGTTGACGACCGCGGGGATGCGGACGTGGAGGTCCTTGGCCCGGCGCGGCACCTTCACCGCCCACGTCGCGTCGCGGAAGTGACGCCGCAGCTCGCCCGTGATGGTCGGCACGGCTAAGCCGGCGAACGGGACGCCGAACCTCGGATCGAACCGCTCGACCGCCTTCACCAAGCCGAGCATCGCCACCTGCTCGAGGTCGGCCAGGGGCTCGCCGCGGTTGGCGAAGCGCCGGGCGCAGGCCTGGGCGATCGACAGCGTCTCGGTGACCAGCTCG
>Ga0182747_1000512_pt1 | contig 36880 bp, 25 predicted proteins | sample eDN3rd30CBELigBY_FD_128526 | JGI IMG/M metagenome (GOLD analysis project Ga0182747, IMG submission 128526) | Enriched backyard soil microbial communities from Emeryville, California, USA - eDNA 3rd pass 30_C BE-Lig BY (version 2) (version 2) | ecosystem: Environmental > Terrestrial > Soil >... | reverse complement strand
GCTCGTGCTCGAGCACGGGTCGATCCGCAGCGCCTTCTCCCGCAGCATCGAGCTCACCCGGTCCCAGATCGCCCGCGTCGCCGTCGTCGCCGTGGCGTTCTTCGTCGCTCCGGTGGTCGTCGTCAGCCTGCTGAACGCCCAGATCGTGGCCGACGCCACGTCGGTGGTCGGGCCGCAGCTGTGGTCGACGGTCGGCGGGCTCCTCGTCTTGACGCTGGGCGTCGCCGCCATGGCGCACCTCTTCACCCAGCTCGCCGGGCCCGCCGACCTGGCCCTCGTCGATGCGCCGCCGCCGGGCCGGAGCCGCTCGGTCGGGGCGCTCGTCGTCCTCGCCGTGCTGGCCGCGGCCGTACCCGTGGGGGCGGCCATCGCCCGCTCCGCCCCGGCCGGAGCCTCCGGTGCCACCCTCGTCGTGACCAGCCTGGGCGACGCCCCCGACGCGGACCTCGGTGACGGGATGTGCGACACCGGTGACGGGACGTGCACGCTGCGGGCGGCGCTCGACGAGGCTGGCGCCTCCACGGGCGAGGTCATCGGCTTCTCGGTCAGCGGCACGATCGCCGTCGAGTCGACGCTGCGGATCCGGAGCCCGCTCACCATCGACGGGACCGGCCGGCGGGTGACGGTGAGCGGCGGCGGTTCGGTCGGGGTCTTCGCCACCGCCATCGAGGTCGCGGGCGGAGGGTCGGCCACGATCCGGGCGCTCACCATCGCCGACGGGTTCGACGGCTCCACCGGCGGCGCGGCCATCTTCAACTCGGCGGCCTCCGGGGGTGAGGGGCTCGTCCTCGACGGCGTGACCGTGCGGGACAACACGGCCGCGGCGGGCGCCGTGTTCGGCGGAGCCGTCGTCAACACCTCCCGGCTGACCATCCGCAACAGCACCTTCTCCGGGAACGACGCCGACGCTGGCACCGACGGCAGCGACGTGTCCAACGTGTTCTCCGGAAGCGCGTCGATCACGCAGTCGACGTTCACCGGCTCGGCGGGCTCGTCGGCCGTCTCGTCCACCAGCGGCGACCCGGCCACCATCACGAGCTCGATCGTGAGCGGCCCTGGCTTCGCCTGCTCGGGCACGTTCACCGGTTCGGGAAACGTCACCACCGACGACGATGCGATCTGCCCGGGCACCGCGGGTGTCACCCCGTCCGGGCTCGGGCTGGCGGCCCTGGCCGACAACGGCGGGCCGACGAACACGGTCCGGCTGCTGCCCGGGAGCGCGGCCGTCGATGCCGGGAGCGCTGGTGGGTGCACGGCGACCGACCAGCGGGGCGCGGGCCGGCCGAAGGGTGCGGGCTGCGACGCCGGTGCCTACGAGCTGGACCCGGCCACCGCCACCTCGCTCACGGCCGCTCCGGCTTCGGTCCCGTTCGGCGGCAGCGTGACGGTCGAGACGACGGTGGCGGCGTCGGGCGAGCCGGTGGTCCCCACCGGCGAGGTCGAGCTGTTCGACGGCACCACCTCGCTCGGGAAGGTGCCGCTTGTCGACGGCTCCGCGTCGACGGACCTCACGGCGCTCGCCGCCGGCACCCACGACCTCGAGGCGGTCTACGTCCCGGACGCGGGTCTCGCCTCCAGCAGGTCGGCGGTCAGGACCGTCACCGTGCAGCGGGCGGTGCCGACGGTGACCCTGACCTCGTCGGGCAGCCCGACGGGCGGTGGCGAGGCGGTGTCGTTCCAGGTGGCGGTGACGGGCGGCGGCTCGGTGCCCACCGGGTCGGTGACCGTGAAGGACGCGGCGACGGCGATCGAGACCGTGGCGCTCGACGCTGCCGGCCGGGCCGAGGTCGTCACCTCGTCGCTGAGCGGCGGGCCGCACGTGATCGTGGCCGACTACTCGGGCGACGCGAACCACGCGCCCGCCAGTTCGGCGGCCCTGGCGCACGAGGTGGTCGGGGGCAGCACCACCGTGCTCCGCGGGCCGGCCGGTCCGACGGTGTTCGGCAACGACGCCGTGTTCGAGGTGGACGTGGAGCCGGTGCCGGGCGGGCGCACCCCGACCGGCCTGGTCACGCTGTTCACCGGGCCGACGCCGGTCGGGTTCGCCAACCTCGATGCGACCGGCTCGGCCACGATCCCGGTCACGGTCCTGCCGCCCGGGACGAGCTCGGTGCAGGCCTCCTACGCGGGCGACGGGTACAACGGCGCGTCGACGTCGAGCCTGGTCGACCACGTCGTGACCTCGGCGGCGACCAAGACGACCCTGTCCGTGTCGCCGTCGTCGACCGTGTTCGGCGGCGCCGTCACCGTCGATGTCGCGGTCACGGCGGTGGGCAGCCCGGCGGTGCCGTCGGGGACGGTCGCCATCGCCAACGGGTCCACGGTGATCACCCGGCTGACGCTCGAGGCCGACGGCACCGCGTCCGCGACGCTGCCCACCCAACCCGCCGGGACCTACGCCCTGCACGCCGAGTTCGACGGGGCGACCGGTCTGGACCCGTCGACGTCGACGGTCACCGGCCACGAGATCGCCAAGGCCAGCACCGGCGTCGCCCTCACGGCCAGCTCGCCGACGTCGGTGGCGGGCGAGCAGGTCACGCTCACCGCCGCCGTGGCGAGCACGAGCTCGGCCGAGGTGCCCGTCGGCGCCGTGACCTTCCGCGACGGCACCACGGAGCTCGGCACGGTCGCCGTCGACGGATCCGGCGCGGCCCGGCTCGACACCCGGGCCATCGCCGTCGGCTCGCGGAACCTGACGGCCACGTTCGACGGCAGCAACGACTTCGCCTCGGCCCCATCGAGTCCACTCGGCCACACCGTGGCCAAGGCCGGCGTGCAGGTGAGCATCGTGGCGTCGCCGGCCCGGACCTGGTTCGGCACCGCTGTGACCATCGACGTGGTGGTGGCGGCCGCATCTCCCGGCTCGGGCCTGCCGAGTGGATCGGTCACGATCCGCGACGGGTCGGCCGTGCTCGGCACCCCGGCGCTCGACGGGAGCGGGCGAGCGGCGCTCACGGTCAGCACGATCGCCGTGGGCGAGCGGACCCTGACCGCCGGCTACGCCGGCGACGGCTCGTTCGAGACCGCCACGGCGAGCACGACCCTCACCGTCGATGCCGACACGACGACCGTCATCGTGCAGACGTCGGCGCCCGAGCAGGGGTACGGGCGGCCGGTGACGCTGACCGCCATCGTCCAGAGCGCGGGCGGCCTCGTCCCCACCGGGACCGTCACCTTCACCGGAGGGAGCCGGACCCTCGGCACGGCGATGCTCGACGGGTCGGGCCGGGCCAGCGTGACCGTGGCCGACCTGCCCGTCGGGTCGACGCTCGTCGTGGCGGCCTACGCCGGCGACGGCCGCTTCGCCCCCGGATCCGGCCAGCGGCTCCAGCAGGTCACGGCCTCGCCGACGTCGACCAGCCTGGCGGTGGTCCCGACTTCGCCCACGGTCGCCGACGTGGTCACCCTCACGGTGACGGTCGCCGCCCCCGGCGCGACCCTGGAGCCCGCCGGGTCCGTCGAGTTCCTCGACAACGGCGCCGTCATCGGCACGGTCGCCCTCGACGGCGGCGGCCAGGCGGCGTTCTCCCGGCGGTTCGACCGCAGCTCGCACGAGCTCCAGGCCCGGTTCGTCGCCACGACGGCGTGGCAGGCCAGCTCCTCGGGCCGCGAGACCATCACCCCGAGCCGGGTCGGCGCCAGCATCGCCATGAGCGCCACGCCGACATCCGTGCTCATCGGCGGCAGCGTCACGCTGACCGCGGCGGTGCCCACGGTCCCCGGTGTCCCGGCGCCGACGGGCGTCATCAACGTCACCGATGCATCGGGCGCCCTCGGGTCGGTGCCGCTCGTCGACGGGGTGGCCACGCTCGAGGCGACCGCGCCGGTGACGCCGGGCCCGTGGATCGTCAGCGCCTGGTACTCGGGTGACCTGAACTACGAACCGGTGGCGCCGACGGCCACGTTCGTCGAGGTGGCGGCGTCGCCCACCATCCTGGCGGTCGTCACCACGCCGAACCCGGGCTTCGCCCTCAGCGGCGACGTGACCGTCCGGGCCCACGTCGCCGCTGGTGCCGGGAGCCCGCCCGTCGCCGGCAAGGTGCGCTTCGCCTCGGACAGCCCGGTGCTCACGTCCGAGACGGCGACGGTGGACGCCGACGGGTTCGCCGAGATCACCATCCACGACGTCCCCGCCGGCACCTGGAACGTGCTGGCCGAGTTCCTGCCGGCCGCCGGCTCGGGCTTCGCCGGCTCCACGGCGGCGACGATCCACACCTCCGTGAAGCGGTCCTCCGCGGTGGCGATCACCGGCGTCACCGGGCTGAAGGCCGGCCGCACCACGCGGGTCTCGGCATCGGTCACCGACCCCGCCGGCAGCGGCCGCGCCCCGTCAGGCTCGGTCCGCGTCGACGCCGGCAACGAGGTCACCTGCACCGCGGCTGCCCCGACCGGGACGTGCGACCTCGTGCTGCCCACCGCCGGGCCGGTCACGCTCACCGCCACCTACTCCGGCGACGACCGGTTCCTGGGCAGCACGGGGACCCACGCCGCCGTCGTCACCGCGTCGACCGCGACCCTCCGGGTATCGAGCCCCACGCGCCCCTGGGTGACGGGCGACCCGATCACCATCGACTGGACCCTGGCCGGCCCGACCTCGGGCACGGTCACCGTGCGGAGCCCGTTCGGCGTGGCCTGCACGGTCCCGGCGGCATCGTCTGGTTCGTGCACCGCCACCGTCCCGTTCGAGCAGCGCGGCGCCACGTTCGACTTCGACGCCGCCTACTCGGGCGACGGGACCTGGGAGCCGGCGTTCGGCTCGGTGCGCGGCACCGTCCGGGGCTGCTACCCGGTGCCGTTCACCGGGGTGCCCGCCGAGGGCGGCACGGTCGTCGGCCCGCCCGGCAACTGCAACAGCGGCGCCGGGTTCATCGACGGCACCCGGGTGACCGCCTTGGCGGCACCGGCGCCCGGCTACGTGCTGGGCGAGTGGCTGGAGACCGACAGCACGACGCTCGCCCACTCGTTCAGCGTCGGCGAGGACGCCCGGTCGGCCACGGCCCTGTTCGAGCGGGACTGCGTGACCGTCACCTACCGGGCTGGCCCGGCACCGAACGTGGAGCCGGCTGGGGCGGCCAACGGCCGCGTCGAGCTGTCCACCCCCGCCGACTGCGGCGTGCCCGACCAGCGCGACCCCGCCTCCGGCACCACCACCAGCGTCCGCCTCCGGGGCTCCACCGTGCAGGCGACCGCCGTGGCGTCGTCGCCCGACACCGGCCAGTTCAAGGGCTGGGTGGTCAACGAGGCCACCGGGAACTCGAGCTACCCGACGGCCGCCACCATCGGCCTCACGCTCACCGGCGACGTCGACCTCACCGCCAGCTTCGGCGCCCGCTGCTACCAGCCCGCCGTCGTGGCCGAAGGCCCGGGAACCGCCGAGATCGCGACGGCCCCCAACTGCTTCGACGACACCGGCCGCGGCTACGTGTTCGGCACGAACGTGGCCATCGACGCCACACCGGGCGAGCGCCACTACGTCGGGCCGGTGCGCACCGTGTCGGGCGCCTCGGTTGCTCCCACCGCCTACGGCATCCGGTCCGACGACGACATCATCGTGACGTTCGACCCGTGCTCGAAGCTCACCACGGCCACCACCGGATCGGGCCGAGGCAGCGTCGAGGTCTCGTCGCCGTCGACCTGCCCGGGCGGCGAGACCGGGTACTACGTCCCCGGCGAGATCACCCTCACGCCCGTTCCCGCCCCTGGCTACGAGGGCAAGTTCGGCCTGCCCGTCGAGGGCGACCGCTTCAAGCGCTGGATCGGCGACGAGGCCGCGCCGATCTTCGAGCGGTCCGATCCGCTGCGCCTCGACATGAGCCAGGACCGCAGCGTGACCGCCGTGTTCACCAGCCCGTCGCGCTGCGCGACCGTGAGCCTCAAGACCGAGAGCCCGGACTGGATCGGCGGGATGCAGATCAGCCAGGACGCGTCGGTCGAGTGCGACGGCCCGAACGAGTACGTGCAGGGCCAGCCGTTCACGGTCAGCGCTTCCGCCGTCCAGGGCGCACCGCTGATCCAGTGGAAGGTCACCGGCCTGGCCGACTACGAGCGCGCGGCGCTGTCGGGGAAGTCGACCAGGATCCCGTCGCGCACGGGCTACCGCTCACACGTCTCCGGCGGGTCGGCGGCGACCCCGCCGATGTACGGCGCGGTGACCGCGACGGCCTACGCCTGCGCCGCCCTCACCTCCCAGGTCACGCTCCTCGGCGAGGACGGCAACCCGGCCGACGGCGACGCGCCCGACGGCTTCGTCCGCTACGACACCGCGCCCACCTGCCCGGGGACCGGCAACGGGTGGCTGGTGGGCGACACCGTCGGCTACTTCGCCGGCGCCCAGCCCGACGGGTACGCGTTCCAGCGCTGGGATGGCGACGTCTCGGGCACCGAGGCCGAGGGGTCGATCACGCTCGACGGAAGCCGGCCAGAGACCGTGCTGCGACCCGTGTACCAGGTGACCTGCTACTCGCTTGCCGTCACGCCCGAGGCCAGCACCGTGCGGGGCGTCGACCCGAACTGCCCCGGTTCGGACCCCTCGGCGAACCGGTACATCGGTGGCACGGTGGTGGCCCTGCACGCGTTCGACGGCGGCGAGGTCTGGGTGGGCTGGGAGGGCGACGTCGCCCGGCCGGAGGACCCGACGTGGGTGGACGTCGAGAAGGACGCGACCGCCCATGCCACGTGGCGGACCAAGACGACGAACGAGAAGATCGAGGACTTCTTCACCGACGTGGGCGACGTGCTCGCGGTGGGTGCCAAGAAGCTCGTCGGCGTCGCCATCGTGGCGGCGTCGGTCCTGCTCGAGTCGACGTTCACCGCGGTGATGGGGCTGGTGACGCTGGCGGCCACGGCGATCGATGCCATTGCCGGCGCCCTCGGGTCGCCGTCGTCGGGCGGGTTCCGGGAGGCAATGGCGGGCATCCAGCAGACGGCCGCGCTCTTCTCGTCGCCGTTCTCGTGCGGTGCCGACTGGGCCTTCGCCGATGGGTCCGACGCGGGCGGCGACGGCACCACGCCGCCGGACGGCCTCGGGAACGACCCCAAGAAGCTGATCAAGAAGACGAAGAAGCTGAACGAGAAGATCAGCGGGTACCGGGATTCGATCGACGCGATCGAGGAGAGCGCGTCGGGCTACAAGGCGTCGCTCAAGAAGTTCGTCGTCCAGGCGAAGGTGGCCAAGGCGGTCGGTTCGACGGCGCTCACCGGCGTCAGCATCGGCACGACGATCGCGTCGGGCGGGGTCGGCTTCGAGGACACCGCCGACGAAGCCTGGGGCACGGAGTCCGGCCGGGCCTTCATGAGCTGCATGGAGCAGTCCTTCCCCGACTACTGGAACATGCCACCCCTCGGCTTCACCGACTCCTAGCCCCCGCTCGCCTCGTCAGAAGTGGCAGCGATCGTGACAATGGGTACGTTCTGGGGCATGGGTTCGCATGCGGGTGGTCTGGTCCACGTCCAACGGAGTCGGCACCTGCCGCACGATCCGGCGGCGATCTGGGCGGTGCTCGCCGGGTTCGATGGGATCGTGGCGTGGGCGCCCAAGGTGTCGCACTCGACCTTCACCACCGACCAGCACGAGGGCGTCGGCACCGCCCGCCGGGTGCAGGTCGGGCGCCAGGCGCTCATCGAGACCGTCACCATCTGGGAGCCCGAGCGCACCCTGGCCTACGCCATCACCGGCCTCCCGCCGCTGGCGGCCGGCGTCACCAACCGCTGGGACCTCAACGCCGACGTCGACGGCCGCACCTTCGTGACGCTGACCTCGGTCATCGATCCTGGCCCGGGGGCCAAGGGCAAGGTCGGGTCCCGCGTCCTCAAGCTCCCGCTCGGCCAGGCGGGCGACTCGATGCTCGACGGCCTGGCCGCCCACCTCGACCAGCACGCGTGATGGACACCAAGCCCGACGTCATCATCATCCTCACCGACGAGGAGCGCGCCGCCCCGCCCTACGAGGGCCGGGAGCTGGCGGCGTGGCGGCAGCGCACGTTGGCGGGCACGCAGTGGTTCCACGACCACGGCGTCTCGTTCGAGCGGCACTACACCGGCTCGCTCGCCTGCGTCCCGAGCCGCCCGACGCTGTTCACCGGGCAGTACCCGGACCTGCACGGCGTCACCCAGACCGACGGCCTCGGCAAGACCGCGGGTGACAGCCGCATGCGCTGGCTGCGCGAGGGCGAGGTGCCCACGCTCGGCAACTGGTTCGAGGCCGCTGGCTACGACACCCACTACGACGGCAAGTGGCACATCAGCCACGCCGACCTCGAGGACCCCGAGACCGGCGGCTCGCTGCTCTCCAACGACGACGACGGCAACCCCATCCCGGCCAACGTGCAGGCCTACCGCGACGCAGACCGCCTCCGGGCGTTCGGGTTCCACGGCTGGGTCGGTCCCGAGCCCCACGGCGCCGCCCTCGCCAACAGCGGCCTGCGGCGCGACCCGCTGACGGCCGACCGCGTCGTGGCCTGGCTGGAGGACCGCTACGCCCGTCGCCGAGCTGGCGACCGGTCCGCGCTGCGGCCGTTCCTGCTGGTGGCCAGCTTCGTCAACCCCCACGACGTCGTGCTCTTCCCGGCCTGGGTCCGCACGATGCCCATCGGTGCGTCGATGCAGGACCCGCCTCGGGTGCCCGAACCGCCGACGCGCCACGAGTCGCTCGTCGACAAGCCGGCGGCCCAGGTGGCCTACCGCCAGGCGTACTACTCGGGCTACGGCCCGGCGCCGGCCGTCGCCCGCATCTACGCCAAGAACGAGCAGGCCTACCGGAACCTCTACTACCGGCTCCACGCCGAGGTCGACGGCTCCATCGACCGGGTGCGCCGAGCCGTCACCGAGGGCGGGTCGACCGATGCCGTCCTCGTCCGCAGCGCCGATCACGGCGACCTCCTCGGCGCGCACGGCGGCCTGCACCAGAAGTGGTTCCAGCTCTACGACGAGGCGACCCGCGTGCCGTTCCTCATCGCCCGCACCGGCGAGCAGGCCACCCCGCCAGCGGTGATCCGACGCACACCCACCTCGCACATCGACGTCGTCCCCACGCTGCTCGCCGCCGCCGGCATCGACCAGGCCGAGGTGGCCGAGGTGCTGCACGCGACCCACAGCGAGGTGCACCCGCTGCCGGGCCGGAGCCTGCTGCCGCTGGTGGACGAGGGCGAGGGCGACGGCGGCCGCCGAGCCGTCTACCTGCAGACCCGCGACAACGTGCTCGAGGGCGACACCCGCGCCTCGGGCCTGGCCCGTCGACTGCACCGCGAGGAGAAGGTGCCGCTGCCGCTGCGCATCACGGTGCCCGCCCACGTCGGCTCCAACTTCGAGGGCGTCGTCGCCCACGTGCCCGAAGACGATGCCCCCGGTGGAGCCGGTCACCTGTGGAAGCTGGTGCGGACCTTCGACGAACCCGACACGTGGACCGAGCCGGGCGTCCGGCACCTCGCTGCCGAAGGCCCGGGCGGCGACACCTACCGGACCGTGCCCCTTGCCGACGAGTGGGAGCTCTACGACCTCGACGCCGATCCGATCGAAGCCGAGAACCGGGCCCGCTCGACCGATGCCGCGGCCGTGCTGGCCCACCTCCAGGAGCGGCTGGTGCTCGAGCGCACGGCAGCCATCCCGCAGCGCAACGAGCCGTGGCCCTACGTGATCCGAGCCGGCCAGCCCGCCGGGGCGAACCGGTGAGCGGGCCCCGAAGGCCGGCGGCTCGCGCTCGCCGCCGACGACCGTGACCCCAGGTCGGTCGCACCCCGCAGGGGTGGAGGATCGACCACCGATGGCGGGCGACGTGCAGGATCGACCGGCGCAGGCGTGGGTGACGGCTGTCGGGGGAGGGCTCAGGCGGCGGGTGGGGCGTCGATCGCTTCGGCGATGGCGGTGGCGACGGCGGTGAGGTCGACGGGCTCGTCGCTCGCTTCGAGACCGGCAGCGCCGAAGCCGGCCCAGACGTAGCCCACGAGCAGGTCGACGAACGCGTCGCGAGGCGGGCGCCGGTTGGTGCACCACCACTCGGTGGCGGTGAACACGGCGCCGAGCGTGGCGTGGGCGAGGGCCTCGGAGCCGCTCGTGTCCAGGCCCTGGCGGGTGAGCTCGCTGTGCACGAGGGCGGTGATCGGGGCGGCCACATCGGCCATCACCGCGCCGCCGTCGGCGTTGAGGACGATGAACCGGTAGGTCTCGGGCTGGGCCTCGATGAGCCGCACGAAGATCTCGATGCCGCCCCGCACCACCTGCTGGCCGGTGAGCGGCTGGCCCAGGCCGAGGGCGAACTGCTCCAGCACCTCCCGGCCGTACCGCTCGAGGAGGGCGTCGGTGAGGCCGGCCTTCCCGTCGAAGTTGTCGTAGAGGGTCGCCTTGGACACGCCGGCTTCGGCGGCGATCTGCTCCATCGACGCGGTGGCGCCGTGCGTGGCGATGGCGCGGGTGGCGGCCTCGACCAGCGCGGCCCGCCGCTCGGTCGGATCCTGCTGGGCACCACGAGGTCGGCCGGGCCGTCGGGTTGGGGCGGTCACCGGCCCCAGGGTACGAGCGAGCGTGACGTCCGTCCCACTTCCTTGAAACCGACCATCGGTCGGTTTATGGTCGCTCCATGGCCTCCACCGGTGTCGTCGAGCGCGTCGAGCGCCTCAACCGTGCGTCTGCGAAGCGGGTCATCGACCCCGACACGGACCTGATCGGCAACGTCGGCGGCGGGCAGCTCATCCCCGACGAGCTGCTGTCGGTGCACGGCCTCGGGCTGGACCTCACGCCCGAGCAGCGTCGGAAGCTGAGCCGGGAGGAGGTGGCCTCGATGTTCGACAACGGCATCCGGTTCGAGGCCGTCCTCGAGGCCGGGTTCGCCTTGCGCATCGCCCAGGCCGACGACATCACCGACCCGCGCATCACCTACCTCTGCCACGAGATGGGAGAGGAGACCCGCCACCAGCGGCTGTTCCAGCGGGTCATCCAGGAGATCCGCCCCACCGCCCGCAACCCGCTGGCCGCCAACATCTTGATCCGCTGGTTCGACCGGTTCGGGACCCGCTGGATCCTCAACCACCCGGCCACGCTCTACACGATGGTCATCTCCGGCGAGGAGATCCCCGACCTGCTCCAGAAGCTGGCGAGCGAGCACCCCGACACCGACCCGTTCCTCGCCTCGGTCAACCGGTACCACCGCCAGGAGGAGGCCCGGCACCTGTCGTTCGCCCGGTCGATGCTGGCCGAGGTGTGGGCCGATGCCGGACGGGGCGAGCGCTGGGGCATCCACCACGTGGTGCCCGTGGCCATCCGCCAGATGTACGAGTTCCTGGTGCACCCCGGCGTCTACGAGACGGTCGGCCTCGAAGGCTGGCCCACCTGGAAGGCCGTCAACAAGCTCCCCGAGCGCATCGCCGTCCGGGAGCAGGCGACCCGCCCGATCCTCGGGGCTCTGATCGACGCCGGCATGATCTCGCCCAAGCACGTCCCGAAGGGATGGCAGAACCTCTGCGGCGTCCCCGGCCGAGTGGACCGCTCCACCCTCTGACCTCACCGCGCGGCGTCGCACGTCGCACCAAAGGCCTGGATCCTTCCGGACTCGGGGGCAGGTCGGTGCATGAGCCCGACTCGGCCTACTTGCCGTCGTCCCCGTCGTCCCCGTCGTCGTCTCCCTCGCCGTCGGCGGGAGGCGCAGCGGCCCCGGTCCCGGCGGCTGGGGCCGCCGCCGCGGCCTGGGCGGCGGCCGTCAGGTCCTTCAGCGCAGCGTTGAGCTTGTCGGCCATCGCCGTCACCTCGGCCATCGTCGGTGGATCGCCGGCGTCGGCGGCCTCGTGGGCCGGCGCCGTGAGGGTGGTGTCATCCTGCGGGGAGGCCAGCTCGCCCGGCATGGTGAGACCGCCGACCGGCGGCCAGGCGACGGCCTTCGTGTCGGCAGCCGGCAGGTTGGTCCACCGAGCGGTCAGGGCGCGCTCTCGGATCTTGGACTTCCCGGAGATGGCCTCCTCCCACGTCGCGCCGGTGGCGATCGAGACCACGTCGACGACGGGCTCCTCGGAGTCACCCGGGCTTGTCCCCGTTGCCGGCGCCTCGAACGCGAGGTGAGCGCCCACGACGCCGATCGGTTCCATGTCGGCGAGCTCCTCGGCCTTGTCGCCGAGCGAGACGAAGCGCTCGACCGGGTGGCGAGCCAGGTCGATCTCGGTCCGGTAGTGGGCGAGGTTCGCGTTGAGGTGGGCGAGCAGAGCGGAGACATCTCGGGGCAGTCCGGGCTCCACCATCCCCGGGACGACAGGCGTGATGGTGATCCAGCGGTGCTCGTCGTGGGGGACTCGTGTCTGGCCGAGGTGGGCCAGCGTCCGATCCGCGTCTTCACCGGTTGCTCGCCAGGTGATCAGGCCCCGGGCGATCGTCACCGCGGTGTCGACGGTGATGAGGCCCGGGTTGGAGAACACGAACTCCAGCTTCTGCAGCGTCGACACCGTGAGGGTCGCGCCGTTCGGCGGGAGGAGGTGGCCGGTCCAGTGTTCGCCTCGCTCCACCTTGCCCTTCAAGCTGGCCTCGAGCGGCGGCCCGCCGCTGTGGTGGATCTGCAGCTTGAAGGTGCCGTCTTTCGCCCGAGGCGGGTCGGAGAACTCGATGTCGAACGAGATCGACTTGATGGGATGGGGCGAGGGCGGGTCGGGGGCGCGCTGGCCGTCAGCGATCTCGACGGTGGAGAGCAGGGCCGCGTAGCGCTCGTCCAGCAGGTGCTCGAGCAGGATCGCGCGGTTGGCCACCACGGTCTCCAGGTCGAACTTCTCGGTGAGGCCCTGGATCGGTACGAGCTTGATCGGGACGACCCGCACCCGGCGCGTCTTGACCCTCCACTGGTGGACGATGCTGTACCGGCACACGTTCTCGGTGCTGGGGTTCGGATTGCTCGATGCCGTGAGGATCCGGTCGTCGGCCAGTCCGTGGTGGGCCTGCCGGCCGCTCTCGCTCTCGACGACGCGCTGACGCTGGGCCGCGTCTTGCACCGCGGAGACGATCCGCTTGCCGATGGTCGCCGAGCTGGTGGTCTTGCCCTCCGACGACGCCACCCCGACCCCGGCTTGGACCGCACCGCCGATGGTCTTCCCGAGCGCTCCCGCCGGACCTGCGGCGAGAGGGGCGACGTTGACGGACAGGTTGGCGCCGACCCCCATCGACCGGGTGCTGCCGCTCATCTCGGTCGTCGCGTCGAGGCGCTGGTCCGATCCGTCGAACGACTGCCGCTCGCTGCCGACGCCTTCGCGGTTGGAGGTGCCTCCGCTCTGGGTGATCGTCGAGTCCTGGCTGATCGACGCGTGGGCGGTCGCCATGGTCTGCATCGGATCGAGCGACCGGGTGGAGACCCAGTCGTCGAGTGCCCACCCGAGCGAGCGCCAGGACATCTCGTAGTCCTTCGCCTCGCCGCTGCCCCATTCCGACGCCCGGAGGCCGGGACTGATCTGGAAGTACCGGAACACCTGGCGAGGCCGGAACGGGTTGACCGGGAGGGAGAGCTCGGTCGGTTCCCCACCCAGCTTCTCCGGGTCGTGCTCGAGCAGTTCGGTCACCTCAGGATCCGATGCCGTCTGCCGGGAGATCACGATGCGCGGCACGGCGCTGCCCGGCTGCACCACGCGGTCCACGTTGAACTCCGTCGGCTCGGCCTCGTCGGGGAGCGTCACGAGGGCGCGCAACTCGTCGAAGTTGGTGTCGACGGGCAGGTCGACCATGACGATCGGCGGCCCCTCCTCGAACGAATGCTCGAGGACGACGTCGTCCGCGGCGTCGACCAACGTGACCTTCGCCTCATCCGCCACGAGCGCCTGCAACAGAATCTGATGCGGATTGCTCCCGACCATGGTCCCACCTCCATGTCGCACCGTTGTGCGAGCAGCCTTGCACGATTGCCCGATGCGTGCACCGAAAACGACCGGACGCCGTGTGCGCCGACCCGTCGACGTGACCGATGCCCGGTGACCGACTCGGGTGAGCGTGGGATCATCTTGGTCATGCGTGTCGAGCAGGTGGCGTTGCCGGTGCTTCGGCAGATCAATCGACGGCCCCGGATCGCGCCGGTGCTGGACACGCTGCTGAAGCCGTGGAACCCGTTCAGCCCGACGCTCAACGTCGACCCGTACCCGTCGTACGAGGTGCTGCGGTCGAAGGGGCCGGTCCTGTGGCACCGGGCGCTCAACACCTGGATGGTGTCGTCGTTCGAGCTGTGCGAGACGGCCTTCCGGGCGCAGGTGTCGGTCGATCGGGGGGACTTGTTCGACGTCGTGCCCCCGTGGTCGAAGCTGACCCGGTCCGACCGGGAGACCTTCACCCGGTCGGTGCTCCTCCTCGACCCGCCCGATCACACCCGCCTCCGCCGCATCGTGTCCCGGGCGTTCACGCCCCGCACCGTCGAGCGCATCGAGCCCCGGGTCAACGAGATCGCCTGGGAGCTGGTGGACAAGGTGCGCCACGAGCGCACGGTGGACCTGTTCGAGTCGGTCTTCGCCCCGCTGCCGATCTACGTGATCGGCGAGCTGCTCGGCATCCCCGAGCGGGACTGGCCCCGGCTGAAGGTGTGGTCGGACGAGTTCGCCAAGGTGATCGACCCCGTCGACGCGTTCGACCCGCGGGAGATGGGCGTCGCCATCGACGAGATGAAGACGGCGCTGGACGGCTGGATCGACCTCCGTGCCGCTGAGCCCGGCGACGACCTCCTCTCCCAGCTCATCGCCGCCGAGGACGAGGGCGGCCGCCTCAGCCGGACCGAGCTCCAGTCGATGATCGCCCTCCTCATGACCGCGGGCCACGAGACCACCAGCGGCCTGCTCGGCAACGCCGTCGTCGCCCTGGCCGACCGGCCCGACCTGCGTGACCGCCTGGCGCACGACCCGGCCGTCGCGGCGCCGGCGGTGGAGGAGCTCCTCCGCTTCGACAGCCCGGTGCAGAACACCGACCGCATCGTCACCGACGACATCGAGCTCGGTGGCGTCACGGCGAAGAAGGGCCAGGCGCTCTTCCTCGCCATCGGCGCCGCCAACCGGGACCCGAACCAGTTCGAGAACCCGAACGAGCTGGACTTCGACCGGCCCGACAACCGCTCCCTCTCCTTCGGCCACGGCATCCACCACTGCCTCGGTGCCGCCCTCGCCCGCCTCGAAGCCAAGACGGTCCTCCCGCTCGTCTTCGAAGCCTTCCCCGACCACCGCGTCCAGCACACCGGCGTGGCGTGGAAGCGCTCCATGACCCTGCGCGGCCCGATCGAGCTCCCGATCGCCAAGCCCTGAGCCTCATCGGGGTCTTCCGGATCGGTCGAGCCGCGTGCCCGGTGCGAACGGACGGCACTCGCTCGACGCCTGCTCCTCGAGCTCGGGAACGAGGGCGACATGCTCGTCGTCCTCGCCGACGGGGTGCGAACCGAGATCTGGCGCTGCTCAGTCCTCGATCGCCAACGGCCGCGGGGCGATGCCGAGGTAGCGGGCAACGTCTTCGGCCTCATCCTCCAGAGCGGTCACCGCCTTCTCGGGGATCTTGGTGATCGGCTTCAGGGTGATCTGGTTCTCGGGCATGGTCCACGTGGCCGCTGCTCGGCCGTCGACCAGCGCCGTCGGGCGGAAGATGCCGTTGCTCGTCACGACGCCGTCGTCTTCCTCCACGAACTCCTTGCGGCTCACCCAGCCGTGGAGGATGGGGTCGAAGCCGCCGAGCAGCCTCGGGGCCGGGAGCTCGTCGGTCTCGACGGGTTGACCGCTCAGGCGGACGAGGCCGTCGGTGCCCCAGGGTTCGGTGCGGTCGTCGATGGTGGCGAAGGCCGTGCGGCACTCGCCGAGGGAGAGGCCGGTCCACTTCACGAGGTCCTCGGGAGCAGCGGGCCCGTGGCCGCGCAGGTAGCGCTCGACGAGGCGGGCGAGCTGGACGCCGCGGTCCTCGTCGGGCCGCTCGCCGAGCCAGGTGGGGGCGTGGACGAAGGCGTGGTGGCCGTCCACCATCGGACCCCGGACGGTATGGCCCCCGATCGCCGCCGCGTGCTGCACGTGGACGAGGGCCTGGCCGGCGGTCGGCACCTTCGCCGCGTCGAGCAGCGCACGGATCTGGTCGCGGACCACGGGGCCGCTCTGCACCGCCTCGGCGATGACGGCCACGCCGCGTTCGGCCTGATCCTCGTTCACGCCCTCCTGGCGGAGGCGGGTGGTGTTGGCCGTGCGCTGCCTCGGGGTGAGGAGGTCGTGCAGCCACCAGTAGTCGTCAGCGGCCACGAGGTGGAGCGTGGTCCGCATGAGCGACCCGATCACGAGCGTCCTGCGATCGGTGAGCGCCTCGTCGACGTCGGTGGCGAGCAGGCCCGTGGAGCGAGAGCGGACGCTCAGCCGGGCGGCCCGCTGGTCCTGCGCCTGGACGGCGAGCAGCTGGTCGACCACCGCCTCAGGCGATGCCGCATCACGTGAGGTGAGCAGCTGCGACCCGAGTCGAGCAGCACGGAGCCGGCGGTCAGCGGTGCGAGCAGCGATGCCTCCGAGCATGCCCGAGCGACGGATGGGTCGCACGCACGGCTTCGTTGTCAGACCCCCTTCGTACGGTGCTGCTCCCCCGAACAAGGAGCAGATCCATGGCCACCTTCTCTGCGGAACACGCGGTGCCCGTCGACGTCGTCGGCGCCCGTCAGGCTGCCGATCCGGTGACGGGCGCGGAGGCCATCGCCTTCGCCCTCCAACCCGACGACGGCGGCGACCTGCAGGTCTTCTCGCTCAGCATCTGCACCGCCTACGACCTGCGTGAGGTCATCGACGAGGCGCTCGAGGCGCCGTTCTCCTGGGACGACGGCGAGAGCGGCCCGACGGGGCTCGATGAGCTCGACGGCCTGGCTGGCTCGAACGTGATCGAGCTGCCCCGCCCGCCGTCGGCGCGGTGGGGCGAGGCCTGGGCCACCTCGCACCCGCGATGAGCGCTGGGTCAGTCCGCCGGGGATGGCTTCGGCTCGTCACCGAGGCTGAGCCCGGGGAGGTCGCTGCCGGCGTTGGGGGAGAGCGCTCCGTCCGGGTCGTGCTGGCGCTGCCAGATCGTGGCGTTGAGCACGGGCGACGCGACCATGAGCCGGCCGAGCAGGTACAGCCACAGCAGGGCCGAGGCCGCCACGCCCAGCGCGCCGTACGCAGCGGAAGCCGATTGGATCTTGTGGTTCAGGTACAAGACGTTGAACAGGTACAGCGCCTGGGTGCCCGTCCCCATGAGGACCGCCCCGGGGATCAGCGACCACCAGGTCACGCCCTCGCGGCGGGGAAGCGCCATCGAGGCCAAGAGCCAGAGCGTGAAGTAGATGGCGGCACCCAGCACCATCGACACCGGCACGAGGGCGCCGTGGCGGATCACCGACACGATGCGCGTGGCGGTGAGGACCGACAGTGCGAACCCGAACACGCCGAGCACCACGTAGTGGGGCTTGCGCTTGGGGAGCGGGATGCTCCACGCCCGGGCGTGGGCCGCGGCGATGGCCTTCTCCACCGACCGCCCGGCGGAGATCATGGCGTAGAGGGTCACCGGGATGAGCAGCCAGAGGCTCTTGTGCGATGTCTGCGCCGCATCGCCGATGGAGCTCGCCATGTACTTCGACATGCCGGCGCTGTCGGCCACGTCCTTCGTCGAGTCCGGGTCGTAGGCGAAGATCGCCCCGGCGATCACCAGCGCCAACAGGTACATCGGCAGCACGAACACGAACAACCGGAAGGCGATCGCGCCCGCCAGCAAGAAGCCGCCGATGTGGTTGTCCCGTTCCACGGCGGAGAACCCGATGTCCACGGGCGGCACGGTCGCGCGGGTGTCGTCGACGAGCTTCTTGCCCTGGCCGGTCACCACGTCGGCTCGGTGGCGCAGCTTGGCGATGCCCTTCTTCGGCACCTCGGTGCCGGCCTCGATCGCCCCGGCCTGGGCGTCCGCTCCGGCGGCGGCCGTCGGCGTCGAGCCGTCGTCAGGCGACGCCGGGGCGTCGTCGGTCGTCGGTTGCGTCGGGGCCGGGTCCACGGGAGTTCCTGGTTGCGGGCAGAAGGGGCGTCCGCAACGTATCGGCCGGGTCGGCCCGGACGTGAGGCGAGCGGTGGCTCAGGCGTCCATCTGGGTGCGGACGGCGTTGATGGCGTCGATGAACTCGTCGACCATCTCGAAGACCACGTCGGCCGACTTCTTCGTCTCGTTCATGTTCCCGACGATCTGGCCCACGAAGTAGTTGGCCAGCTTCTCGGCGCCGGACCCGGGCGTCAGGGCGGCCCGGTCGATGCGGGCGATGGCGCGGGCCGTGAGGATGGGCTGGAGCGGCATGCCGAGCGGCGGGTGCTCCGGGTTGTCCCACTCCTCGGTCCACGCCGACTTCAGCTGGCGGGCGGGCTTGCCGGTACGGGAGCGGGAGCGGACGGTGTCGGCCGAGGTCGCCTTGAGCATCTTCTCCTTGACCGCCGGGTGCGTCTCCGCCTCCTCCGTGGTGAGCCAGACCGACCCGCACCACACGCCCTGGGCGCCCAGCGCCATGGCGGCCGCCATCTGGCGGCCGCGCCCGATGCCACCGGCACCCAGGACGGGCACGGGGGCGACGGCGTCGACCACCTCGGGGATGAGCACCATCGAGCCGATCTCACCGGTGTGGCCACCGGCCTCGCCGCCCTGGGCGACGATGATGTCCACCCCGGCGTTCACGTGGCGCTCGGCATGGACGGCCTTGCCGGCCAGGGCGCCCACCAGACGGCCCTCCTCCTTGCACCGGTCGATCATGTGCTGCGGCGGCGAGCCGAGGGCGTTGGCCACGAACGCGGTCTTGTGGGCCAGAGCGATCTCGAGCTGCGGGCCCGACGCCTTCTCCGAGAACGGCAGGGGCGTGTCGCCGCTGATGCCGAACACGACGCCACCCGCATCCTCGGGCATCGGGGGCACGTCGTAGCGGGCCAGGATCTCGTCGACGTACTCCCAGTACTCACCGGGGATCAGGCTGGCCACGTCGGCCATGGTGAACCCGCCGTCCTCGTCGCCGGCGTACTTGGCCGGGATGATCAAGTCGACGCCGTAGGGCTTGTCGCCGACCTCGGCCTCGATCCAGTTGATGTCGATCTCCAGCTGCTCGGGGCTGTGCGCCACCGCGCCCAAGACACCCAGGCCTCCCGCCTTCGACACGGCAGCCACCACGTCGCGGCAGTGGCTGAAGGCGAAGATCGGGACGTCGATGCCGAGCATCTCGGTGATGTCGTTCTTCATGCGGGCTCGGTGCCTCCTCGTCGGCTCCCCGGATCATGCGTCACCGGTGGAGGTAATGCTGGCAGGCGGATCTTACCGCAGATAGTGTCCGGGCATGGAGCGAACCCTGCTGGCCCCGCCGCTGTCCTCTGCTGTCGACACCGGGAGCGAGCCGTTCACCCGCAACCGGGCCGACATGCTCGAGCAGCTCGACGTGGTCGACACCCTGCTCGCCGAGGCCGAAGCCGGTGGCGGCCCCGAGCGCACCGAGCGCCTCCGCAGCCGGGGCAAGCTCCCCATCCGCGAGCGCATCGCCAACGCCTTGGACCCGGACTCCCCGTTCCTGGAGATCAGCGCCCTCGCCGGCTACGAGTCCGACTACACGATGGGCGGCGGCATGGTGGTCGGCATCGGGGTCATCGCCGGCGTCGAGTGCGTGATCATGGGCAACGACCCCACGGTCCTCGCCGGCGCGCTCACGCCCTACGCCGGCAAGAAGTGGATGCGGGCCATCGAGATCGCCCGAGACAACAACATGCCCTACGTCTCGTTCGTGGAGTCGGCCGGTGCCGACCTGCGCATGGGCGGCGGGGGAGGGGGCGGGCGCAAGACCCAGACCACCCACTTCGCCGAGACCGGCCGCTTCTTCTACGAGATGATCGAGCTCTCCAAGCTGCGCATCCCCACCGTGTGCGTGGTCTTCGGGTCGTCCACCGCCGGGGGCGCGTACCAGCCCGGGCTGTCGGACTACACGATCGTGGTGAAGGACCAGTCGAAGGTCTTCCTCGCCGGCCCGCCGCTCGTGAAGATGGCCACGGGCGAAGACAGCGACGACGAGTCGCTCGGCGGCGCCCAGCTCCACGCCGAGGTGTCGGGCACCGGCGACTACTTCGCCGACGACGAGATGGACGCCATCCGCCTCTGCCGGGAGGTTGTGTCCCACCTCAACTGGCGCAAGGCCGGCCCCGAGCCGACGCTCAGCCCCGACGAGCCGCTCCACGACCCCGAGGAGCTGCTCGGCCTGGTGAGCCGGGACCTGCGCTCGCCGGTGGACGTGCGCGACGTCATCGCCCGCACGGTCGACGGGTCGCGGTTCGAGGAGTTCAAGCCCCGCTTCGGCCCCACCATGGTCTGCGGCTGGGCCAGCATCCACGGCTTCCCCGTCGGCATCCTCGGCAACAACGGCGTCATCTACCCCGATGCCGCCCAGAAGGCCGCCCACTTCATCCAGCTCTGCAACCAGATCGACGTGCCCCTCGTGTTCCTCCAGAACATCACCGGCTTCATGGTCGGCAAGGACTTCGAGGAGGACGGGATCATCAAGAAGGGCAGCCAGATGATCAACGCCGTCACCAACTCGACGGTCCCGCACCTCACCGTCGTGATCGGCGCGTCCTACGGCGCCGGCACCTACGCTATGTCGGGCCGGGCCTTCGGCAACCGGTTCACCTGGCTGTGGCCCACCGCCAAGATCGCCGTGATGGGGCCCAAGCAGATCGCCGGCGTCATGTCGATCGTCCGCCGGGGCCAGGCCGCCCGCAAGGGCGAGGCGTTCAACGAGGAGGAGGACGCCCAGCTCGTGGCCATGGTGGAGGCGATGCAGGAGGAGGGCTCGCTCGCCCTCCGAGCCACGGGAGCGATCACCGACGACGGGATCATCGACCCTCGAGACACCCGCGACGTGCTCGGCATGTGCCTGTCGGTCGCCGTCAACCGAGAAGTCGCCGGCACCGAGGGATACGGGGTGTTCCGGCTGTGAGCGCCGACCCGGTGAACCCGATCCCCACCCCCATCACGTCGGTCCTCGTCGCCAACCGCGGCGAGATCGCCCGGCGCATCATCCGCACCGCCCGCTCGATGGGCATCCGCACCGTCGCCGTGTTCGTCGAAGCCGACGCTGGCGCCCCGTACGTGACCGAGGCCGACGGGGCCATCCGCATCGACACCCGCTACCTCGACGGCGACGCCATCCTCGCCGCCGCCCAGGCCAGCGGCGCCGACGCCATCCACCCGGGCTACGGCTTCTTGTCCGAGAACGCCGCCTTCGCCCGCGCCGTGGGCGACGCCGGCATCACGTGGGTCGGCCCCACGCCCGAGGTCATCGAGGCCATGGGCGACAAGATCACCGCCAAGAAGGCGGCGGTCGAAGCCGGTGTGCCCACGCTCCCCTCCACTGAGGACCCGGCCGCGGCCGGCGACGTCGGCTACCCGCTGCTCGTGAAGGCATCAGCCGGCGGCGGCGGCAAGGGCATGCGCATCGTGGAGCGGGCCGAGGACCTCGACGAGTCGCTCGCCGCCGCCCAGCGCGAGGCGCTCAGCGGCTTCGGCGACGACCGCGTGTTCCTCGAGCGCTACGTCGCCCGCTCCCGCCACGTCGAGATCCAGATCCTCGGCGACCAGCACGGCACGGTCGTCCACCTCGGCGAGCGCGAGTGCTCCATCCAGCGCAGGCACCAGAAGGTCATCGAGGAGTCCCCGTCACCCGTGGTCGACGACGCCATGCGCGCCGCCATGGGCGACGCCGCCCTCGGCTTGGCCCGGGCCATCGGGTACACGTCCACGGGCACGGTCGAGTTCCTGGTGGACGACGACACCCGCGAGTTCTTCTTCCTCGAGGTCAACACCCGTCTCCAAGTCGAGCACCCGGTCACCGAGGAGGTCACCGGCATCGACTTGGTGCGCGAGCAGTTCCGCGTCGCTGCCGGCGAGCCGATCGAGCCCGCCGCCGCGCACGCCACCTTCACCGGCCACGCCATCGAGGCCCGCCTCTACGCCGAGGACCCCGCAGCCGGCTTCCTCCCCGCCATCGGCACGATCGAGGCGTTCGCCCCCGCCGAGGAGCCCGCCGTCCGGTGGGACTCGGGCGTCGAGCCCGGTTCGGTCATCGGCGTCGACTTCGACCCGATGCTCGCCAAGGTCGTGGCCCACGCCCCCACCCGCACCGAGGCCGCCGGCCGCCTCGCCCTGGCGCTCAGCCGCCTCCACCTCGGCGGTGTCACCACCAACCGCGACTTCCTCGTCGCCACCCTCCGCACGCCGGAGTTCCTGGCGGGCGACACGACCACCGACTTCATCGAGCGCGTCGGCGTGCCGCTGAGCGTGGAGCCGAGCCCCGTGGAGCACGCCCGCACCGCCGCGGCCGCCGCGCTCTGGCTCCAGGGCCGCAACCGCGCCGAGGCCACGGTGCTCGGCGCCATGCCCAGCGGTTGGCGCAACACGCGGACCCCGGCGCAGACGGCGTCCTTCCTCATCGACGGCAACCCGGTGAGCACCACCTACCGCCGCCTCCGCGACGGCACGTTCGAGATCGACGGTGGCGAGGCGGTCGCCCGCATCCACGCCTGGTCGCCCACCCACATCGACATCGAGAACGCCGGTCACCGCGTCGTCGTCGGCGTCACCGCCGTGGGCTCCGACCTCTACCTCCAGGTCCCCCGGGGCACGGTCCACGTCCAGGTCGTCCCTCGGTTCACCGTGCCCGGTCCGGCCGAGGTGGCGGGCGGCTTCGTCGCCCCCATGCCCGGCGTGGTGCTCGACGTGCGCGTCGCTGCCGGCGAGACGGTGACCGCCGGCCAGACGCTCGTGGTCCTCGAGGCCATGAAGATGGAGCACCACATGGCCGCCCCCGCCGACGGCACCGTTGCCGAGGTCCGGGTGGCGGCCGGCGACCAGGTCGCCAACGGCGCCCTCCTCCTCGTCTTCGAACCGATCGAACCCAGTGGGTCCGAGACCGAGGAGGCCGGGTCGTGAACCGTCCTCGTCGTCGAACGGCACCTCCTGGGCGCCGTGCAGCGACCAGGACCGAAGGGGCGTTCGCATGACCGAGCCGATCCGCATCGCCAACTGCTCCGGGTTCTACGGCGACCGGCTGAGCGCGGCCACCGAGATGGTCGAGGGCGGGCCGATCGACGTCCTCACCGGCGACTGGCTGGCCGAGCTCACCATGCTGATCCTCGCCCGCACCCGGATGAAGCGCCCGGGCGGCGGCTACGCCCGCACCTTCGTCACCCAGATGGAGCAGGTCATGGGCACCTGCTTGGACCAGGGCATCAAGGTCGTCACCAACGCCGGCGGCCTCGACCCCGACGGCTGCGCCGAAGCGGTGGCCGAGGTGGCCGACAGGCTCGGGCTCAACCCCACCATCGCCTACGTCAACGGCGACGACCTCCTGCCCCGCCTCGGTGAGCTGGTCGAAGCCGGTGTGCACCTCGACCACTTCGAGACCGGCGAGCCCGTGGGCGACACGAGCCGCTTCCTCACCGCCAACGCCTACCTCGGCTGCTGGGGCATCGTCGAGGCGCTGAACGCCGGCGCCGACATCGTCGTGACCGGCCGCACCACCGACGCCGCCGTCGTCGCCGGCCCCGCCGCCTGGTACCACGGCTGGCAGCGCGACGACTGGGACCAGCTGGCCGGCGCCGTCGTCGCCGGCCACGTCATCGAGTGCGGCACCCAGGCCACCGGCGGCAACTACTCGTTCTTCACCGAGCTCCACGGCCTCACCCACACCGGGTTCCCGTGGGCCGAGATCGCCGCCGACGGCTCCAGCGTCATCGGCAAGCACGACGGCACGGGCGGCGCCGTGAACGTCGGCACCGTCACGTCGCAGCTGCTCTACGAGATCGGCTCGCCCGCCTACCTCGGCCCCGACGTCACCGCCCGATTCGACACCGTCCACCTCGAGCAGACCGGCCCGGACCGGGTGACGGTCAGCGGCGCGAAGGGCGAGCCGCCGCCATCCACCCTCAAGGTGGCGATGAACGAGCTCGGAGGTTTTCGCACCGACCTCAACGTCGCCCTGACCGGGCTCGACATCGAGGCCAAGGCCGAGCTGGTGGAGGACGCCTTCTGGGCATCGGCCACCGTCGCCAAAGACGAGATCGCCAGCGTCACCACCCGCCTCGTCCGCACCGACAAGCACGATCCGGTCACCAACGAGGAAGCCGTCGCCCTCTGGCGCATCACCCTCAAGGACCCCGACGAGCGCAAGGTCAAGGGGGCGTCGAGCGCCGTCAACGAACTGGCGCTCGCCACGATCCCCGGCCTGTTCGCGGTGGCCGGCATGGGCATCGCCAAGCCGTTCGGCGTCTACCGGCCGGCCGTCGTCCCCGCAGACCTGGTGCCCCAGCACGTGGTCGTCCTCGGCGGCGCCCAGACGGTGGTGGAGTCGATGGCACCCGCAGCCGACGTGACCGTCGAGCCGGTGGTCCCCGAGCTCCCGCCCGTCCCCGGTGGCAAGACCGTCCCCATCGCCCTCGGCCGGGTCTTCGGCACCCGATCGGGCGACAAGGGCGGCAACGCCAACCTCGGCGTCTTCGCCCGCACCGACGACGCCTACTCGTGGCTGGCCGAGCACCTCACCGCCGAGCACCTCCAGGAGCTCCTACCCGAAGCCGCCGACCTCCGGGTCGAGCGCTTCGAGCTCCCCAACATCTGGTCGCTCAACTTCGTGATCCACGGTCTGCTCCAGGAGGGCGTCGCCGCCTCCACCCGCCAGGACGGCCAGGCCAAGGGCCTCGGCGAGTGGCTCCGCGCCCGCATCGTCGACCTCCCGCTCGAGCTCGTCGGCGAGTGACGGTGCCCCCGGTGACGCCCCCGTCCGCCCCCACGCCCGAAGTTGGTGTGGGAATCGAGGCAGAGCGTCGGTTCGCACACCAACTTCGGTCGGGTGGGTGGCGACGGCCGACGGCCGACGGGGGGCGACCGTGAGCCGGACGACGGGCACGACGGCATCGGCGCTGGAGGAGCGGCTGCGGGCCATCCCGGCCCCGCGCCCGATGCTGAGCCGCGACGACGTCCACCGCCTCACCGACCGCCAGCGGGAGCTGCTCACCCAGTTGGGTTCGCTCTTCCGCGACGGCTTCGCCGACCTCACGATGTCCGAGATCGCCGGCCGCCTCAACTGCTCGCTGCGCACGCTCTACGGCCTCGCCCCCAGCCGAGACGAGCTCGTCCTCACGGTCGTCGACACCCACCTGTGGCGCGTGGGCCGGGAGGCGATGGCCGCCATCACGCCGGACATGGCCCCGCTCGACGCCATCCGCACCTACCTCAGCGCCGCCACCGTGGCGGTGAGCGGCACCACCGAGGCCTACTCGCGCGACCTGGCCGCCATGCCGGCCGCCCGCCGCCGCAACGGCGACCACGCCGACTACGTCGTCGCCGTCACCCGCACCCTGCTGGACCTGGCGGTCGAGCGCGGCGACATCGCCCCGGTCGACACCGCCGCCGTCGCCCACGCCCTCGCCACCCTCGGCCAGGAGTTCATCCGGCCCGAGGTCATGGCCACCCTCCGCACCCCGCCCAAAGACGCCGCCGATGCGGTCGTCGACCTCATCCTCCGCGGCCTGGCCGCCCCCGCCGCCGATGGGTGAGCGCACCGAGGCCGACGTCTCCGCCCCGACTGCGCTCACCGTTGGGTGGCGGGGGGCACCGAGGTGCACCCATCGCCCGCACGTGCGCCCACCTCGGATGTGGCGGGTGCCCATGAACCGACGGAAAGGCTGACCCGATGGACGTATCCGAAGTCCGAGCTGACCTGCTGGCGGAGCAGGAGGCGCTCGACGTGGTCGTGCGCGACCTGACGGCCGAGCAGTTCGCCCTGCCCACCCCCAGCCCCCGCTGGACGGTGGCCGACCAGCTGAGCCACCTCACCTACTTCGACCGGGCGGCGGTCATCGCCATCACCCAGCCCGACGCGTTCCCGGCCCAGGTCCACGCCCTGCTCGAAGCGGCGGCGGGCGGCGACGAGGCGGTCGACGCCTTCGAGATGGACGAGTGGCGCTACCTCCCGCCCGCCGAGCTGATCGCCGCCTGGCGGGGCAACCGCGGCGCGCTCGCCACCGCGGCGGAGACGCTGCAGAACGACACCCGGGTCGCTTGGTACGGGCCGTCGATGGGATCGAAGTCGTTCCTCACCGCCCGCCTCATGGAGGTGTGGGCGCACGGCCAGGACATCGTCGACACGGTGGGCGCCGACCGGCCGGCCACCGACCGGCTGCGCCACATCGCCCAGCTCGGGTCCATCACCCGGAAGTGGAGCTACCTCAACCGGGGCATGGAGCCGCCGGAGGGCTACGTGTCCATCGTGCTCACCGCCCCGTCCGGTGCCACGTGGACCTTCGGCGACGAAGGTGCCACCGAGAACACCGTCACCGGTCCGGCCGAGGACTTCTGCCTCGTCACCACCCAGCGGCGCCACCTCGACGACACCGACCTGGTGGTCACCGGCGACGTCGCCCGAGACTGGCTGATCCGAGCCCAGGCCTTCGCCGGCCCCGCCACCGACGGCCCCGCGCCGCGCACCACCAAGGAGCCCTGATGGCCCTCGTCGAACAGTCCCTCGCCAACGGCGTCCTCACCGTCACCCTCAACGACGAGCCCCGCCGCAACGCGCTCAGCGCCGACCTGCTGGTGGAGCTGGTCGACATCCTCGACGCCGCCGATGCCGACGACGCCGTGCGCGCCGTCGTCCTCACCAACGCCGGCACCGTGTTCTGCGCCGGCGCCAACCTGTCGCAGCAGTCATCCGGTGCCACTGCCGGCCGGACGGTCGACATGGCGAGCGTGTTCGCCCGTTTCCGCACGTCGCCCAAGCCCTACGTCGGGCGCATCGCCGGCCACTGCGTCGCCGGCGGCATGGGCCTGGCCGCAGCGATGGACATCTCGGTCGCGGTCGACACGGCGAAGTTCGGCTTCACCGAGGTCCGCGTCGGCGTCGCCCCCGCCATGATCTCGGTCCTCTGCCTGCCGAAGCTCCGCGAGGCCGATGCCCGCGCCGCCTTCTTGCGCGGCAACCGCTTCCTTGCCGATGAGGCCGCCCGCATCGGGCTCATCAACCGGGCGGTCCCCGCAGAGGAGCTCGACGCCGCGGTCGACGAGATCGTGACCGACCTCCTGGCCGGCGGCCCCAACGCCATCGCCGCCAGCAAGCGCCTCCTCGCCGAGGTCCCCGGCATGCCCGTCGACGATGCCTTCGCCTGGACCCAGAAGTTCAGCGCCGAGCTGTTCACCAGCGATGAGGCCAAGGAGGGCATGGGCGCCTTCCTCGAGAAGCGCCCTGCCAGCTGGGTCCCGCAGCTTGAGGCCTGAGCCTCCGCCTGGTCCGACCGGCCCTCGGACGGAAGTCCTAGGGTTCGGCTCGTAGGACCCGACGATGACGAGGGATCTGGCGATGACGACGACGAGTGCAAAGAGCGGTGGCACGCACCGGACCCGGCTGGCGACCGGAGCGTTGGCCGTGGCCGCGGTCCTGCTCGCCGTCGTCGGCACGGGCGGCGTCGCCGAGAGCCAGGTCGCCCCGCCGGTGGTCACCGCGTCGGCCACCGATGGCCTCCTCATCGAATCCGGCAACTGCAGCGGGTCCAGCACCTTCTCGCTCGACCCGGCCACCGTCTCGGTCACGCGCACCGGCGACACCACGAACGAACTGCACGTCGGCGTGGCCTGGAGCGGCACCATCGGCGCGTCGGTGTACGGCGCGCCCGAGGGTCTGGTGATCCCCGCCGGCGAGACGACGGCGGTGTTCGAGATCGAGTCGGACCACGAAGCGGGCACGGTCACGATCGAGATCGGGGCCTCGCCCGACCCGTCGGCTCCCTACGACATCGGTGACCCCAGCACGGCCACCGCCCGGGTCCTCCAGGCCATCGCCGACCCGGTGTGCCAGACCGCGGTGTCCGTGCCCACCACCACGCCGCCGCCCTCGCCCCAGCCGCGACCCGCCGCTCCCGTCACCGCTGATCCCGACTACACCGGCTGACCCCCTGCGATCGAACTTCGTAGCTCTGGGCGACCGTCCGGGCGCTCTCGCCTACGAAGTCCGGGATGGTTGCGCCGGCTCCGGCGGGGTTCCGGCGGCGGCGTCGCCACCGGTCGGTTGGGCGTCGGGGAGGCGGCGGGTGAAGAACAGGCTCACGATGGCGAGCATGGCCAAGACGGCCAGGGCGGTGTCGAGGCCGTCGATGCGGGCCTGGCGGTTGGCGTCGACGATGGCATCGCCCGCGTCGGCCGACAGGTCCGTGCCGGCGAGCCCTTCTTCGAGCTGGGTGTCGGAGACGAACGGGATGCCGTCGGCCAGCTCCACCGACGCCTGCTTCTGAACCTCCTGCGGGATGGCGGTCGTGGCGTTGATGCCGGCGATCGCGGTGGAGGTGAGCACGGCGATCATCACCGAGCCGGCGAGCGCGGTGCCGATCGATGCGCCGAGGTTGGTGGCGGTGTTCTGGAGCCCACCGACATCGCCGCTCAGCTCGGTGGCCACCGCGGAGACGGTGACGGCGCCGAGCTGCGACGAGAGCGCACCGATGCCGAGGCCGATGAGGACGAGCGGGGCGGCGACGACCTCGGCTCCAGCGGTGAGGTCGATGCCGCCGAGCAGGGCGACGATCCCGGCGAGCATGAGGAGCAGCCCGACGCGGACCACGCGGCGAGGCGATGCGGCCGGCCACACCTTCGGCACACCGGCCGCGGCGATCAGCAGGGCGACCGACAGCGGCATGACCCGGATCCCGGTCTGGATCGCGGTCAGCTCCAGCACCACCGAGAGGAACAGCGGGACGATGAAGAACACGCCGGCCTGCAGCAGGAACTGGAAGAAGAACATGATCAGTCCGCCGCTGAGCTGGCTGACGCCGAGCAGCGACGGATCGACGAGCGGCTCCCGGCCCAGCCGGATCCGCCGGTGCTGCCACACGAAGAACAGCCACACGACGAACAGGCCGGTGACCATCAGCCAGAACGTGGGGGAGATGCCGAGCCAGGCCGTGCCGTCCGGCTTCGGGACGACCCAGCCCCACTCGCTCGAGCGCAGGATGCCGAACACGGCGGTGCCGAGGCCGACGACCGACAAGGCGGTGCTCACGAGGTCCAGGTGGTGACGGCCCTCCGAGGGTGCGTCGGCGACCTTGCGGGACAGGAAGAGGATGGCCGCCACGAGCACGACCTCGCCGAAGAACACGAGCCGCCAGGTGGCGTAGGTGGTGGCCAGTCCACCGATCAGCGGACCGGCGGCCACGGCGATGGCGCCGGCGGCCGCCACCAGCCCGTAGGCCTTGGGCCGTTCGGACGGCGGGAAGTTGCCGGCCACGAGCGCGACGATCGCCGGGAGGATGAGAGCGGCGCCGATCCCCTCGAGGAACGACCAGCCGACGATCATCACGCCGAGGGTGGGGGAGGCGCCGGTGACGAACGAGCCCGCCCCGTAGATCACGCAGCCGATGGCGAACGCCCGCCGACGACCGATGATCGTCCCGATCTTGCCGCCGGTGATCATGAGCGTCGCCATGACGAGCGTGTAGAGCGTGATCGCCGTCTGGATGCCGGTGATGGTGGTGCCGAGGTCGTCGGCCACGGTCGCCATCGAGACGTTCATGACCGAGCTGTCGAGCGTCATCAGGAACTGCGCGGTGGCCAGCGTGAGGAGCACGGCCCCCGCCGCCGCGGTCGCGGTGGCGTTCCCGGTGTTCGGGGTGGTCGTCGGATCGGCCATGTGGTTGCCCTCCTCGCCGTCCGGTGCGGCGCCCGGGTCACGGTCTACCTCGGACGAGGGGCGGGTGTGCGCACCTGGACACAACTACGGTCGGGCCGTTCGTCGGACGAGGAGCGGTCATGGGGTTGTTCAAGCGGGAGAAGACGGTCAAGTACCAGATGCGCCAGAAGGTGCTCGCCATCGGCGACGACTCCTGGATCGAAGACGACAGCGGGCACAAGGTCTTCAAGGTGAACGGCAAGGCGGCGCGCGTCCGCGACACGTGGATCCTCGAGGACGTCCACGGCAAGGAGGTGGCGCTGATCCGCGAGAAGAAGCTGAGCGTGCGCGACGCCGTCACGATCGAGACCGGCGGCAAGGAGTACACGGTGAAGCGGGCGCTCGTGGGCATCCGCGAGCGGTTCACGATCGAGGCCGACGGGCGCAACTACAAGGCCCACGGCAACATCGTCGACCACGAGTACGAGATCGAGCAGGGCGGCGACAAGGTGGCCGAGATCTCCAAGAAGTGGTTCCGCCTGCGCGACACGTACGGCGTCGAGGTCGACGAGTCGGCCGACCAGGCGCTCATGTTGGCGATCACCGTCGCCGTCGACAGCTTCGACCACGACCCGGGCTGATCCACCGGCCACCGGCCACCGGCCACCGGTCACCGGCTGGGGTGGGCCGACCTGACCCGAGACGCGGCCGTGCCCGCCCCGGAGGGCGGGCACGGGTCGTGGTCCGTCGACGAGCGGCGAACCGCCTGCGGCTGGCTCAGCCGGCGAGGACCTTGGCCTTCTGGGCGGCGAACTCCTCGTCGGTGAGGATGCCCTGGGCGTGCAGCTCGCCCAGCTGCTTGAGCTGTTCGATCATGTCGCCACCGGCGGGAGGGGCGGGGGCGGCAGCGGGCGGAGGTGGTGGCGGTGCGGCCTGCGCCTGCTGGGCCTGCACGTCTTGCTGGTAGGCGGTGGTGCGGTCGGCGTAGATCTGAGCATCGCGGTCGGTGTACTTCTCGGCCTGACGGCGCTGGACCCGGCCGCTCACCGCGGTGGCGGTGCCGGCGATGACGGCGGTGCGAGCGACTCCTCGGAGCAATCGTGGCATGGGTCTGGTTCCTCTCAGCTGGCCGCTTCAGCGGCTTCGAGCACTTCGATGACGGTATCGGCGGGGATGCGGGCGGCGGCCACGACCTCGGCGCCGGCGTTGCGGGCGGCCTTCACGAACGGGATCGCCCAGGTGTTCTCGTAGACGATGAGCGCGGCGACGGTGCCGGGTTCGAGGGCGTTGCCGGCCTCGAACACGTCGTCTTCGCCGAGCAGCCCGCTGGCGGCGCCGGAGAAGGCGGTGAAGCTGCCGAGGTGGTCTGCGTCGAGATCCTCGATGTCGATGCCGACGACGGTCCCGTCGGTGTCCTTGGTGACGACCAGCAGGTCCCAGATGCGGATGGTGCCGGCATCGACCAGGTCGAGCAGCGCGGCGCCGGCCTCACCGGTGAGGTGGTCGCCCTGGAACTCGATCAGGACGAAATCGATCGGTCCGTGTACGTCTTCGTCGGTCACTGTGATGTCCTCGGTTGGGGTGCGCCCCGGGGCGGGGTGGTGGTTGTGAGCGGGGCATGCTTACCAAAGCGACCGCTCGTTCGGCCGCAGCCTGGCGGTCGGACGGGGCCATGTTCGCACGCGCGCTGTGTTCACGCGGCCACAACCGGAGCAGCCTGGTAAGAACGGGTGCGATCACGCATGCGGGTGGGCGATCGCAGCCGGCCCGCGCCGACGCCCCCGGAGCCCACCCCATGCCCACGTCTGCCAACAACGTCCCGCACTTCGGCGTACCGCACCCCACCGTCGAGGAGCGTGTCGCCATCGGCAAGGCGGCGCGCAAGGTCGTGCCCCGCAGCGCCCACGCCGTGTGGAGCGAGTCCCAGCGGACCCACGACCCGATCGCCCTGCTCCAGCAGCAGGCGGAGACCCGGGTCCCGGACCTGATCCCGATCCGCCACGGGCGCATGTCGGCGACGGCGTTCGCCAACTACCGCGGCGCGGCGCTGATGATGGCCGCCGATCTGGCCACCGTCCCCGACAGCGGGCTCACCGTCCAGCTCTGCGGCGATGCGCACCTCAGCAACTTCGGCGGGTTCGCCTCGCCCGAGCGCAAGCTGGTCTTCGACCTGAACGACTTCGACGAGACGCTGCCCGGCCCGTTCGAGTGGGACGTGAAGCGCCTCGTCGCCAGCATCGAGGTGGCGGCTCGGTCCAACGGGTTCGACGATGCGACCCGCGCCGACATGGTGCTCGCCGCCGGCCGCTCGTACCGCGAGGCGATGGCCCAGTTCGCGGTGATGCGCGACCTCGAGGTCTGGTACTCGTCGATCGACGTCGAGACGACGCTGGCCGCCATCCAGGACCAGGCCGACGCCGCCCAGCGCAAGCGGACGAAGAAGGGGCTGGCCAAGGCGCACAACAAGAACCAGCTGCGGGCGGCGGCCAAGCTCACGACGGTCGTCGACGGCCATCTGCGGTTCATCGACGACCCGCCGCTCGTCGTGTCGGCCGGGAAGCTGTTCGGCACCGAGCTCGGCAAGGACCTGGAGCAGGCGGTCCGCGGGTCGCTCGACTCGTACCACGAGAGCCTCAACGAGGACCGCCGACACCTGCTCGACAAGTACCAGTTCGTGGACCTGGCCCGGAAGGTCGTCGGTGTCGGCAGCGTCGGGACCCGTGCGTGGATCGCCCTGTTCGTGGGGCGAGACGACGACGATCCGCTGGTGCTCCAGGTGAAGGAGGCGCAGGCTTCGGTGCTCGAGCAGTTCCTCCCGGCATCGCGGTACGCGACGCACGGCCAGCGCGTGGTCGAGGGCCAGCGGCTCATGCAGGCCTCGAGCGACATCCTCCTCGGCTGGCAGCAGACCGACGGGATCGACGGCGTCCGGCGCGACTACTTCATGCGCCAGCTCTGGGACTGGAAGGCGTCGGTCGAAGTCGACCTGCTCGAGCCCCCCATGCTCTCGCGCTACGGCGAGCTGTGCGCCTGGACCCTCGCCCGGGCCCACGCCCGCTCGGGCGACCGCATCGCCATCTCCGCCTACCTGGGCACCAGCGACGGCTTCGATCGGGCGATGGCGGAGTTCGCCGCCGCCTACGCCGACCAGAACGACCGCGACCACGCCGCCTTGCTCGCCGCCATCGCCGACGGCCGCCTCGAGGCGGAGACCGGGATCTGATGACGACGACGGTGGTGGACGGGGTGGAGATCACCACGAGCCAGGAGGAGCGTGTCACCCAGGCGCCGAGCGACGTCCTCCGCCTGGCGGTGGCCGTCGTCGCCCTGCTCGTGGTGACGCTCCTCGGCGCGCTCTTCGGCCAGGCGATGGTCGGCTTCATGGCCGACCTGCTGCGCGGGCTCGACCAGCTCCCGACCTGGTTCCTGACCGCCCTGGCGGTGGCCGCCCAGATCGTGGGTGTGGTGCTGTTCTCGGCTGGCCTCGCTGCCGTCGTGCGGTCCCGTGCGTGGCACGTCCTCATCGCCGCGATCGTCGCGGCCGTCGGCGCGGGTGTCCTCACGGCCGTGCTCCGGAAGGTCACCGCCGACCCGGGAGCCCAGGTGGCCGACGCCCACACCATCGCCGCCATCGGCGGGGGCGGCTCGTGGTCGGCGGGGGCCGTCGCCGCGCTCGTCGCGGTCGTCACGGCGTCGGCGCCCTGGGTGCCGCGCCCGTGGCGCCGCGTCGCCTGGGGCCTCACGATGGCGGTGGCGCTCGTGCACTTCGTCGAATCGCCGGTCGCCTTCGACACGTTGCTCGCCATCCTCGCCGGGTGGACCGCCGGTGCTGCGGTGGTCGTGTTGCTCGGCGGTCCGTCGCAGCGGCCCACCGGTGCGGGCATCGCCGCCGGCCTCGCCGCCGTCGGGCTCCCCCTCGCCAAGCTCGAGCAGGCCAGCCTCGACGCCCGTGGCTCCACCCCGTACTTCGCCACCGCGGCCGACGGCTCGGAGCTGTTCGTCAAGGCGCTCGGTGCCGACGAGCGCAGCGCGGACCTGATGTTCCGCACCTACCGCCGCATCCAGCCCCGCGACCTGGGCGACGAGAAGGCCGATGCCTCCCTCCGGCGCGCCGTCGAGCACGAGGCGCTCGTGTCGCTGATGGCCGCCCAGATGGGCGTGCGGACGCCCCGCGTCGCCGCCTTCGCCTCGACCTCGGAGCCCGACGGGTTCGTGTTGGCCTACGAGGCCATCGCCGGCCGCTCGCTCGACCGCCTCGCCCCCGACGAGCTGACCGACGAGGTCCTCGGCCGGGTCTGGGAGCAGTTCGCCACCTTGCGCGCCCACCGCGTCGCCCACCGAGACCTGCGCCTCGCCAACGTCTTCCTGGCTGACGACGGCGCTGCCTGGATCATCGACTTCGGCTTCAGCGAGATCGCCGCGTCGGACCTGCTCCTCGCCACCGACCTCGCCGAGCTCACGGCCTCGGCCGCCACCGTCGTCGGTGCCGAGCGGGCCGTCGCCAGCGCAGCGGCGGCCGTCGGCCCCGCCGCCCTCGCCACCTGCCTCGACCGCCTCAAGCTCCCGATGCTCAGCGGCGCCACCCGCACCGCCCTCAAGGCCCAACCCGACCGCCTCGACGACCTGCGAACCCGTATCGCCAACCTCCCCACCCCCCAACCCACCCACCAACCCACCCACCAACCCACCCACCAACCCACCCACCAACCCACGAACTTTTCGTGAAGTTGGGGGCTCTGCCCCCACGATCACGAAAAGTTCAGATCGGTGGGGTGGGGTGGAGTGGAGTGGGGTGGGGGGCGTCAGGAGAGGAGGGCGGTGAGGATGCCACCGACGAGGAGGCCGGCGCCCATGCCGGCGGTGACGTCGAGTGGGTTGTGGGCGCCGACGAAGACCCGGCCGACGGCCACGAGCGCGGCCAGCAGGAACGGGATGAGGGCGACACCGGCGTCGAGGTGACCGGTGAGGACCGTGCCGACGGCGGCCACGAGGATGACGTGGCCTGACGGGAAGCTCATGCCCTCGTGGGGGACGTCGGCGCCGCGGAGGCGGGCGCCCGGCTCGCTCGTGCCGGGCCGCTGGCGCACCTCCATGTACTGCGACAGCTCGCGGCGCACGACCCGTTCGACGACGAGCTTGAGCGCCATGGCCAAGATGACGGCGACGGCGACCTCGATCGCGCCGAGCACCCAGGCGATGACGAGGCCCACCACGGTCCCGACGAGCAGGTTCCCGAGTTGCATCGGGAGCCACAGGGGGACGTACAGCCAGTCGGGCCAGCTGTTGACGAAGCGGAAGGCACGGGCCTCGGCTGGATGGATCGTCGGGGAGCGCGCGCCGACGATCGATCCGCCCAAGATCGCGGCTCCGGCCGCGGCGATGGCCAACCCCGTCACGTCCACAGGCGTGAACCTACGAGATGGCAGCGCCCGCCCCATTGCCGTCGCCCGCGGGCCGGCGGACGGCCGGCACCGACCGAGTGCGCGGTGGGGCTTGACCTGGCGTGACCGCGTGGTCACACTGGCCTCGGCCCCAGGTCGTACCCGGGGTCGGCCTCACCCCGTAGGGTGACGTCGGACAATCGCCGCGGGACAGGCGAGCTCGTTTCTCCACATCGTCCCGCGACGGGTCCGCCTCCGTGGACATCCCCCACGGCTCAAGGGAAACGAAAGGCGCAACCCATGCTTGCTACCGAATGGGGGACCGGGCAGGTCCTCCTCTCGATGCTCTACTTCACGATGTTCTTCATCTGGATCTGGCTCCTGATCATGGTGTTCTCGGACATCTTCCGGAGCCATGACCTGAGCGGCGTCGCCAAGTTCGTCTGGATCTTCTTCGTGATCCTGCTGCCGTACCTCGGGGTCTTCGTGTACCTCATCGCCCGCGGCCACAAGATGGGCGAGCACGCCGTTGCCGACGCCAAGGCGCGCGACGAGGCGGCGCAGGCCTACATCCGCAGCGCCGTCGGCACCACCAGCGGTGGCCACAGCACGGCCGCCGAGCTCGAGAAGCTGGCTGCCCTGCGCGACAGCGGCGTGCTCACCGCCGACGAGTTCGAGGCCCAGAAGGCCAAGCTGCTCGCCGGCTGAGCTCCCGTCTGATGACGCCGACCGCGGCACGGAGGCCCCCGGGTCTCCGTGCCGCGCCGCGTCCGGGGACGGACGCGGCACGCCCGGCCCGGCTCCGGAGCCAGCGAGTACGGTCCCGAACGTGACCGAGCACCGATCACCCGTCGGCCGTGTCATGGGGGCGCTCGTCCCCACCGTGGTCGATGCCGTCGACCCCGATGCGCTCATCGACCGCCTCGACATCGATGCCCTCATGGAGCGCGTCGACGTCGACGCGCTCATCACCCGTGTCGACCTCGACGCCCTGCTGACCCGCATCGACCTCGACGCCCTGCTCGGTCGGATCGACCTCGACGCCCTGCTGGCCCGCATCGACGTGGGGGCGCTCATCGCCCGCATGGACATGAACGAGGTCATCGGCCAGGTCGACATGAACGCGGTGATCGGCCAGGTCGACCTCAACGCCCTGCTCGACGACGTCGACATCAAGGCCGTCGTGGCCAAGGCCGGCATCGACGAGATCGTCGCCGAGGCCAGCACCGGCGTCATCACCCGCACGCTCGACCTCGCCCGCCGGCAGCTGGTCGGCATCGACATCATCATCATGGGCGCCGTCGACCGGATCTTCCGCCGGCAGCGCCCCGCCCTGCCGGACACGCCGAAGCTGAGCGCCACCGGCCGGTCGGCCGGACCCGTCAGCCGCACGATCGCCTTCGGCTTCGACCTGTTCTTCGTGTCGGTGCTGTTCGGCATGGTCGCCTACCTCGGACGCTCGCTCGTCGAGCTGTTCACGGGCGACATCGTCCACCCCACCCGCGGCGCGGGCATCGCGTGGACCGTCGGGTACTTCACCTGGTTCGGGCTCTACCTCTGGGGCAGCATCGAGATCGCCGGCCGCACCCCGGGCAAGGCGCTGGTGGGGCTGCGCGTAGCCGACCTGGAGGGCAAGCCCCTCGGGCCCGGGCGCGCCCTCGTGCGCACGCTCGCCTTCCCGTTCAGCTTCATCCTGGGCCTCGGCTTCATCCCGGCGGTCACCCGCAGGGACCGGCGGGCGCTGCACGAGCTGGTCGCCGGCAGCAAGGAGATCGTCGACTGGGGCGACCGCGAGGCCGGCATCCCCTCCGCCCTCGAAGGCTGGGTCGGTCGCCAGCGCGACGCCCAGGTCATCGCCCTCACCGCCGCGGCGGCG
>Ga0182747_1000511_pt1 | contig 36894 bp, 38 predicted proteins | sample eDN3rd30CBELigBY_FD_128526 | JGI IMG/M metagenome (GOLD analysis project Ga0182747, IMG submission 128526) | Enriched backyard soil microbial communities from Emeryville, California, USA - eDNA 3rd pass 30_C BE-Lig BY (version 2) (version 2) | ecosystem: Environmental > Terrestrial > Soil >... | reverse complement strand
TGGTAGCGGCGATCCAGCGCGCCGCGCGCCATGTCGGCCGCTTCGTGCAGATCGTCGAAGTCGGCGGCCAGGCGCCCGATCATCCGATCCATCCGGCGATCCCCGAGACGCGTTATCTCAAGGCTTTCTTCTGTCGCGCCGTGCAGGAATAGGATTCAAGAACGACAATGATCCAATACCCGGCCATCGATCCCATCATCGTCTCGTTCGGTCCGCTCGCCATCCGCTGGTACGGGCTCACCTACGTCATCGCTTTCGCGTTTGCGTGGTGGCTGGGCCGGCGCCGCGCCGGGCAGGCCGGCTCGACCTGGAAGCCGCAGGACGTCGATGACCTGATTTTCTACGGCGCGCTCGGCGTCATCCTGGGCGGGCGTCTGGGCTGGGTGCTGTTCTATGGTTTCGAGCGCCTGATGGACGATCCGCTGATGGCCTTGCGCATCTGGGAAGGCGGCATGTCGTTCCACGGTGGGCTGGCGGGCGTCATCATCTCCGCATTGCTGTTCGCCCGCCGCCAGGAGCGCCGCATCACCGACGTACTGGATTTCCTCGCGCCGCTGCCCGGTCTGGGGATCCTGGCGGTGCGTTGCGCCAATTTCATCAACGGCGAGCTGTGGGGCAAGCCGACGCAGCTGCCGTGGGGCTTCATCGTCGATCCGGCCAAGCTGCATCCCTCGCAGACCGCCGAGGCGCAGCGCCTGTGCGAGCGCTTCAGCATCGATCCGTGCGTCCTGCACGTGCACGCCTCGCAGCTGTACGAGGGCCTGCTGGAAGGATTGGTGGTGTTCGTGATCCTGTGGATCTACACCGCCAGGCCGCGGCCGCGGCTTGCGCCCTCGGGTTTGTTTCTGGTCTGCTACGGCGTGTTCCGGTTCGCGGTCGAGTTCGTCCGCGTGCCGGACGAGAACCGCGGTTATCTGCTGTTCAACTGGGTGACCATGGGCCAGATCCTGTCGACACCCATGATCCTCGCGGGCCTGGGCATGCTGCTGCTGGCCTATCGTCGCAACGAGCCCAGCGGCAACGTGACTGCAACCGACCGATGAGCCGTCAGTATCTCGACCTGCTGCGCCACGTGCGTACCCACGGCGTGCGCAAGGACGACCGCACCGGTACCGGTACGCTCTCGGTCTTCGGTCACCAGATGCGCTTCGACCTCAGTCGGGGCTTTCCGCTGCTGACCACCAAGAAGCTGCACCTGCGCTCGATCGTGTACGAGCTGCTGTGGTTCCTCAGAGGCGACACCAACGTGCGCTACCTGCACGAGCACGGCGTCTCGATCTGGGACGAATGGGCCGACGAGCACGGCGAGCTCGGTCCGGTGTACGGCCGACAATGGAGATCCTGGCCGGCGTCGGACGGTCAGGCCATCGACCAGATCAGCCGCACCGTGGACCTGATCCGCCGCAACCCGGATTCGCGCCGCATCATCGTCAATGCCTGGAACGTGAGCGAACTGGAGCAGATGGCGCTGACCCCCTGCCATGCGCTGTTCCAGTTCTGGGTGGCGCCCGCGGCCGATGGGCCGGCGAAGCTGTCCTGCCAGCTGTATCAGCGCAGTGCCGACATCTTTCTCGGCGTGCCGTTCAACATCGCCTCCTATGCGCTGCTGACGCACATGTTCGCGCAGCAGTGCGATCTGCAGGTCGGCGAGTTCATCTGGACCGGCGGCGATTGCCATCTGTATCTGAATCACCTCGAGCAGGCCGACGAGCAGCTGCGCCGCGAGCCGTATGCGCCGCCGAAACTTGCGATCAAGCGCAAGCCGCCGTCGATCTTCGAGTACGAGTACGAGGATTTCGAAGTGCTCGACTACCAGGCGCATCCGAACATCAAGGCGCCGATTGCCGTATGAGCCCGTTGCATCGTCCGGCTGACCAAATTTCAGGACTGGCGCCGCGTTTCGTCGGGCGCGCTTGAAAGCTGCTTCCGTATTCCCGTTTCCTTCATCCCACCGTTCCTCATCGGTCAATTTCATGCCCAAGAAATCGCGTCGCAAGAAGTCCGGCGATTCGCCGCGTTCCACCCCCAAGCGCAAGCCCGCTGCCGCAAAGCAGTCGCCACTCGCATCTTCGCAGCTGGTGGAAGCCCGCAATTCGCCGATCCACGGTAAAGGTGTCTACGCGCGTCTGCCCATCAAGAAGGGCACGCGCATCCTCGAGTATCTCGGCGACCGCATTTCGCACGCCGAAGCCGACCGCCGCTACGAGCACAAGGGCGATGACGACGGTCACACGTTCCTGTTCATTGCCAGCCAGCGCACCGTGATCGACGCGGGCGTGGGCGGCAACGACGCACGCTTCATCAATCACCACTGCAATCCGAATTGCGAGACGGTGATCGAGAACAGCCGCGTGTTCATCGACGCCATCCGCAACATCAAGCCCGGCGAGGAGCTGGGCTACGACTATCAGCTGACCTGGGAAAGCACCGACGAGCCTACCGAGCTGGCGCTCTACGAATGTCGCTGCGGCGCGAAGAAGTGCCGCGGCACCATGCTGGACCGCGAGCCGCTGGACAAGAAAAAGCCCGCGAAGAAAGCCGCGAAAAAACCTGCGAAGAAGCCGGCAAAAAAACCGGCCAAGAAACCTGCGACGAAGCGCAGGCGCTAAGGCGCCGTCCTCCGGCCATGACGCTCTCCATCGTAGTCGCGGTTGCGGAAAACGGCGTGATCGGCCACGGCAATGCATTGCCGTGGCGTCTGCCGGACGATCTGCGGCGGTTCAAGGAGCTGACGCTGGGCAAGCCCATCGTCATGGGGCGCAAGACCCATGATTCGATCGGACGGGCCCTGCCGGGCCGGACCAACATCGTCGTGTCGCGCCAGGCGGGCCTGAGCGTTCCGGGTTGCCTGGTGGTGGGCTCGGTCGCGCAGGCGCTGGCGGCCGCCGGCGACGTGCCGGAAGTCGTGCTCATCGGCGGCGCCGAGCTGTATCGCGCGGCGCTGCCGGCTGTGGATACGATTCACCTGACCCGCGTTCACGCGGCGGTGCCGGGCGATACGTTTTTCCCTGCGCTGGACCCGGCGCAATGGCGCGAGACGACGGTGGGTACGCACCCGGCCGACGAGCGCCATGCGTACGCGTTCAGTTATCTGACTCTCGAAAGAATCCGGGTGTCCTCATGAGCTCCCAGACTGCCAAGCCCCGCTTCGATTGTTCCAAGTGTCCGGGTTACTGTTGCAGCCACTCGCGCATCGCGGTCAGCGACTACGACATTGCGCGCCTGGCGAAGCACTTCGGCCTGTCGCAGGCGGAGGCGAAACGCCGTTTCACCTACCGCTACCACACCAAGGAAGCCGACGAGCAGATCCTGCGGCACCAGCGCGACCCCATCTACAAGACCATCTGCCGCTTCTTCGATACCGACGAGCGCCGCTGCACCGTATACGAGGCGCGGCCCAACGTGTGTCGCAAGTATCCGTATGGCAACCGCTGCGGCTACTACGATTTCCTGAAGTTCGAGCGTGAACACCAGGACGACCCGGAGTTCATCCCGTCGGCTTGAGCTGCACATGCGCCTGAACAAATACATCAGCGAGACCGGCATCTGCTCGCGCCGCGAGGCCGACGGCTGGATCGAGGCCGGCCGCGTGAGCATCAACGGCCAGCCGGCGCTGCTGGGAACGCAGGTCGGGGAGGGCGACGTGGTCTGCGTCGACGGCCGGCCGGTCGGCGCGGCCAAGCAGCACGTCTACATCGCGCTCAACAAGCCGGTCGGCATCACTTGCACCACCGAACGCCACGTCGCCGGCAACATCGTCGACTTCGTGCGCCATCGCGAGCGCATCTTTCCGATCGGCCGTCTCGACAAGGATTCCGAAGGGCTGATCCTGCTGACCAACCACGGCGACATCGTCAACGAGATCCTGCGCTCGGAGAACGATCACGAGAAGGAATACGTGGTGACGGTGGACCGGCCGGTCACCGACATTTTCCTGAACGGCATGGCCGGCGGCGTGCGCATCCTGGGCACGGTCACCAAGCCCTGCCGGATCGTGCGCATCGGGCCGAGCACGTTCCGCATCATCCTGACGCAGGGCCTGAACCGGCAGATCCGCCGCATGTGCTCGTTCTTCGGCTACAAGGTCGTGCGCCTGCAGCGGGTCAGGATCATGAACGTCACGCTGGGCAATCTCAGGACAGGTCAATGGCGTGAGCTGGAGGACGCGGAAGTACGCGGCCTGCTGCGCGACGCGGTGCTTTGACGCTGATCTTCGCTTTCTGCGTTACTCCACCGTCACCGACTTCGCCAGGTTCCGCGGCTGATCGATATTGCGTTCCTTCGCGAGTGCGACGTGATATGCGAGCAGTTGCAGCGGAATGTTCAGGAGCAATGGATCGAGCGCCGGTTCGGACTTCGGAACCTCGATGAGGCCGTCCACGGCGACCGGCAAAGCTTCGCCCGGCTGCGTGACCACGAACGTCTGGCCGTTGCGCGCGCGGATCTCCTCGATGGTGGAAATGTTCTTGGTGAACAGGTCGTCGCGCGGCATCACCAGCAGCGTCGGCGTTTCGGGGCTGATCAGGGCCAGGGGCCCGTGCTTGAGTTCCGAAGCAGGGTACGATTCGGCGTGTAAGTAGCTGATTTCTTTGAGCTTCAATGCGCCTTCCATGGCGATGGGATAGCCTGCGGCACGACCGACGAAGTAGGCGTTGTCGCACTTCGCGAAGGCCTTGGCGATGGCGGCAATCGCGGCTTCCTGCTGAAGAATGGCTTCGACCTGGTCTGGCAGCGCTTGCAACGCCGTCAGCAATCTCGCTCCCTGCGCAGTGGACAGATCGCGCAAGCGCCCGAAATGAATCGCGAACAGCGCGAAGGCGACGGCCGTGCAGGTGAAGGTTTTCGTTGCGACTACCGCCACCTCCGGCCCGGCGTGGAGATAGATGCCGCGTCCGCATTCGCGTGCAATGGTGCTGCCCACGACGTTGACGATGCCGAGCACGCGGCCGCCCTTGCGCTTGACCTCTTGCACCGCGGCCAGCGTGTCGAAGGTCTCGCCGGACTGGCTGACCGCGATGTACAGCGTGTCCTGCTCGATCACTGGATTGCGATAGCGGAACTCCGATGCTGGCTCGGCGTGCGCTGGAATGCGCGCCAGTTGCTCGATCAGATGAGCGCCGACGCTGCCGGCGATGAATGCCGAGCCGCAACCGAGAATCTTCACCCGTTTGACTTCGAGCAGCTCGCGCGCCGCCATCTCGAGGCCGCCGATGTGAGTGGTCTGGAAGCGCGGCTCCAGCCGGCCGCTCAAGGTGCGGCGGATCGCTTCGGGTTGCTCGGCGATTTCCTTGCGCATGTAGTGCGCGAACTCGCCCTTGTCGAACGATTCGTCGGTCCAGGCGATGATGGAGGGCGTCTTCGCGGTTGCGCCGCCGTCCAGCGTGGAAGTTTCGAAACCGTCGGCGCGAATGACTGCGATCTCGCCATCGTCCAGGTGCACGACGCTCTGCGTGTGCCGTACCAGCGCCGCGGGATCGGAGGCGACGAACATTTCGCGTTCGCCGATGCCGATCACCACCGGGCTGCCGTTGCGCGCTACGACGATCGATTCCGGTCGTTGCGCATCGATCACGGCGATGCCGTAGGTTCCCTTGATCAGGTGCAGAGCGGCGCGTACCGAATCTTCGAGCTTGTCGGCCGGCAGGCTGGCGATCAGATGGGCCAGGACCTCCGAATCCGTCTCGGAGCGCAACGCAACGCCGCTGGCCGTGAGCCGGGAACGCAGCTGTGCGGCATTCTCGATGATGCCGTTGTGGACGATGGCGAAGCGTTCACTGGCGTCGCAGTGCGGATGGGCATTGCGATCGCTCGGCTCGCCGTGCGTGGCCCAGCGCGTGTGAGCGATGCCGGGCGTGCCTTTCAGGCGCTCGGGCAGGACTCTTTCCAGGTCGCGCACCTTGCCCTTGGTCTTGAACACGCTGAGCTTGTCGTTGCGCGCCACGGCGATGCCGGCCGAGTCGTAGCCGCGATATTCGAGCCGATGCAGGCCTTCCATCAGGATCGGTGCCGCATCGCGCTTGCCGACGTAACCCACGATTCCGCACATGAGAACCTCCGAAGAATTCGCTGCCGACGCTGCCGGTCGCAGCGCATGACATGGAAGCTGCGGCGGGCAGACCAGTGCTGCGGCCTATCCGTAAATGATTCGCCGGATCTGACGTTCGCTGAGCTCGGACGCGCGAAAGCGCCGCTGGGTCAGCTCGGTTGCGATCCGCGAAAAGATTTCGCTGTTGGAGCAGCCAGCCGCTTGCAGCGTCCGGTGGCGTCGGCGGATGAAGTCTTCGGGTGTGTCGTCCATGAAGCTCAGGACTTCATGCACCACGCGCGTGGCTTCGGCTGGCGTCAGTCGGGTCGTCCGAACCAGATACGCGATGAGCTCATCGAGTTCGGTCTGGTCCGACATGGGGGCGCACTTTGCCTCAGGGGCGGGGGATTCCCCAAGGATTTTGCCCGAAATCGGGCAGGAATGGGTTTGACTATGGCGCGCAGCAGCGCGATGCCGGCTTAGAGTTGAACCGCGCCGCGTCCCAGCTCGATCACGTCGCCGCTGACCAGGATGCGCCGATCGGCGCTCACGCTCAGATACAGCGTCGATGGACGACCGACGTATTCGCCTTGAGAAATCTCGTAGCTCAGCGGCAGTTCGCGCTGCTGTGCGAGCAGCCAGCCGCCTAGATTGGCGGTTGCGGAGCCTGTTGCCGGGTCCTCCAGGATGGCGCTGCCGCTCGGGAAGAAGAAGCGTGACAGCAGCCGCCCGGGTGCGGTCTGCGCAAAGATGTAAGCCATGCTGTGGCCGTCTTCGCTCTTGATGGCCGCGAACGCGGCGCTGTCCGGCCGTGCCCGGCGGACTGCATCTTCGGAATTCAATGGAATGATCAGCTGCTCCTTGCCGGCTTTGATCCACGACGGATTGGCGCCGATATCCGATGGTTGCAGGCCGAGCATCGCTGCCAGTGCTTCGGGCTGCGCATCGACGGGGCGTGCGGTCGGTGCGTTTGCCTGCAAAGTCCAGCGCGCGCCTTGCGCCTTCACCGGAATGATGCCGGCCTGCATTTCCAACGTCAGGTCGTCGCCGCCGAGCTGCAATGCGCGGCAGACGAACGCCGTGCCCAGCGTCGGATGGCCCGCGAACGGCATCTCATAGTCCGGCGTAAAAATGCGCACGTGCGCGTTGGCGCGGCTGGAAGGCAGGATGAAAGTGGTTTCGGAGAGATTGAACTGCCGCGCCAGTGCCTGCATGGTCGTGCTGTCGAGGCTCGCAGCGTTCTCGAATACGCACAGCGGATTGCCGGTGAGCGTGCCCTGGTTCCGTGTGAAGACATTGAGAATCCGGAACGGCAGCGATGGCATGAGAGCGGTCCTGTGCAGCGGCGCAAGCGTGCCTGTAGTTCTAGCGGCTCGCGCGTCGATGGTAAATGCACAGTGACGGATGATGCATACCGACACAGGATCGCCGCGGCGCGAAATGCGATCAGATCGGCGGCAGCTTTGCCTGGATGAGCGCGCTGGCCGCTGCAAAGTCGATCTGATCGAGCGATGCCGCGCTGTGCGTCAGCTCCGCGAGGATTGCTTCCTGGATGCGGCCGCGCTCGAACGCGACCGAGTAGGGAATCTCGTCGTGAAACATCACCATGGAATAGCGCGGCACGAAGCGGTCGGGAAAGCGTCGCTCCAGTTCCAGCGACAGGGCTTTCTGCAGCTGGAATTTGGGATGCCGTACGGTGTCGCGCATCTCCTGGTAGTTCTCGATCGCCATGTCGGCGATGGCATCGGTGTTCGGCCGACGAGTGTGCTCGAAAGCGGCGAATGCGTCGCTCCAGTTGGAGTGTTGCTGCAGTAGCAGATCCAGCTCGCGACAGTCCTCGAACGCACAGTTCATGCCTTGACCGTGGAAGGGCGTAATGGCGTGCGCAGCATCGCCGATCAATAGCAGCCGGTCGTCCAGGGTCCAGCGATCGCAGCGGATCGTGCCCATGACGCCGGTGGGATGCTGCAGGAACTCTCGCGCCAGGCCCGGCATCAGCTCGGCGATGTCCGGGAAATGTTGATCGAAGAAGGCCTGGACGCTGTCGAGGTCGCGCAGGGTCTCGAAACTCTCAGGTCCGGTCTGCGGCAGGAACAAGGTCACCGTGAAACTGCCGTTCAGATTCGGCAGCGCGATCAGCATGAAGCCGCCGCGCGGCCAGATGTGCAGCGCGTTCTTGTGGATCCGGTGGCCGCCGTGCGCGTCGGGCGGCAGCGTGAGTTCCTTGTAAGCGTGCTCCAGCAGGTCCTCGCTGCAATTGGCTTGCAGGTTCTCTACCAGTGCGCGTCGCAGCGGCGAACCGGCTCCATCGGCTGCGATGACGCGTCGCAGCGGCAATTCGTAGCCCGCGCCGGTGGCTTCGTTGCGCATCAGCACGCAGTCCAGGCGGAAGTCGGCATCGACGGCGCCGTGCCGGAAATGGATCTCGACGCCGGCTTCTTCTGCTGCATCCAGCAGAATGCGGTTCAGGCCAGGGCGCGATATCGAATAGATCACTTCGTGCTCGCGCTGGCCGTAAGGCACGAAGGTCAGCGTGCCGTCCACCGCATGCAGCAGGCGGCCCGGCATCGGAATCAGCAGCGGCAGCACTTTCTCCATGACGCCGGCGATCTCCAGTCCGCGGATGCCGCGCGCGGCCAGCGCCAGGTTGATCGAGCGCCCGGCGGGAATGATTTCGCGGCGCATGTCGGGCAGGCGCTCGTAAAGCCGGACCTTGTGTCCGCGCTGTGCCAGCAGGATCGCCATCAGGGTGCCGGCGAGGCCGGCGCCGATGAGGGTAACGATGTCCTTGTCGGTACTTGCGGGAACGGACATGAGAGTACGTCTATCGCTGCCCGGCGTGCAGCGCCTGCTCGAGCGCCGCAACGAATTCCCAGACTTCCACGAAGGTGTTGTAGAGCGGCACGGGCGCGACGCGAATGACATCGGGCTCGCGCCAGTCGCAGATGTAGCCTTGCTGCATCAGCAAGGAATGCACGTCGCGAGCTGCAGCAGGTGATCGATGCAGGCGCAGTGACAGCTGGCAACCGCGAGCCGCCGGGTCGCGTGGTGTAAGGATCGTCAATGAATTGCGCAGTCGTGCGTCCAGCAGCGATTCCAGGTAGCCGGTCAGTCCTGCGGATTTCGCACGCAGGCGCTGCATGCCAACGCTATCGAACGTTGTCAGCGATGCCAGTAGCGGCGCGGCGGACAGGATCGAAGGATTGGAGATCTGCCAGCCCTCGGCGCCGGTCAGTGCCTGGAATTCTTCCGGCATGTCGAAACGCGAACCCTTGTCGTGTCCCCACCAGCCCGCAAATCGTGGCAGGTCAAGCTCGCGCGCGTGGCGCTCGTGGACGAAGCAGCCGCCAATGGCTCCTGGGCCGGCGTTCAGATATTTATAACTGCACCAGACTGCGAAGTCCGCATTCCAGTCATGCAGCGCGAGCGGCACGTTGCCGATGGCGTGCGCCAGGTCGAAACCCACGTTGCACCCTTGGGCACGTGCGCAGGCTGCGATGGTGGCCATGTCGAAGCACTGGCCGTTGAGATACTGCACGCCCGGCAGCATCACGGTGGCGATGCTGCGGCCTTCGCGTTCGATGCGCTCGCACACGTCACCCATGCGGATGCTGGATTCACCGGGGCGCGGCTCGATTTCGATCAGTGATTCGGCCGGATCGAAGCCGCGCTGGCGGATCTGCGAGATGGCGGCGTAGCGATCGGAAGAGAAAGCACGCTTCTCGATGAGCAGCTTGTGCCGTTCGCGCGTGGGGCGATAGAAGCTGACCAGCATCAGGTGCAGATTGACCGTCAGCGAGTTCATCGCCACCACTTCCTGGGAGGTGGCGCCGGTCAGGCGGGCGAGGCCATCGCTGAGCTGCTCGTGATACGACAGCCACGGTCGAGCCGAATCGAAGTGGCCCTCGACCGCGTATCGCGCCCAGGCGTCGAGCTCTTCGTTGACGACGCGAGTCGCGCTCTTCGATGCGAGGCCGAGCGAGTGCCCGCAGAAATAGACGCTCGGCGAGCCATCCTTGCGCGCCGGGATGCAAAACTCTGCGCGCAGCGGCGCCAACGAATCGGTGGCGTCCAGACGTTCGGCTGTGGCGCGATCGGTGGCGCTCATGCGGGTACTGCCGGGTACAGGATCGGCCGGCTCGGCGCCGCATCGGCATCGAAGGGCGCAACCTGGAGATTGAGCAGATAGAAGCCATCGGCAACCGCAGCGTCGACATAGGCAAGCTCGGTCACGGTGGCGTTGGCGCGCGTGGCCGTTGCGAAGCTCTTGCCGCCGGGCGGCATGCCCCAGAACAGGCGATGCGTGGTGAGGTGTCCTTCGTCTGCGCCGCGGTCGAGCGAAGGCAGATCCACGACGAGATGCCGCACGTTGCATTCGACGATCCAGCGCATCGCATCGACGCTGAAGTACGGCGGTATATCTGCGATGCCGTAATCGCGCGACAGCTTGTCCTTGTCGTTCGGCAGCGTACGGATCACCAGTGCGCCGAACACCGATCCGGAATGTGCGCTCGCCGCCTGTTGCAGCGCTTTGCGAGTGATGAGCCGGTCGCCTGACTGCGGTGCTGGAATCGAACTCTCCGCGGTCGCTTCGCTGGCCTCGGGGGTGACCGACAACAGCAGGGCCGCAACGAGATGATCGACTGCGATGTCGCGCACGCTGATGCGCTCGTGCGTGATGTGGCCGACGCATTCAGTATGTGTGCCGTTGCAATGCGGGGTCAGCGAGTAGCTGTTGCAATTGCAGCTGCCGCCACGGCGCACGTCGCCGACGAACGATCCGGCTTCCAACGCCTGTTCTCGTGCTGCATCCGCGCCGAAGGCACTGGGCTGCGGACCGTCGAACCGCAACGGGATCGACAGATCGATGGCACGTGCGGCGTCCACCAACCAGCGCCGACCGGCGGTTTCGACGACCAGCGCCGCCTGGCTCAACCTCTCACTCATGCAGGATCCGGATCAGCGCTTGTGGGCGACCGCGCCGCAGGCCTGGCAGGTGCGATGCTGCAGCGAGCCGTAGAAATGCTCGAAAACCGGCGGCAGCTGTTGCTCGATGTCGCTGACATGCAGGTATTGCGCGAACAGGGGGTACTGGCAGTGTTCGCAGTACCACAGGAAACCATCCTCTTCGTCCGGGCGGCGCTGACGCTCGATGACCAGTCCGACCGTTTTGGCGAAGCGTTGCGGCGAATGCGGCACCCGCGGCGGCAGCAGCAGGATCTCGCCCTCGCGGATGGGGATGTCGACCCGCGCGCCCTCCTGCATGGTCCGCAGCACCATGTCGCCTTCGAGCTGGTAGAAGAACTCCTCGCCCGGATCGTCATGGTAATCGCTGCGGCTGTTGGGTCCACCCACCACCATGATGATGAACTCGGAATCCCGGAACACCTGCCGGTTGCAGACCGGCGGCTTGAGGAATTCGCGGTGATTGTCGATCCATTCGCGGAAATTGAAGGCTTTAAGTGCATTCATGAGGCGTCTCCGGCTCGCGCGACAGTATAGCCGCGCCGCCGCTGCGTATGGCTTGCAATCGCCCGCGCGCGCCGGAGAATGGGACGACCTGCTTGCCGGCATGGTGCGTTTTTCCCGGAGATCCGACATGACGAACAGGCTGATGACGAGCGTGCGCCGCTGCCTGCTGGCCCTCGGTGCAGCGCTGCTCGGGCTGCTGGTGGCAATGTCGCCAGCGAGTGCTGCCGAAGAGGCCGCGGCTGCGGCCGGGCAGGTCTCGGCCGTCTGGAAGCCGCAGCAGATCAATTTCTACATGCACACCATCACCTCGGTCTATGCCTGTCGGGCCCTGGAGGACAAGGTGCGGCAGCTGCTGCTCGAACTCGGCGCCGACAAGGGCGTGACGGTGCGCTCCGTCGGCTGCTACGGCAGTGAGCTCAGCCGCTCGCCGTACCTGAGAATCAAGCTGGCTTCGCCGGTGGAGGCGACGCCGCAGGTGCTCGCCGAGCTGGAAAAGACCCGCAGCACCCGCGAGCTGGCGGCGCGGGTGAAAGGCGAGCGTGCCGACGAAATCACCGGGCAGTTTCCGGCGCAATGGCGCAAGGTGTCGCTGTCGCGGGGCAAGCTGGGCCTGCAGGAAGGCGATTGCGAGCTGATCGACGAGCTCAAGCGCAAGGTGCTGCCGAAGCTGGCCATCCGCATCGTCAAGGACGAGGTGAGCTGCATGCCCTACAGCCTGACCATGGGGCAGCCGCGGCTCGAAGTGGAGGCGCTGACGCAGACGCCGCAGCCAGATACGGCCGCGTCGGACCAGGCGAACAAGAGCTAGGGACAGCCGAACAAGAGCCAGGCAAGGCCTGATTTGCTCATGTTTGGTCGCGGCAGTGGCGGGCAATTCAGGCCGAGAACCTATTCGCCGCCCACCGACAGGCCGGAGGAGCTGCACGGCACGAAGACCGGGGCGACGCGCTGATCCAGACGCACGGCGCACAGGCTCGCGCCCCACACGCAGCCGGTGTCGATGCTGAGAACACCATCGCCTTCGTGATAGCCCAGGGCGGACCAATGGCCGCACACGATGCGCATCCGGCGCGAGCGCCGGTGCGGCGCCCGGAACCATGGCAACAGTCCGGGCGGAGCCTGTTCCAGCTTGCCCTTGTACTTGAGATCCAGCCGACCGTCGGCATGGCAGAAGCGCAGCCGCGTCAGGCAGTTCGTGATGAAGCGCAGGCGCTCGAATCCCTGCAGATCCTCGGACCAGCAGTTGGGCTGGTCGCCGTACATGTGCGCGAACAAGCTGCGGCAAGTGTTCTGATCGCGCAGCGCCGATTCGAGCTCGCGCGCGCAGGCTACTGCGGTGTCGAAATCCCATTGCGGCGGCAGGCCGGCGTGGATCATGGTGTAGCCGAGCCGCTCGTCGTGATGCAGCACCGGCTGATGGCGCAGCCAGTGCAGCAGCTCGTCGCGATCGGGCGCCGCGAGAATCTCTTCCAGCGTGTCCTTGCGCTTGAGCTTTTCCTCGGGCGACAGCGCTACCGCCAGCAAGTGCAGATCGTGATTGCCCAGCACCGCGACGGCTGCATCACCGAATGCTTTGACCTTGCGCAGCACGTCCAGCGAGCGCGGCCCGCGGTTCACCAGATCGCCCACCAGCCACAGCCGGTCGCGGTTCGGATCGAACTGCAGCCGTTCGAGCAGCTCCTCGAACTCCTCGCAGCAGCCCTGGATGTCGCCGATGGCGTAGGTGGCCATGATTGAGTGGTGACGGCCCGATGCGTGCGGTGGGCCGTAAAGCCTAGTGCAGCAGGCCTGGCATCGCCAACGTGATCGGCGCGATCGGCGCATCGAAATGGGCGCCGTCGTCCGCCACCATCTGGTAGCTGCCCTGCATGGCGCCTACCGGCGTTTCCAGTACCGCGCCGCTGGAATAGCGAAAACCCTGGCCTGGCAGCAGGTACGGCTGTTCGCCGACCACGCCTTCGCCGCGCACTTCCTTCACTTTGCCGTTGGCGTCCGTGAACACCCAGTGGCGCGTCAGCAGGCGCGCCGGGATCTCACCTTCGTTGCGGATGGTGATGGTGTACGAGAAGACGTAATGGCTCTCGTCGGGCTTGGATTGATCGTCCACGTAAGCGGTGCTGACGTCGACGCGGATCTTGTGGCGGATTTCGGTCATGGAACGGCCGGAACGGCTGACAATGCGGCACATCGATTGTAACAGCACACCGCTGGCGCCCGGCCGCGACTTGCCGTCCCGCGGCTCGCCAGCTCGTGGGCGGTTTGGATGGCGCCGATTGTCACAGCCGCGAACCCGCGGGCACGGCGATGCTTATGTCAATGCAACCGCACCGCGAGAACGTCGCAGGGCGCAGCGTGCAGAACGGTGTCTTCGGTGAAGTTGAGCAGGATGGCCAGGCCATGCCGCTCGCGGCTGCCCAGCACGATCAGGTTCGAGCCCAGGCGCTGCGCTGCGCGCACGATTTCGGTCTTGATGCTGCCGGTTTCCACCAGCTGCTGGCAGTGGCTGAGCGCCAGCTGTTGCGCCAGCTCGCCCAGCTTGGCGCGAGCCCGGTCCACCAGCTCGCTTTCGATCTGCACGGTGGGCAGCAGCGCTTCGCCCATGGGCTCCACCGGTACGTATTCGACCACGTGCAACAACGTGATCTGCGACTGGTAGCAGTTGGCGACGATCTTGGCGCGCTCGCCGATGATCCTGCTGTCCTCTGACAGATCGACCACCAGCAGGATCTTCTTGTATTCGCCCATTGACGCTCCCCCCGTGACGACGTTCGAGGTCGATTATAGGACCATCGCGGGCGCAGGGGCGTCAGCGCAGATTGGCCAGTGCGGCGAAGCCAGCGGGAGGAACGACCTCGGCGCGGTCGCCCGGATCGACGCCGGCCTGCCGGATCTGGTCCTCGCTGAGCCAGGCTTTGAGGGAGTTGCGCAGCGTTTTGCGGCGCTGTGAGAACGCCGCTGCCACCACGGCTGCGAACCGCGACTGGTCTTCGATGCGAAATGGCGGCGCCGGATGGGGTTGCAGCCGCACGACGGTGGAGACCACGCGCGGTGGTGGACGGAATGCGCCGGGGCCGATATCGAAGAGGGGCTCCACTCGCAGCCACGGCGCCAGCATCACCGACAGCCGTCCGTAGCTTTCATCGCCGGCACCGGCCGCCATGCGGTCCACGACTTCCTTCTGCAGCATGAAATGCATGTCGAGCAGCTGCTCGCGCTGCTCGATCAGATGGAACAGCAAAGGCGTGGAAATGTTGTACGGCAGGTTGCCCACCACCCGCAGCTGGCGGCTGTCGGTGCGCAGTGAGCCGAAGTCGAATTCGAGCACGTCCGCTTCGTGGATCCGCAGGCAGTGGCCGGCGCTGGCTTCGGTCAGGTGCCGGATGGCGTCACGGTCGATTTCGACGGCGTCCAGCTGCGGCAGGTGGCGCAGCAGCGGCAGCGTGATCGCGCCCAGCCCCGGGCCGATCTCGACCATGCGGTCCTCGGCCTTGGGATCGATGGCGCGCACGATCCGCTCGATGACTCCGGGATCGTGCAGGAAGTGCTGGCCGAAGCGCTTGCGGGCGACGTGCATCCGTCAGTGTTTCGCGGCGTCGGAGATTGTCAGCGCCAGTTCCAGCGCGGCGGCGAGGCTGCCCGGGTCGGCCTTGCCGGTGCCGGCGAGCGTGAGCGCCGTGCCGTGATCGACCGAGGTGCGAACGATGGGCAGGCCCAGCGTCACGTTCACCGCGTTGCCGAAGCCGGCGAACTTGAGCACCGGCAGCCCCTGATCGTGATACATGGCCAGCACCGCGTCGGCCTGCTCGAGCTGATGCGGCGTGAACGCCGTGTCGGCGGGAACCGGCCCGATCAAGTGCAATCCCTCGCCGCGCAGGACGGCGAGGGCGGGAGTGATGGTTTCGATTTCCTCGCGGCCCAGATGGCCCGATTCGCCCGCATGCGGATTCAAGCCGCAGACCAAAATGCGTGGGGCAGCAATGCCGAAGCGCGTTCGCAGATCGTGATCGAGAATGCGCAGCACCTGCTCCAGCAGGCCGCGCGTGATGGCTGCGCTCACCGCCGTCAGTGGCAGATGCGTGGTTGCCAAGGCGACGCGCAGGCGATCCGCAGCCAGCATCATGACGGGCAGGGCGGCGCCGGTGCGCTGCGCCAGATATTCGGTATGCCCCGAGAACGGAATGCCAGCGTCGTTGATGATGCTCTTCTGCACCGGCGCGGTGACCATCGCGGCGAAGGTGCCGTCGACGCAGCCATCGACTGCCGCATCCAGCAGATCGAGCACGTAACGTGCATTGGCTGCATCGAGATGCCCGGGGCGACAAGCGGCGCGTAGCGGCCGATGCAGGACACGCATCGTGCCCGGCCGGTGCTCGCTGGGATGCGCGAAGTTTTCGACGACCTCGATCTGCAGATTCGCATTCAGCGCGCGTGCGCGCTCTTCGAGCAGGCCGCGATCCGCCGCAACGACGAGCTCGCACGGCCAGCGGCGTGCAGCGATGTCAATGCAAAGGTCCGGACCGATACCCGCGGGCTCACCGGAGGTGAGGATGATGCGGGGCAGGGGCATTACATCCGGTACTCCACGAACGCCTCATCGCGCAGGCGCCGCAGCCACAGCTCGGTCTCTTCCTCGGCCTTGGACTCGCGCAGCTGGGCGAATACCTGCTGGCGTATCTTGTCTTCGGTGGCGTCGTGCTGACGCCGGCCCAGCACCTGCACGATGTGCCAGCCGAACTGGGTCCTGAAGGGCTGGCTGATCTCGTTGTCCTTGAGCGCGGCGATCTGCTTCTCGAACTCGGGCACGAAGGTGCCGGGGCCGGTCCAGCCAAGGTCGCCGCCGTCGGCTGCGGAACCTGGATCCTGCGAGGTGACCGCCGCAATCGCCGCGAAATCCTCGTGCCCGTCCAGGATGCGCGCGCGGATGCCGTTCAGCTTCTGCTCCACGGTCTGGTCGTCTTCCAGCTCGTTGGTGGTCAGCAGGATATGGCGGGCATGTACCTGCGACACCACGGCCTGCTGGATGCCGCCACGCAGCTCGTTCAGACGGAAAATATGGAAGCCGCTGGGGGTGCGGATCGGCTCGGACACCTCGCCGGCCTTCATCTTCGCCACCTGGTCGGCGACGATGGACGGCAGCTGCGAGCCATTGCGCCAGCCGAGCGAGCCGCCTTCGATGTTGGTGGTGCTGTCGGAATAGGTCAGGGCGAGCTGGGCGAAGTCTTCACCGGCCTTGGCCTTGTCGTAGGCTTCCTTGGCGCGCGCTTCGCGGGCCTCGATCTGCTCCGGGCTGGCGGTGACCGGCACCGACACCAGGATGTGCGAGACGTTGTACTCGGTGTTCTGGTTGGGCGAGTCCTTGGCGCGCGCCATGGCCTGATCCAGCTCGCGCGGCGAGATGTTGATGCGGCCGATGACGTCGCGCTGGCGCAGCATCTGCAGGGTCATCTGCCGGCGCACTTCCTCGCGATAGGTGCGGTAGTCGATGCCCTGCTGCGCCAGGGTCTGCGGCAGGTCGGGAAAGTTGATGCCGTTGTTGCGCGCCACGCCTTCGAGTGCACTGTTCAGCATTTCGTCAGAAATCTGGATGCCCAGCTTGTCGGCGCGCTGGACCTGGATCTCCTCGACCACCAGGCGTTCCAGGATCTGCCGGCGCAGCACGTTGCGCGGCGGCAGCTCGGTATTCTGCTGGCGCAGCCGCTCGGTGATCGCTTCGGTCTGCTCGTCCAGCTGGCTGGTCAGGACCACGCCGTCGTTCACCACTGCCGCGATGCGGTCGAGCAGCACGCCGCTGGTGGAGAGATCGCGGGTCTGCGCCAGTGCGGCGCTGCCCGGGGCGAGGCAGGGCAGGGTCAGCAGCAGGGCCAGGAAACCTGAACGGAGGGACTTCGACTTCATAGGGAAAATGCGCAATCTGTCGAGAGGGGAGCGGCGATTCTACGGCGGCGTGGGGTCGGACGAGTAGCCCCGGATGGAGCGCTGCAGGAAGGCATCGGCGCCGACTCCGACACTGGCCAGCCCATTAAGTTCAAGCTGTACCATGAAGCTGGTGTCGATATCGCCCTCGCGGTTGCGCAGGTAGCGGCGGGTGACGAAGCGCAGCCGCCAGCAGCAGGCGCGGTATTCGAAGCCGGCGAACTGGTCCAGGGTGGTGTTTTCCTCCAGCGAATACACCATGCGCGCATAGGCACTCCAGCGCTGGCCGATGGGCCAGGCCACCGAGCCGTCCACCTGCTCGATGTTGTCGCGGCGGAAGCGGTAGCCCATGTTCACGACCTTGTCGTGCGCCGGCTTGTACTGGATGTTCACGTCGCCCTTCTCCGAGCGCTTGCCGCCCGGATCCCACTGCACGCCCATGCGGATGTTCCAGTTGCGATAGGCGGTGAGGTCCAGCTCCGCGACGATGTCCGAGGCGCTGGTGTCGCTGAGCGGCACGCCCGGCAGCGTGACCCGCGGCGTTTCGAAGTAGTACGCCTGGCCGATGGTGCCGGCGATGAACTGCTGGCCGGTGTCCGAGTCCAGCAGGCGCGAGGTGACGCCCACGCTCACCTGGTTGGCGTTGCTGATGCGGTCCGCCCCCACGTAGCGGTTGTCGCGGAACAGCTGCACCACGTTCAGGTCCGCCTCGCCGGTATCGAACACCGGCAGCTGGTCCTGGTTGCGGTAGGGCACGTACAGGTACATGAAGCGCGGCTCGAAGGTTTGCAGGCGCTGGCCGTGCTCGCCCCAGTTGCGCTCGAAGTTCACGCCGCCGTCGAGGCTGAAGATCGGCAGGGTGCGACTCACCGTGCGGTCCGTGCCCGGCGCGGTGTCATCCAGATCGTAAGCCGTGTAGCGCCAGCTGGCGGCTGGTTCGATATAAACGCCGGCGCCGCGCAGCGGCATGCGTACCTGCGGCATGATGTCCAGGCGCATGCCGGTGAGGCCGTCGTTGCGCAGGAAGTTGCTGAACTCGCCGTCGAACCCCAAGGTCAGTCCGTAGGCGCGGTTGGGAAAGTTTGCCCGCACTGCCAGCTGCGGCAGCAGGGTATAGGGGCGATCCAGCCGGTCGATGGTGCTGTCGAGGGTCTGGAAGTTCTGCGCCCGCGCCGAAGCGAACCAGCCATCGTCCAGGTACAGCAGATTCATCGAGCGGTTCAGGTAGCTGACGCTGGTGCCCTCGGGCCCCAGTCCGAAATCCTCGAACCAGCGGTTGTCGCTGACGTTCGAGGCATCGGTGCCCAGGCGCAGGTGCTCGTTGAGATCCGACTTGTCGATGAAATGCACGAAGGTGCGCGAGTCGCCGAATTCCTTGTCGTCCGGCAGATAGTCCGCACTGAACGTGCCGCGCCCGATCGGCGACAGGTAGCGGAATTCCGTGTCCAGCCGTGCACCGCGTTTCGAGTACCACGTCGGCAGGAAGGTCGCGTCGTATTCCGGGGCGATATTCCAGTACCAGGGCACTCCGAGCTGCGTGCCGCTGCGCGAGGAGGTACCGAAGATCGGGAACAGCAGGCCGGTCTTGCGCTGCGTGCCGGCCGGAAACGAGATGAAGGGCGTGTAGAGAATCGGGATGCCCTTGAAGTCGAGTCGCACGTTGCGGCCGGTGCCGATGCCCGAGCTCTGGTTGATGTCGATGTCCGAGGCCTTGAAGATCCAGTCGTCGTTGCCCAGCGGACAGGTGGTGTAGCGCACGTCGTCGAGGCTCAGGTTGCCCTCGGCCGTCGCGCTGATCCGCCCCGCCGAGCCACGGGCCGAGCGCGTCGGCAGCTCGAATTGCGCACCTTCGAAGGTCGCACCGCCCGCTGGCGCCAGGTCTGCGCTGCGGCCCTGGACCTTGAGCTGCGGATCCGAGTACTCGACGCTGCTCTTGGTGGAGAAGTTCTGGGTTTTCGGATCGTAGGTGGCATCCGAGGTGGTGAGCCGGCGCTGCCCCTGCGAAATGCTGACATTGCCGTTCAGATTCCACTGCCCGTCGCGGGTCGCCTCGAACGTGTCCATCTGCAGATGGATGTCCGGATCCTCGACAGCGGGCTTGGCTGGCGCCGGTTCGGTGGCGGCCGCAGGCTCGGGGCAGTCCGCCGCGACGGCAAAGCCGCCGACGCCGACGGCAAGCGTGGTCGACAGCGCCGTGAGCACGCGAACGCGACCGGAGATTGTTGCTGTTGGGGTGAGCGGGCCTGGCATTGGCTGCGATTATAATGAGCGATCGTTTGCCGCGGCCGGCTATTTACGGTGCGCGGACAGCTTCCGGCCCTTTGGTTCGCATTCTTTTTTACAAACGGGATTCGCGTGTCACTCATCTCGGGCAGCGCCAGCACGGCAAGTCACCCCTCCGATCCGCGCCTGGAGCAGCTCGAGCAGTGGCTCGCGACCCTGTTCGGCGTCCGCGATTTCACCATCGCCGTGGCCTCGGCGGATGCGAGCTTTCGCCGTTATTTCCGGGTCACGCGCGGCAATCAGTCGTGGATCGCCATGGATGCACCGCCCGAGAAGGAAGACATCGAGCCGTACATCCGCATCGCCAACATGCTGGTGGACGTGGGCGTGAATGCGCCGCATGTCCTCGAGACCAATCTGCCGCAGGGTTTCCTGCTCAACTCGGATCTGGGCAGCCGCACCTACCTGACGCAGATCGACGCCGGTGCCGACGCCGAACCGCTGTACCACGACGCCATGAGCGCCCTGGTGCAGATCCAGGCCAACGGCAAGCAGCATGCGTCCACCCTGCCGCCGTACGACGAGGCGCTGTTGCGACGTGAGCTGACGCTGTTTCCCGAATGGTTCTGCGGCCGGCATTTGCAACTGATGCTGACGGCCGAAGATTTGGCGGCGCTGGAGCAGGTTTTCGACGTGCTCACGAGCGAGGCGCTGGCACAGCCGCGCGTGTTCGTTCATCGCGACTATCACTCGCGTAACCTGATGGTGACCGACGGCGGGCGTTTCGGCCCCAATCCGGGCATTCTGGATTTCCAGGACGCCGTGTACGGGCCGGTCACCTACGATCTGGTCTCGCTGCTGCGGGACTGCTATGTCGCCTGGCCCATCGAGCGGGTGCACGGCTGGCTGCACCGCTTTCGCGAAACGGCCCGGGCGGCCGGTGTCGATACGGGGCGTGACCAGGCGACGTTCCTGCGCTGGTTCGATCTGATGGGCGTGCAGCGCCATCTCAAGGCCATCGGCATCTTCGCGCGCCTGTGGCATCGGGACGGCAAGCCGGGCTATCTGAAAGACATTCCGCGGACACTGAACTATGTGCGTGTGGTCGCTGCTGCGTATCCGCAATTGCAGTTCCTGCGAGAGCTGATCGATAGCCGTGTCATGCCGGTGTTGAACCAGGCTTCCGCCGCAGCGCTCGCGCAGGCATGAAGCCGGGCAGTCCTCCGCGGGCGATGATTCTGGCGGCAGGTCGCGGCGAGCGCATGCGGCCGCTGACGGATGCGATGCCCAAGCCATTGCTGACGGTCGGCGGCAAGCCGCTCATCCAGTATCACATCGAGTCGCTGGCCGTGGCCGGCGTGCGCGAGATCGTGATCAACCTGGCCTGGAAGGGCGCACAGCTACGCGAGGTGCTCGGCAATGGAGCGCGCTTCGGCGTGAACATCGTCTACAGCGACGAGGGCGATGCCGCGTTGGAAACCGGTGGCGGCATTTTCAATGCATTGTCATTGCTGGGGCCGGACCCGTTTCTGGTGGTGAGTGGCGATATCTGGACCGACTATCCACTGATCCGGGCGGCAGCTCCGCTGGCAGCGGGCGACGTGGCGCATTTCGTGGTCGTGCCCAATCCGGATTTCCACCGGCGCGGCGATTTCGGACTGCGCGGCAGTCGCCTGACCGAGCAGGGCGAACGCCACACCTACGCCAACGTCGGCGCGTTTCGACCGGAATTCTTCGATGGCTGCAAGCCGGGCCGGTTCGCCCTGGCGCCGCTCATGCATGAATGGATAGGGAAGGGGCGCGTCGGTGGCGAGCTCTACCACGGCCGCTGGTACAACGTCGGCACGCCGGCGCAGCTCGAGCAGCTGGATCGCGAGCTGCGCACGCAAGCCTGATCGTCGAAGCCGGGCGGGGTGCCTGGTCCTGGCGCATGAACACCCACTGACTGGAGCAACGGGCGCACGTTAACGTGTGCGTGCCGACTACTTCGATTCGGCCGTTACAGCTCGGCCCAGCGCCGCAGCAGATTGTGATAAACGCCCGTGAGCTGCACCACGCTGGGATGATCCGGCGTGTCGCGGGCCAGGCGCTGAATGGCCATGTCCATGTCGAACAGCACGGTGCGATCGCCGTCGCCGCGAACCATGCTCTGAATCCAGAAGAACGAGGCAACGCGACTGCCGCGCACGATGGGCTGCACTTTGTGCAGGCTGCTGGCGGGGTAGAGCACCATGTGTCCGGCGGGCAGCTTCACCGTTTGCGGTCCGTAGGTGTCCTCTATCACCAGCTCGCCGCCGTCGTATTCCTCGGGCGCCGAGAGAAACAGCGTTGCAGATAGATCCGTACGAACGCGATGCGGCGTACCGCGGATCTGGCGAACCGCGTTGTCCACGTGCAGACCGAACGAATGACCGCTGTCGTAACGATTGAACAGCGGCGGGAAAATCCTGAGAGGCAGCGCGGCGGATACGAACAGCGGATTGCGTTCGAGCGCGCCGACGACCATTTCACCGAGCTGGCGCGCAACCGGAGAATCTTCGGGCAACTGTGAGTTGTCCTTGGTGCGCGCGGACTGATGGCCAGCAGTGACGCGGCCGTCGATCCACTGTGCGCTGTCGAGCTGGCGGCGCGCTTCGGCGACTTGAGCCGGCGTCAGGACGTTGGGGATGGCAATGATCATGAGGCAGTGTCGGCCAAAATCGGCGAGGTTGTAAATGACGGCGCCGGGCGATGAAAGGGCCCCGTCCGGCAGGACGGGGCCCTCGCAGTGCGCCGCCGTTGCGGGCGGCGCGGCCGGCGTCAGAAGTTGCCGGTCGCGGTCAGGATGAAATTGCGGCCCTGGCCCGGCGTAGCCCACCCGTTGTTGCGCACGCGCTCGTAGTACTCCTTGTCGGTGAGATTGTTGGCATTCAACTGCAGGCCGAAACGCTCGTTGAACGTGTAGCCCACCATGGCACGGTGAATCAGGTAGTCCGGCGTCTGATACAGCACGGCGCCGCTGTTGTTGAGGTGGAATGCGCCCTGGTAGGTCGCGCCATAACCGAAGCTCCAGCGGTCCAGCGTGTAGGTGGTCCACAGGCTGGCCGAGTGCTTCGGCACGTTGGTCAGCGGATTGCCCTTCTGCGCGTCGATGCCGGTGCTGGCCTTGACGTAGTCGGAGACGCCCTGCAGCACTTCGCTGTCGAGATAGGTGTAGTTGGCGAAGATCGCCCATTGCGAGGTGATCGAGCCGGCCACGCCGAGGGTCAGGCCGTCGACCCGCGCCTCGCCGTCGAGCTGCTGCTCGCCGGTGGGATTGTCGGGGTTGCCGGGATCCGACACCTTGTAGTTGCGGCGGTCGTTGCGAAAGATCGCCGCGGTCAGCGCCAGGCGCTCATCGAGCAGGTCCCATTTGGTGCCCAGCTCGACGTTGACGGCCGTCTCCGGGTCGGCGTTGCAGTTGGCGTTGCCCTGCAGGTCGCCAGTGCTGTCGGCCGTCTGGGTGGCGGTGCACGAGCCGTTCACGGATGCCTTGGAAGGCGTTTTGCTGTTGGCGAAGGACAGATAGACCGTGCCCGTTTCGACCGGCTTGAACACCACGCCGGCGCGATAGGAGAACAGGTCGTTCGAGTTCTCGGCCGGCGCGTTGTACGTGATGGCGCCGCCTGCTGCAGGAGTTGCGTACGAGACGGAGCTGGTGCTGCCCTCGTTGTGCTCATAACGTGCGCCCAGCGTCAGCCACCACTGCGGCGAGAACTTCAGCGTGTCGAACAGGTACAGCGCGCGATTGTCCAATTCACCGTCGGTGGTGCCGGAGCGGACGAAATTGACTGGACCGTCCCAGTAGGAGTCCGGATTCGCGATGCTCTTCGGTGCGTACGGCACGGTGGTGCCGTCCGGATTGCGCAGCGAATTGCCGGTCGTCAGATCGAAGGTCTCGTGGGTCAGCGCTGCGCCCGCCACCAGTGTGTGCTCGATGACGCCGGTGTTGAAGTTGAGCGTGGCGTCGGTCTGGTTGTAGAGGATGGTGTTGCGAGTGTCGCGAGTGTTGCCTGCCGGACCGCCCTGCAGGAAGAGCCCGGGCGTGGCGCAGGCCGCGCCGGTGGAGACGTTGATGCCGCTGGCGAGACACCAGGTGCCCTGCGGCGGTGTCACACGCGTGAGCTGGTCCACCTGCGACCAACGCGTCAGGTTGCGCAGCGAGAAGCCGTCGCTGAAGTTGTGATCGATGGTCGCAGTCACCGTGTCGTTGGTGATCTCCTGCTTGTCGAAGTTGTGGTAACCGTAATAGTTCTCGCTGTCGGCGCCGGGGAGCGGTCCATTGTTGAACGCGTTCTTGAAATACGGCACGCCGTAGGAGGGGACGTTGTCGTCCTTCTGGTGCAGGTAGCTCAATGTGAAGCGCGTGTCGGTGCCCAGCCCGAAAACCACGGACGGGGCGAAGCCCCAGCGGCGGGCATCTTCGTAATCCCGGCCTGGCACATCGTTCTGGTGCGCCATCACGTTCAGGCGCAGCGCGCTGTTCGCGCCTAGCTGCTTGTTCATGTCGCCGGTAAACCGGCCGTAGCTGTCGGTGCCGACACCGGCCGCGAAGCGGTTGAAGTCGCCCTCACGCGCGGTTTTGGTGACCAGATTGATGGTGCCGCCCACCGAGCCGGCGCCGGAGTACACCGAGTTGGCGCCATTGACCAGTTCCAGCGACTCGAGATTGAAGTTGTCGCTGCGGGTGTATTGCGCGCTGTCGCGCACGCCGTCGGTGGTGATGTCGCTGCTGGCGGTGAAGCCACGCAGGTTGATGCTGTCGCCATAGCCGCCGCCGCCTTCACCGGCGCCGAAGGTGATGCCCGGCAAGGTCGTGAGCACGTCGCGCAGTCCGATCAGGCTCTGCTGATCCATGACTTGGCGAGTGACTACGGTGACGGTCTGCGGCGTATCGCGCAGCAGCTCGGTGTACTTCGGCGAGGACAGCACCTCTTGCTTATATGAGTCCTCGGCGTCGCCGCCGACGGAGATCTTGGGCAGCTGCTGGGCGGAGGCGGGCTGTTGCTCGGCTGCCTGGACTGGGGTGGTGGCGTGCAGAGCAGCCAGAATCGCGGCGGCCACAGGGGTTGGCCGCAGCACGGTCGTGTTGCGCATCGAATCGGTTCTCCCGGGTGAGTGATCGCAGAATCTGGCTGGCGTGCGGCGTTGAACCGACGAGGCTGGCTGGTCTGCCTTGTTGTCAATGCGACTATAAGTGAGAAACGTTCTCATTTGCAACGCGCAGGGGATCGGTGCATGATCCGCGCTTCCTTGTTGCGTTCGAGGTCAATTGCAGTGATCGCCGCCGATCGGCCGCGCCACCTGCTCGTGGGAGGAGCCATCGTGCTCGTACACGCGGTGACGCTTTATGGATTGCTGCTGCTCGGGCCGAAACGCGAGCCGCTGGTGCTCGAAACGCCGGTCGTCGTGAATTTCATTGCGCAACCACAGTCGCAACCGCAGTGGCAGCCGCCGCCGGTTAAGACCGTCGCCCCGAATATTCTTACGCCAATGCCCGATGCCCCGTTGATCGAAAGCCCGGTTCTGCCCCCATCCGAGCGCGCAATTTCGGTGCCCGTGCAGCAGGTAGCGGCTGTCAGCACCGAAAGTGTGGACCGCAGCGTCCCGAAGCTCATCTCCAGCGTGGAGTACGTGCGTGAGCCGGCACCGCGCTATCCACCTCAGTCCCGCAAGCTGCGAGAGCAGGGGCTGGTCGTCTTGCGCGTTCTCATCGACGAGCGCGGCGTCGCTTGCAGCATAGAAGTAGAGAGCTCCAGCGGTTACGCCCGCCTGGATCACGCGGCCCGTGAAGCCGTGTCCCGTGCCGCTTTCCGTCCTTATGTGGAGGATGGTCTGCCGCGGCGCGCCTTGGTGCTCATTCCAATAGAGTTTTCGCTCAATCGCGCCAGCGCGTGAGCCGTTTGACGCACCGTTTTCGATGCAAATGGCGCGCTGCGGCAGTCGCTCGCCGCAGGCTTGCGTATTGCGGCGCCGTCCGGCGATCCGGAACAATGCAAACCGTAGGCCGTTTTATTCCAAGGTCCGCCGCATGGGGCGATGCGGAGGTCTGAGCGTGACGAAATCCTCTTCGGTCAAAACAACGATCCTGCAGCGAATCATGCTGTTCGCAGCGTGCGCGCGGCGTGTTTCAATGTGCTTTGAATCGGTGTGGCAGTCACGAAATCAGCCGGCACATTCTCCCCTTGAGTGCTTGCCTTCCACGCAGAAACTTTATACCTTGCGCGGCGTTTCTGCGGTCCGTGTGAACCGTAACGTCAAGTCCGTAGTTCACGGAATTTCTCCTGGCGTTACATTCACCCGTTCGGCCGGGGGAGACGGGGATGTGTGCGGCAAGACGCATACAGTAGCGAACGACCAGATCACGGTTACGCATTTAGTAGAAGTACGGGGCTGATTCAGACCCCGGTTACACTCGAGCGGCACAGCATGGCCTACGCACCATCAGATACTTCTTCGTTTTTCACGCGACGTGGACTCGTCTTTCTGTCCATCGTGGCGCTGCACGTCTTGTTCTTCTGGGCGTTGGCGAGCGGCATGTCGCATCGCATCGTCGAGGTGGTTCTCGGCCCAGTAGAAACGCGCATGATTGAGGAAGCGCCGAAGAACGAGGAGAAGCCACCCCCTCCGCCGCCAAAGATCGAAACGCCGCCGCCGTTCGTGCCGCCGCCCGAAGTGGCGATCGACATTCCGGTGGAGGCCGCTCCGGCCACGGCGATCCGCCAGACCACCAATCAGGCGCCCGTCGCGCAGCCGCCACCGGCTCCGCCGGCTCCGAAAATTGCGGCGACGCCTCCGCGCTCGGATCCGCGTCGGCCGCTGACTCAGCCCGAATATCCGCCGTCGTCCCGCCGTGCGGGCGAAGCTGGCACGGTCATTCTCGAGGTTTACGTACTTGAGAACGGGCGCGCAGGGGATGTGCGCGTCAAGCAGTCAAGCGGCTTCCCGAAGCTTGACGAAGCAGCAGTGCGTGAGGTCAAGCGCTCCTGGCGTCTCAGGCCAGGCACTGAGGACGGCAAGCCCGTTCCGATGTGGGGGCAGTTTGCCGTCACATTCAAACTCACGGACTGATACGGATATTTCGATACAGCAGCGTTCTTGAAGAACCGAAACCCGACGACTTAGGTCACAGCTTACTAGTAGAGGACATTGTTCCATGGCTCCGAACCCCAACCAGTCCGTAGAAAATCCTTTTGGTTTTGAGGCATTCCTCCATCAGGCCGACAGCGTGGCTATCGGCACGCTGAGCATCCTGCTGGTGATGTCGCTTGCCTCCTGGTACGTCATTTTCACCAAGCTGTGGGACCAGCGCCGGGTTCGCAAGGATTACCAGGAAGTGCAGAAGGGCTTCTGGACCGCCGGCAACCTGCGTGACGGCGTCGCCAAGCTCGGCAAAGAAAACGTGTTCAAGATGGTGGCCGAAGACGGTCTGCGTGCTGCGCAGCACCACGAAGGTCGCCTGACCGACCAGATCCCGCTGCATGAGTGGATCACGGTGTCGCTGTATCGCTCGTCAGAGAGCATCAGCAGCCGCTTGGCCAAGGGCCTGTCGATTCTGGCCACTACCGGCTCGGTGTCGCCGTTCGTCGGGCTGTTCGGCACGGTGTGGGGCATCTACAACGCGCTGATCTCGATCAGCATGGCCGGCCAGGCCAGCCTCGACAAGATTGCCGGTCCGATCGGTGAGGCGCTGATCATGACCGCCATCGGTCTGTTCGTCGCGGTGCCGGCGGTCATGGGCTACAACTGGCTGCTGAACCGCAACAAGGACATCCAGGAGAAGCTGAAGTACTTCACGGCCGACCTGCATTCCTACCTGGTCAGCGGCGCCCGCGTCGAAGCCCAGCAGGCTGCCCGTCCGGCGGCCAGCGCAGCTGCGGCGAGCGCTGCAGTCCGCAAGTAACTCAAGCACTTACTTCGGAGCCAGACGATGAGCAGCGCATTTCTGGAAATGAACGCGAGCGAGGGCGCGGGTGGCGATCGCCCGATGAACGATATCAACACGACGCCGCTCGTGGACGTCATGTTGGTGTTGCTCATCGTCTTCATGATCACCGTGCCGGTGATTACGCAGACGGTGCCGGTCAACCTGCCGCAGGTCCGTAACCAGGCCACCGAGACCAAGCCGGAAAACATCAACATTTCGGTGAACAAGGAAGGTCAGGTGTTCTGGAACCAGGGTCTGCTGCCGGACAACAATGCGTTGCTCGAGCGACTCAAGAATTCGGCGCAGATGGTGCCGCAGCCCGAGCTGCACATCCGCGCCGACCAGCAGACTCGCTACGAGTTCGTTGGCCGAGTGATCCTCGACGCGCAGCGTGCCGGCATCCAGAAGGTTGGTTTCATTACCGAGCCGGGCGCGGTCGGCGGCTAGGCCGCTGCAAGCACCGCCAGTATCAGACTGAGGTAACGTTTCATGTCAATGAATGTAGGCGGCGGCGAAGAAGGCGCGCCGATGATGGAGATCAACACGACGCCGTTGATCGACGTCATGTTGGTGTTGCTGATCATGTTCATCATCACGCTGCCCGTGATGACGCACGCGGTGAAGCTGGACATGCCGCGCCAGAACAGCAGCCCACCGCCCACGACAGAGATCACCGAGCCGATCCGCCTGGACGTGGACTTCGACGGCACCATCATCTGGAACGGCAATGTGGTGCAGCTGGGCGACCTGGAAGGTTACTTCCGCGTCGAGGCGGCCAAGGAGCCACAGCCGGAGTTGCACGTGCGGCCTGATCGCCGTGCCAACTACGACACCGTCGCCAAGGTGTTGGCGATGGCCCAGCGTAACGGCATGCAGCGCATCGGTTTCGTCGGCAACGAACAATTCATGGAATAAGTTGCGGCCGGCGCATTGATCCCGACGGGGTGAAACTTCTTCACCCCGTCGTTCGTTTAAGGGCAGGTTCAGTTTCGGATCGCGAATATCCGTTTCGCCATATCCATCTATTTGGGAAGTGCTATGACCCGAGTCAGAAGTATTGCGGCCGCGCTGAGTGTTGCGCTTGGTATGGTTTCCGCCACGGCGATGATGCTGCCGGTAGCCGTGCAGGCGGCCGATCAGCCCGCCAAGCCGAAGATGAGCAAGGCGGTGGCCGTGCCGCTGCAGGCGGCGCAGAAGGCGATGCAGGCCAAGCAGTGGGATACCGCGATGGCCGAACTGAAGAAAGCCCAGGCGGTCGAGAAGCGCACTGCGGCCGAGGACTACCAGATCGACGAGTTCCTCGGCTACATCCTGGTGCAGCAGAAGAAGTACTCCCAGGCGGCGCCGGTGTTCGAACGCATGCTCAATTCCGGTCTGGTGCCGGCAGAGCAGGTGGATGACCGCACCAAGGCCGTGGCGCAGATGTACTTCCAGGAGAAGGAGTACAAGAAGTCCGCCGACTGGAGCAAGAAGTGGCTGGACAAGCACCCCGGCAACGAAGACATGGGCGTGCTGCTGGGCCAGTCCCATTATCTGCTCAAGGATTACAAGAACGCTGCCGCGGTCATGAACAACGTGGTGAACACCGCGGAGAAGGCCGGGCAGGCGCCGAAGGAAAACTACATCCAGATCGTGCTCAGCTCGCAGTTCAACCTGAACAATCAGGACGGCGTGGCGGACGCCCTCAAGAAGATGGTCCGCTACTATCCGAAGCCCGAATACTGGGGCAACCTGACCGACATCTATCGCCGCAAGGCCAATGGCGACCGCATGACGCTGGGCTACTACCGGCTGATGAGCGACGTGGGCGTGCTCAAGGACAAGGGCGACTACGTCGAGTCGGCGCAGCTGGCCATCGAGGCCGGCGTTCCCGGCGAAGCCGAGCAGCTGATGGAGAAGGGCATCGCCGCCGGTGTGCTGAAGAGCGACGACAAGACCGAGCAGGGGCGCTATGACCGCCTGCTGGCTGCTGCCAAGAAGCAGGCTGCGACCGACCGCGCCTCGCTGGCACAGCAGGCGAAGGAAGCCGAGAAGGCCCCCAAGGGCCAGGCCAGCGTCGGCCTCGGCCAGGCTTACCTGAGCTACGGCATGTACGACGAGGCGATCGCTGCCCTGCAGAACGGCATCAAGAAGGGCGGCGTGACCGACCTCGACGAGGCGCAGATCAGCCTGGGCCAGGCCTTCTTGAAGAAGGGCCAGAAGGACCAGGCGATGCAGGCGTTCAAGGCCATCAAGCCCGAGAGCAAGTGGACCGACCTGGCCATGCTGTGGACGATCCGCAGCCAGAGCGCCTGATCTGCAACGATCGTCGTCACGACAGAAGTGACCGAAAGCCCGGCTTCCAGCCGGGCTTTTTGTTTTGGGACCGGCCGCCGGCCCGATAGAATGTCCTAGGTCGGCCTCTCCAGCGAAGTGTCATCCGTGAGCCAGTTCAAAGGCATTCCCATCGTTCCCAGTGCCGCTGCCAGCGCGGCGGCGTCGGTTGCGGCAGCCAGCCCGCGAGCCCGTAGCGGCGAGAAGTATCGGACGCAGCAGGGTTTTTCCGCGATCAAGGACGGCATCAAGGCAGCTCATGGTGCCGATCCGCTGGTCCTGGCGCGCAAGCCGCAGTGGCTGCGGGCGCAGATGCCGGCCGGTTCCGGGTTCGATGCGGTGCGTTCGCTGGTGAAGGAGCATCGGCTTGCCACGGTCTGCGAGGAAGCCAAGTGTCCGAACATCGGCGAGTGCTGGAACGCCGGTACCGCCACCTTGATGCTCATGGGCGCGGTGTGTACGCGAGCCTGCCGTTTCTGTTCGGTGGATACAGGTAATCCTCACGGCTGGCTGGACCACGATGAGCCTGCCAACAGTGCCCGCACCGTGCAGCTGATGCGCTTGAAGTACGTCGTGCTGACCTCGGTCAACCGCGACGATCTGGCCGACGGCGGCGCTGCGCACTTTGCCGCCTGCGTTCGCGAGATCAAGCAGCTCAATCCGGGTACGGCGGTCGAAGCGCTCACGCCGGATTTCCAGGGCCATCTGCCCGACGTGGAAACGGTGGTCGCGAGCGGACTCGACGTGTTCGCCCAGAACGTAGAGACGGTGCGTCGTCTCACGCATCCGGTGCGTGATCCGCGCGCCGGCTACGAGCAGACGCTCAAGGTGCTGGCGCATTCCAAGCAGTTTCGTCCCGAGGTGCTGACCAAGACCAGCCTGATGCTCGGCCTGGGCGAGAGCGATGCGGAAATCGCCGAAACGATGGACGACATTCGCGCTGCCGGCGTGGACATCCTGACCCTTGGCCAGTATCTGCGGCCGACTCCCAATCACCTGCCGATCGAACGTTGGGTGACGCCGCAGGAGTTCGAGGCCTACCGCGAGCAGGCGCTTGCCAAGGGTTTCCTCGAGTGCGTTTCCGGCCCGCTGGTGCGTTCCAGCTACCGAGCTGAGCGCGCGCTGGAGCGCAACAACGCGGGGCTCAGAAGCAGTTGAGCCCACGTCTTCGTTGGCTGGGTCGCGTCGACTACGAGCCGACGTGGCGCGCCATGCAGGCGTTCACCGAAAGCCGCGGCGGCGAAACGCCGGACGAAATCTGGTTCCTGGAACATCCACCGGTGTTCACGCTCGGGATGAATGCCAAGCCCGAGCACGTGCTGGCGCCGCGTGACATTCCGGTCGTGCAGATCGATCGCGGTGGCCAGGTGACGTATCACGGCCCTGGGCAACTGGTGGTGTATCCGCTGCTCGACGTGCGGCGGTCATCGTTGGGCGTGCGGCAGCTGGTAGTTGCATTGGAGAACGCAGTCATTGCGATGGTTGCGCAATGGGGCGTGCCGGCGATCGGGCGGCGCGAGGCGCCGGGTATCTACGTCGACGGCCGCAAGCTCGCCAGCATCGGACTGCGGATACGCCGGGGCTGCAGCTATCACGGCCTGGCGCTCAATGTCGCGATGGACCTGGAGCCGTTTCAGCGGATCAATCCGTGCGGCTTCCGTGGTTTGGAAGTGGTCGACCTGCAATCGCTGGGAGTTGCGATGTCAGTGGAGGCGGTGGCGCACGCTTTCGCTCCGCATCTGTTGCAGGCGCTGTCGCTGCCGGCCGAGGCGGCCTGGGCGGCCTAGAGAACGATCAGCACTTTCTCGCAGGACGTCAGCTCGCGGTACAGCGCATCGAGCTGGTCCTTGCTCTGCGCGCGCAGCGTACAGGTGAGACTCAGGTAGTTGCCGTCTTTGCTGGGCCGCTCCTCGATCCTCGATGCATCGATGTCACCGGCATGCTTCTGCACGATCCCCAGCACCAGGCTGCGGAAGTCGTCGGTGCGGCGACCCATCACCTTGAGTGGAAAGTCGCAGGGAAATTCGAACAGCGTGTCTTGGTTGGACATGGAGGTCACAATGCCGGCGTTGCAGCGAGCCGGGTTCTGGATTCGACAAAGGCCGCGCTCAGCTTACGCCACCACGGGCCGGGTTTACCGTCACCGACGGGCTGGCCATCGATCCGGGTGATCGGCAGCACGTCGCGGGTCGCTGCGGCGAGCCAGACCTCGTCGGCCGCTCGCATCTCTGCCACGGTGACTCGTCGCACTTCGGTCGGCATCAATCCCGCCGCCAGCGCCATCGCGACATCGCGTGTCGTGCCAGGCAGGATGTGATGACCATTGGGTGGTGTCGCAACGACGCCCTGGGTGACCACGAAGAGGCTGGTGGACGATCCTTCCAGCACCTCGTCGCCACGCACGATGATGGCTTCCTGCGCGCCGGCGTCGAGCGCCTGCTGCTTCATCAGCACGTTGGCCAGCAGGGCCGTGGATTTGATGTCACAGCGTCCCCAGCGAAAATCCTCGACCGTGATGGCGGCCAGGCCGCTTTCCCGCAGCTGCGGCGTCAGCGTCGGCAGTTGCGAGGCGAGCGCGAACACCGTTGGCGGCACGTCTTTCGGGAAGTTGTGGTTGCGCCCGAACTCCATGCCACGCGTCACCTGGACGTACACGTACATGTCGCCGCCCTCGTTGCGCCGGATCAGCTCTTCCAGAATCGCCAGCCATTGTTCGTGCGAGTGCGGCGACGCCAGTCGGATCTCGTGCAGGCTGCGGCCCAGGCGGTCGAAATGCTCGCGGAAACGGAACATGCGGCCGTCGAAAACCGGCAGCACTTCGTACACGCTGTCGGCGAACAGGAATCCCCGATCCAGAGGCGAGATCCTCGCTTGCGCCAGCGGCAGGTATTCGCCGTTCAGGTAGCAGACGGGTAGCGGCATCAGTTCAGCCAGAGCTTCACGTCGTCGACCATGCGGCCGAACAAGCCGGCTTCCGGCACCTCCTCGATGGGATGCAGTGCATACGTGCCGACGAGCTGACCGTTTTGAAGAACGCGCAGCTTGCCGACATTGCTGGCGATGGAGAGCGGTGCGAGCAACGGCTGCGGCACATCGGCAGCGGCACTGAGCGTGTTCTCCTGACCGCGCGGGAAGGTCACGAACACATCCTGCGCCACGCCGAACCTGGCTTCGTCGGCATCGCCTTTCCAGACCCTGGTAGTGATCACAGGTTCGCCGGCCGCGAACAGTCGCTTGGTCTCGTAGAAGCGGAAACCGTAGTTCAGCAACGCCGAGCTCGCGTCCTCGCGCGCGCGGACGCTGGGCGAACCCAATACGACCGAGACCAGCCGCATGTCATCGCGCTTGGCCGAAGACACCAGGCAATAGCCGGCGCTGTCGGTATGACCGGTTTTCATGCCGTCCACGGTGGGATCGCGTGCCAGCAGGCCGTTGCGGTTCGGCTGCGTGATCTTGTTCCAGGTGAACTGGCGCTGCGAATACCACTTGTAGTACTCGGGGTACTCACGGATCAGCGCCGCCGACACCACGCCGATATCGCGCGCGGTGGAGTAGTGCTCGGGGTCGGGCAGTCCCGGTGAGTTCTGGAAATGCGTGCCGCTCATGCCGAGCTGCTGTGCATATTGATTCATCAGGTCGACGAACACCGGCTCGCTGCCAGCCACGTGCTCGGCCAGCGCCACCGTAGCGTCGTTGCCTGACTGCACGATCAGGCCCTGGATCAGATTCTCCACGCTCACCTGCGTGCCCACGTCGACGAACATGCGCGAGCCGTTCTGGCTGCGCGCATGGGAGCTGATGGTCACCATGTCGCTGAGCTTGATACGGCCGTCCTCGAGCGCATGGAAGATGACGTAGGCCGACATCAGCTTGGTCAGGCTGGCCGGTTCCAGGCGCTCGTTCTCGTTGTTCGCCGCCAGCACCTGGCCGCTTACGTAATCCACCAGGAAATAGCCCTTGGCCCGCACCTGCGGCGGCGCTGGAATCGGCAGCGCCTTCTCGGCAGCGGCGCCGGGTGCCATCGCGTCAGGCAGGGTCGCGTCGATGCTTGCGGTGGTCTGGGCGACGGCTTTCGAGTCCGAGCAAGCGGACAGATTCATGCCGATCGTGGCGAGAAATGGCAGCAGGGCCAGCGTGCGCAGGTGTTGAGGCATGATCGACGTCACCATGAACGAGAAGCGGCGGGGAGGCGGAATTCTACCGAGCGAAGCGCAGCGAATGTAGATGAAAAAATCGCCAGCGCTGGCCCCAGCGGTAGCCGCGGGGAGTCACAGGTCATGCAAGTGGCGCAATTCGACCGGGATCCTGCCAACCTGGCGCGCGCGTTCATTCTTCCGGCGCGAGCATTGCGTCGGCAATGCCCAGGGTTTTCAGTCGTGCGATGACACGGTCGAATTCAGCAACGTTGGGAATGGGACCGACGCGAACGCGGTAACGGGTCTGCCCGTTGAGTCGATCCTCGCGGATGAAACTCTTGTCGACGCCGTTGGAGCGCAATTGCGCCAGCAGCTTCGAAGCGTTGGCTTCGTTGCCGAATGCGCCAGCCTGAACGAACAGCTCGCGCACTGCGGGCGCGGCACTGGTCGTCGCGGTCGATGTCTGTTCTGGCGCCTGTTCCGGTGTCAGCGCGCGCACTTCGACGAAAGCCGTGCCGGCGCGCAGGATGTCGAGCTTCGCGGCGGCCGTGTAAGAGAGATCGATGATACGGCCGTCTTTGAACGGGCCACGGTCGTTGACACGCAGTACCACGCTGCGGCCATTGGAGAGATTGGTGACCTGAACGTAGGTGGGCAGCGGCAGCGTCTTGTGTGCTGCGGTCATGCCATACATGTCGTACGGCTCGCCATTGGAAGTTTGTGCGGCGTGAAAGCCCGGCCCATACCAGGATGCGACACCGCGCTCGACGTAACCTGCTGCCGTCGGCAGCACGAAGTAGCGTTTGCCCAGCACCTCGTAGAACCGTGGATTACCTCTGGCAGAGCGAGGCTCGGCGCGTGGCACTGCGTCCGGAATTGCCGCGATGTCTTTTGGCGCCTGCGGTGCGACGACGGGCGGAGTTCCGGGCTGGGGAGGAGAGCGCTTGGGTGCGCCGGTACAACCGGCGAGCAGGGCCGCGGTTGCAATGGCAACCATCGGCAGAAGCGATCCGACGGAAGTTCGTCGCGTACGTGTGGAAGTCATCTATCGTTCCGCATCCGGGATCGTTGCGCGCACCGCCTGGCCCAGCTCGTGAACCGCCATCGCATACATGTTGCTGCGGTTGTAGCGCGTGATGACGTAGAAGTTGTTGAAGCCCACCCGGTACAGCGGACCATTCTTGCCCTGCGCCACGATCAGCATGGCTGGTGCTTCGGGCGGCAAGGGCGTTTCGAAACGCACGCCCTTGTCGCGTAGCGATTGCACCGACTCGTTCAATGCGATGCTCTTCGTATCGAAGGCAGCAAGGTCAGGGCTGGCCAGCGTCGCCTCGGCAAACACCGGCTCGCCGCCTCGCCAGCCGTGTACGCGCAGATAGTTGGCGACGCTGCCAATCACGTCATCCCAGTTCGACCACAGATCGCGGTGGCCGTCGCCGTCTGCGTCCACGGCGAAGTTGCGATAGCTGCTGGAGATGAATTGCGGTGAGCCCATCGCGCCGGCGTACGATCCCAGCGCGACCTTCGGGTCCACCGCTTCCTCACGCGCCAGGATCAGGAACTGCTGCAGTTCCTTGCGGAAGAAGGCGGCGCGCGGGGGATAGTCGAAAGCCAGTGTTGTCAGTGAATCGATGACGCGATAGCGGCCGGTGATGCGTCCGTAGGAGGTCTCCACTCCCAAAATGCCGGCGACGGTCTGTGCAATGCCTTCGTCTCCGATTGCCGCCAGCCGTTGCGCGTGGGCACGCCAGAAACTGGTGCCCTGGCGGATGCGTGTGTCGGTGAGGAACTGCTGTCGATATTCGTACCAGGGCACTACGCGCTCGGCGGGCCGACTGATTGCATCGAGAATGGCCTGCTTGGTTTCGGCCTGCGCCAGCAGCTGCGTCAGCTCGTCGCGATCGAAGCTGTAGTCGCGGGTCATTTCCTCGATGAATTCGCGTACGTCGGCGCGGTTGCTGTCGAGCGCCAGGGCAGGAACGCTGAGAAAAGCGCAGAGAAGGGTCGATAGGGACAGTCGGATCACGTCGCTCCTAAGCGTTGAGAGAGTGTTGACGCGAGCGGCGCAGAATGGCCGGTCGCGATCCACAGACGCGCTGGGTCAATGACCCACGAGCTTCCGCTTCGCGCACAGCGACATGAGGATACCGAAACCTGCCATGAGGGTCACCATCGAAGTGCCGCCGTAGCTGATGAGCGGCAACGGCACGCCGACCACCGGCAGCAGACCCGTGACCATGCCCGTGTTCACGAACACGTACACGCTGAACGTCAGCGCGAGGCTGCCGGCTGCGAGGCGCGCAAAGGTGTCTTGCGATTGAGCTGCGAGATACAGCGCGCGGCCAATGACGAACATGTACAGCACCAGCACGGTCATCAGGCCGATCAGGCCCCATTCCTCGCCGATCACCGCGAAGATGAAATCGGTGGAGCGCTCGGGCAGGAATTCGAGCTGCGCCTGGCTGCCGTTGAGATAGCCCTTGCCGAAGACGCCGCCCGAGCCGATGGCGATCTGCGACTGGATGATGTGATAGCCGGCGCCGAGCGGATCGGTCTGCGGGTCGAGAAAGGTGAGCACGCGCTGGCGCTGGTAGTCATGTAGCAGGAATTGCCAGGCCACGTAGACCGCGGGAATCAGCAAGCCGATGACCGCAAGGATGAAGCGGACCGGCAGGCCGGCGAGCAGCACGACCATCGCGCCGGCCGCGGCAACCAGCACCGCGGTCCCGAGGTCGGGCTGCTCGGCGATGATGACGGTGGGGACCAGGATGGCCAGCGCCAGGACCAGCAGCGACAGAAAGCTCGGCGGCAGCGGCCGCTCGTTCAGATACCAGGCGCATGCCAGCGGCACGGCGAGCTTCATGATT
>Ga0182747_1000508_pt1 | contig 37085 bp, 27 predicted proteins | sample eDN3rd30CBELigBY_FD_128526 | JGI IMG/M metagenome (GOLD analysis project Ga0182747, IMG submission 128526) | Enriched backyard soil microbial communities from Emeryville, California, USA - eDNA 3rd pass 30_C BE-Lig BY (version 2) (version 2) | ecosystem: Environmental > Terrestrial > Soil >... | reverse complement strand
CCTCCGGGTCCAGCGGTCCGATGCGCCAGCCGTCGATGCCCTCCTCGTCCACCGCCGGGAGCAGCCGGCCCCGGGCGATCAGGTGCAGCGCGCCCCGGGCGACGGCGGCCCAGTCGTGGACCGAGCGGCCCGAGGGCGCGTCGGGGTGGAGCGCCACCAGGTCGTCGAACACCTCGACCAGCGGCACCAGCGTCGATGGCACCGACCGCTGCCGCACCGTCTCTCCGGCGGGCATGACGACGTCGACGGTGTCCGTGAACGCCTCGGGGGTCCGGTCCGGGTGCCACAGCGCCAGCTGCCCCGTCCGTGCCGGCCGCCCCGGCACGAAGATCGCCTCCACCCCAGGCGATTCGAGGAGCGACCGGGCCGAGGACATCCTCGCAAGGCTACGAGCGCCCCCCGGCATCTCCGCCCGAGATCCCGGCCCGATCCGAACTTTCGTTCTCGGTGGGCGGGCGGTGGGGGGATCGGCCACGATGGGCGCTCACGCTTCGAGGAGACCGACGATGCTCGCCGACCAGATCCAGACCGACCTCACCGCTGCCATGAAGGAGCGCGACGAGCTCAAGCTCTCCGTGCTGCGCATGGCGCTGGCGGCCGTCAAGGAGGCCAAGGTGTCGGGCGACGAGGTGCGGGACCTGAGCGATGACGACGTGATCGCGCTCTTGTCCAAGGAGGCCAAGCGCCGCGAGGAGGCCGCCGAGGCGTTCGCGGCGGGCGGGCGCGAGGAGAGCGCGGCCCGGGAGCTGGCCGAGCGCGACGTGCTCGCCGCCTACCTGCCGGCGCCGGCGTCCGACGAGGAGATCGAGGCCCTGGTGGCCGAGGCGCTCGCCGAGGGCGGCTTCAGCGAGCCGTCGCAGATGGGCCTGGCCATGAAGGCGGCGATGGCCAAGGTGGGCGGTAAGGCCGACGGCAAGAAGGTGTCCGCCCTGGTCAAGGCCCGCCTCGCCGGCTGAACCGAAGGCGACGGGCGGGCGCCGGGGGTCGACGCCGCCGGGGAGCGGGGCCGGGCCGGCATCGTGGCCCGACGACGGCGGGTCCGTGGTCGACCACGGCGGGTCCGTGGCCGTCGTCGGGTCAGAGGGTGTTCAGCGGGGGGCGCTCGTGCATCGGGACGGGCAGCGGCTCGCGGCCCGGGCGGTGGAGGATGGCGGTGCCGTCGGGGCGGACGCCGGCCCGGTCCAAGACGGCCTGACCGACGGCGAGGGCCTGCGGTCCGAGCTCGTCGAGCGAGCGGTTCCTGTGGTGGCGCACCCCGAGGTCGACCTGGGCGATGCGCTCGATCCCCGCCACCCGCACGGCATCGATCAGCAGGGCGACGTCGACCCCGTACCCGACCACGAACGGCAGCCGTTCGAGCAGCGTGCGGCGTCCGGCGTACTCGCCGGCCAGGGGCTGGACGATGTCGGCCAGCTCCGGGAAGTACAGCGAGAGCAGCGGCCGGGCGAGCAGCTCGGTGACGCGCCCGCCGCCGACCCCGTTCGCCTCGGGCCGGTGGTAGTGGCCCTTCACGAAGTCGACCTCCGTGTCGCACACCAGCGCCCCGACCATGCCGACGATGAAGTCCGGGTCGAAGTCGACGATGTCCGCGTCGACCCACACCACGATGTCGCCGGTGGACTCGTGCACCGACTTCCACAGCGCCTCGCCCTTGCCGTGGCCCTCGCCGTGGTGGGCGAGGACGGAGGCGGCGTCGACCACGCGGGCCCCGGCGGCTCGGGCGACGGCGGCCGTGTCATCGGTGGAGTGGTCGTCGACCACGACGATCTCGTCCACCAGCGGGGTGCCGGAGGAGGCGAGGGCACCGTCGACGAGCGCGTTGCGGATGGCGGCCACGACGAAGCCGACGGTGGCGTCCTCGTTGCGGGCCGGGATGCAGGCCGACACGGTGATCCCGGTCGCCGCCTTCTCGGAGAGCACGGTGGCGAGGTCGAACGCATGCTCGAGATGCGATCGAACCCCGCGCTGGCCGCTCGACGTGGTCATGGGCGTCATCGTCATCGTTCAACCCCTCCCGGGCAAGACGGGCGCCTGGCGGTACCAGGCCGTTGGACGCCTTCCCCGGTGCAACTCGTACCCCAGCGTAAGGAACGCACGATTCATCAGCGTTGCGCCATCGTGAAGGCCGCCCCACGGCAACCTGACGTCGGGCCAGGCGGGCCATGGTGGAACGGCCAGGGGGTACCACTACGATCACCCGCGGCCCGGTGGTCGCCGGGTGGAGTACGAGCCGAGGTTCCCCATCCCATGAGCGTCACCGTCCGAGTTCCCACCACCCTGCGCACCCTCACCGGCGGCGCGTCGGAGGTCGCGCTCGAGGGCGCCACCGTGGGCGCGGTGCTCGATGCGCTCGAGGACGCCCACCCCGGCTTCAAGTCGCGCCTGCTCGACGACCAGGGTGGCCTGCGCCGCTTCGTGAACCTCTACGTGGCCGACGACGACGTCCGCTTTCGCGACGGGCTGGACACGCCGGTCGCCGACGGCGAGACCGTCAGCATCATCCCCGCCGTCGCCGGCGGCTGCTGAGCTCGTCACGGTCGGCCCACCCTGGGTGGGTCATCGGTCCTGCCTCCCCGCGCCCGAGCGGCTCGTCGCCGCCCGCCCTGCCCTGCCCGCGCTGACCTGCCCGGTTTCGGGCAGACGCGGCCGGCGGGGGTCGGTGCGGCTCGTCTCTGACGGGCGTCGCGTGGTCCCACCGGTCGTCCCACCGGCGACGTCTCGGTGGTTGGCGGCGGGCCACCAGCAGTCTCCCTCCAACTCCTGGCAGCCCGTCCGCCCACGTCGATCCGTCGAAGCGGATCGACGCCCTATCCATCGGTGCAGCGCGTGGCCACGACATGGGTCGAACGGCTCGTTCGCGCCGCGGAGCGTGGCCGGATCGGCGAGCAGCGCCGGTTGCGGTTAGCAGTCTCGGCCCGCGGTTGCTAACGACGCTCGGAAGTGGTTGGCTGTTAGCACTCTCTCTAGGGGAGTGCTAGCGGCTCCGACCGGAGCCCCCAGCGAAACGCCATCCGTCTCCAGGAGAACCCAGGGATGCCCAAGATCATCGCTTTCGACGAGCAGGCCCGCCGTGCCCTCGAATCCGGCATGAACCAGCTCGCCGACGCCGTCGCCGTCACCCTCGGCCCGAAGGGCCGCAACGTCGTGCTCGAGAAGAAGTGGGGCGCCCCCACCATCACCAAGGACGGCGTCTCCGTCGCCAAGGACATCGAGCTCGAGGACCCCTACGAGAAGATCGGCGCCGAGCTGGTCAAGGAGGTCGCCAAGAAGACCGACGATGTCGCCGGTGACGGCACCACCACCGCCACCGTGCTCGCTCGGGCCATGGTGACCGAGGGCCTCAAGAACGTGGCCGCCGGCGCCAACCCGATGGACCTCAAGCGGGGCATCGAGGCCGCTGTCGAAGCGGCCGTCGGTGCGATCCACGCGCTGTCGGTCGAGGTCGACGACAAGGAGCAGATCGCCAAGGTCGCGTCCATCTCCGCCAACAACGACGCGGAGATCGGCAACGCCATCGCCGAGGCGATGGACAAGGTCGGCCGCGACGGCGTCATCACCGTCGAGGAGTCGAACACGTTCGGCATCGAGACCGACTTCGTCGAGGGCATGCGCTTCGACAAGGGCTACATCTCGCCGTACTTCGTGACCGACCCGGAGCGCATGGAGGCCGTCCTCGACGACGCCTACGTGCTGCTCGTGTCCTCGAAGATCTCCGCGGTCCGCGACCTCGTGCCGGTGCTCGAGAAGGTCATGCAGGGCGGCAAGCCCCTCGTGATCATCGCCGAGGACATCGAGGGCGAGGCCCTCTCCACCCTCGTGGTGAACAAGATCCGCGGCACGTTCCGCTCGGTCGCCGTCAAGGCCCCCGGCTTCGGCGAGCGCCGCAAGGCCATGCTGCAGGACATCGCCCTGCTCACCGGCGCCCAGGTCATCAGCGAAGACGTCGGCCTCAAGCTCGACGCCACCACGCTCGACCTCCTCGGCACCGCCAAGAAGGTCATCATCACCAAGGACGAGACCACCATCGTTGAGGGCGGCGGCTCCGACGAGGACATCGCCGGCCGGGTGAACCAGATCAAGGCCGAGATCGACAACACCGACTCCGACTACGACCGCGAGAAGCTCCAGGAGCGCCTCGCCAAGCTGTCGGGCGGCGTCGCCGTCCTCAAGGTCGGCGCCGCCACCGAGACGGAGCTCAAGGAGAAGAAGCACCGCATCGAAGACGCCGTCTCCACCGCCAAGGCCGCCATCGAAGAGGGCGTCGTCCCTGGCGGCGGCGTGGCGCTCATCCGTGCGCAGGCCGCCATCAACGAGGCTGCCGAGAAGCTCGAGGGCGACATCGCCACCGGTGCCCGCCTCGTGGCCCGTGCCGTCGAAGCCCCGCTCAAGCAGATCGCCCTCAACGCCGGCCTCGAGGGCGGCGTGGTGGTCTCCAAGGTCAAGGAGCTCACCGGCACCCAGGGCTACAACGCTGCGGACGACACCTACGGCGAGATGCTGCCGGCCGTGCCCGACGCCGCCAAGGTGACCCGCTCGGCGCTGCAGAACGCAGCGTCGATCGCTGCGCTCTTCCTCACCACCGAGGCCGTCATCGCCGACAAGCCGGTCGAGGCCGGCGCCGGCGGCGGCATGCCCGGCGGAGGCATGGAGGACTTCTGATCCTCCGTCCCTCGGGGCGCCCCGGCTGAGCCGGGAACCAGGTCAAGGAACAAGGAAGGTGGCCGGCCCAACAGGGCCGGCCACCGCCGCGTCCGGGGCCCGGCATGGGTATCGTGCCTGGTCGTGCGTGCGGCGAATGTGTACGTCGACGGCTTCAACTTCTACTACGGGTCGGTCAAGGGCACGCCGTACAAGTGGCTCGACTTCGACGCGTTCGCTCACTCCCTCTTGCGCGGGTACACGGTCAACCGGATCAAGTACTTCACGGCTCGTGTGGATGACCGTCCAGACGATCCAAGTCAGAGCCAGCGCCAGGACATCTATCTTCAGGCCCTCGCCACGATCCCTACCGTCGAGGTCATCCTGGGCCAGTTCCGAACCCAGCGGAAGAGCCTCCCGCTGGCGCGATCCGTGAAGAGCGGGAGGAAGCTGGAGCTGGTGACCGTGATGAACACGGAGGAGAAGGGTTCCGACGTGAGCCTCGGTGCTCACGTCGTGTGGGATGCATGCCACCGCACCTGCGAGACGATCGTGGTGATCTCCAACGATTCGGACCTCCAGACCCCCATCGACATGGCCAGGCGTCTCGGCATCGAGGTCATCGTCGTCAATCCGCATCGCCACCGGAATCAGACGGCGCACCTGTTCGGGGACGATCGGAGGAACATCCGGAAGACGCATCTGGCGGGGAGCCAGTTGCCGGAGCAAGTCCAGACTCGCGGAGGCGTCCTGCACCGCCCGAGTTCCTGGCTGTAGACGCGCAACGACCCGCCGCTCGGGCGGGTCGTGCAAACCTGGCCCCCAGAAGAAGCCAGGCGGATCACGAACAAATGTACGGCGGCCGCGCGCCAGCGTCAACCCCGTGCGCCCGCCGCCCGGACGGTGACCAGGGTGGATGGGCGGCGTTACGCGGCGTTCACGTGCGGGTTCGGGTGCGGACACGATCGGGCCATAGCCTGGACGTCCTGGGGATGAGCTTCGGGGTGCCGATGGGATGGGCGCCGCGTGGGAGGACATCGGGACATGGCAGCACCATCGAGGCGGCGCAAGGCCCGCTCGAAGCCGTTCGACACGACCACCCGGTTCGTCACGATCCACGGGCACGAGCGGGCGTACCGCATGTGCGGCTCCGGCCCGGCCCTGCTGCTGCTCCACGGCATCGGCGACAGCTCGGCCAGCTGGGTCCCGCTCATGCGCCCGCTCGCGGAGCGGTACACGGTCATCGCGCCGGACCTCCTCGGCCACGGCGAGTCCGACAAGCCGCGGGCCGACTACTCGGTGGCGGCCTACGCCAACGGGATGCGGGACCTGCTCGACGTGCTCGGCTTCGACCAGGCGACCGTGGTCGGCCACTCGCTCGGCGGTGGCGTCGCCGCCCAGATGACCTACCAGCACCCGACCCGCGTCGAGCGGCTGGTGCTCGTGTCGAGCGGCGGTGTGTCCCGCGAGGTGAGCCCGTTCCTGCGGCTGGCGTCGACGCCGGTGGCCGACCTCTTCCTCCCGCTGCTCAAGCTCCCACCCGTGCGCCTGGGGGCGATGGGCGGCATCGAGCTCCTGCGCCGCAGCGGCACCGACATCGGTCGTGACGCCGAGGAGCTGAGCCGGGTCCTCGATGCCCTGCCCGACGTCGCGACTCGCGGCGCCTTCTCCCGCACCCTCCGCTCGGTGGTCGACTGGCGTGGCCAGGTCGTGACCATGCTCGACCGCAGCTACCTGGCCGAGGCCAGGCCGGTGCTGCTGGTCTGGGGCGCGCACGACGCCGTGATCCCGGTGGCGCATGCGCAGCTCGCCCACGACATGATGCCGGGCAGCCGGCTCGAGATCTTCGCCGACGCCGGCCACTTCCCCCACCACCAGGACCCCGAGCGGTTCCTGGAGCTGCTGGACGGCTTCATCGCCACCACCGAGCCGGTCTCGTTCGACTCCAAGCGCTGGCGCCGCCTGCTCCGCTCGGGCCGTGACGGAGCAGCGGCCGCGGCCAGCGACGGCGCCGAGGCATCGAACGTCGTCCCGCTCCGCAGCGACTCCGCCAGCGGCTGACGCGCCGCGCCCCGCCGGCAGCGCTCAGCCGAACCGGTCCGTGGCACGTGACCCGGCTCGCCTGGGTGTCGGCTGGGGTGGTGGACGGGGCCCGGCGGTAGCCTCGTTGCATGCCTGAAGCCCTGGAAGCGTCGGTCGGTATCGGTGTCGTGCACCTGTTCTGCACGGTGGGCGAGGGCACGGATCGGGCCGCGGTGGAGACCGCCGTGAAGGCGGCCGGGGCCGACGAGCTCCAGGTGGTGCCCGTCGCCGTGCTCGGCCACAAGGCCGATGTCGCCTTCATGGTGCTGGGCAAGGACTGGTGGAAGCTCAAGTCCTTCCAGACGGCGATCCAGGTCGCTGGGCTGACCGTCATCGACTCGTACGTGTCGATGACCGAGCTGTCCGAGTACGCCAAGGGCCTGCCCGAGCAGATGGCCAACGCCCGCCTCTACCCGCAGCTCCCGCCCGAGGGCATGAGCGCGTGGTGCTTCTATCCGATGTCGAAGAAGCGCGAGCGCAAGGCGAACTGGTTCACCCTGCCGTTCGAGGAGCGCAAGGAGCTGATGCTGGAGCACGGTGCCAGCGGACGGAAGTTCGCTGGGCGCATCGTGCAGCTCATCACCGGGTCGGCTGGCGTCGACGACTACGAGTGGGGCGTCACCCTGTTCGCCCAGAGGCCCGACGACCTCAAGGAGGTCGTGTACACGATGCGCTTCGACGAGGCATCGGCCAAGTACGCGGACTTCGGCCCGTTCGTCGCCGGGGTGGTGGGCACGCTCGGCGAGGTGCTCGACGCGGCCGGCCTCCCGGACTGATCGACGGTGACTGCGCTGGGCGATCCGCCCGCACCATCCGTCGAGATCCCCGGCGGGCTCGGTACCGCCTACGAGCGGTTGCGGGCGGTCGTGGCCGACCTCGGTTCGGTGATGGTGGCGTTCTCCGGCGGAGCCGACTCGGCCCTCGTCGCCTGGGTGGCGCACGACGTGGTGGGGCCGGGCCGGGCCACGGCGGTCACGGCGGTGTCGGCCTCGCTCGCCGGCGAGGAGCACGCCGACTGCCGGGCGCTGGCGGCCGAGTGGGGCCTCACCTGGCAGATCGTGGCCACGGGGGAGCTGGGCGACGCTCGCTACGTGGCCAACGAGGGCGATCGGTGCTACTGGTGCAAGACGGCGCTGCTCGACGCGATCGAGCCGTTGGCTTCTGCCGCGGACGCCACCGTCGTGTTGGGCGTGAACCTCGACGACCTGGGCGATCACCGGCCCGGGCAGGCGGCGGCGGCTGAGCGCGGCGCCCGCTTCCCGCTCGTGGAGGCCGGCTTCACCAAGTCCATGGTGCGGGACCTGAGCCGGCACCTGGGGCTGCGCACCGCCGACAAGCCGGCCGCGGCGTGCCTCGCCAGCCGGATCCCCTACGGCACGCCGGTGACCGTGGGCGTGCTCGCCGAGGTGGAGGCCGCCGAGTCCGCCCTCCGGGCCCTCGGGTTCACGGAGCTGCGAGTGCGCCACTACCGGGAACTGGCCCGGCTGGAGGTGCCCGTCGATCGCCTCGCCGAGGTGGTCGAGCGACGGCAGGAGGTGGTCGACGCGGTGCGCAGCGCCGGGTACCGCTATGTGACCCTCGACCTCCAGGGGCTGCGCTCGGGCAACCTCAACGGCGCGCTCGGCAGTGCTTCAGCGACCTGAGGAACCCGCCTTCCAGGTACGCTCTGTGGGAATTCAAACGCCCTCCGTGAGAACCAGCTGATCAAGCGAAAAATATCGCCCAAAGTGGCGAGAAAGTCGCTCTCAGCGCTCAAGCGAGCGCCGCCCCGCGCCGTAACCAACGACGTCAGAACTGGACGTTCCCGAAGTTGGTAAGGCGATGAAGATGTTCTCGAAGACCCCTCTCGCAGTCCGAGCGCTCGGCGTCGGCGCGGTGCTGTTCGGCCTCGCGGCCTGTCAGCCGGTGGCGACCGTGCCGGGCAACGGGTCGATCCCCGGCAACGGCGGTGCCCCCGCGCCGACGGTGGCCCCCACGACGACGACCGCGCCGCCGACGACCACCACGACGACCACGGCACCCGCCTCGACCACCACCACGGCGGTGCCCGCGCCGAGCGGGTGGAAGCTCGTCGGCGGCGACGAGTTCAACGATTCGACCCTCGACACGTCGAAGTGGAAGCCGTACCACAACAACTACGGAGCGGGGAACCTCGAGCTCGAGTGCAACACCCCCTCCAACGTGGCCGAGGGTGGCGGCTCGCTGAAGATCACCGCCAAGAAGCAGACCGTCGCCTGCCCCAACGCCGGCACCTACAACTACACCTCGGGCTTCGTCGGCTCCCGCGATGTGAACAAGTACTACCCCCGCTACGCCCGCTTCGAGATGCGAGCCAAGCTGCCCCACGCCCAAGGGCTCTGGCCCGCCTTCTGGCTGCGCCACCGCAACGGCGCCGGCACCGCTGAGGTCGACGTCATGGAGTACTTCCACGCCCAGGCACCCGGCACGACCTCCCAGACGCTCCACCTCGACGGCGTCTCCAACCTCTCCAAGAAGGCCACCGCCTTCGAGGCCCCCACCACCACCCCCGCCTTCCACACCTGGGCCGTCGAGATCCTCCCCGAAGGCAGCAGCGTCCGGTTCAACTTCTACGTCGACAACGTGAAGGTCCACACCTTCGCCGACACCAAGCACGCCTGGACCTCGGCCGACGCCTCGGGCACCTGGGACATGGCCCTCAACCTCGCCGTCGGCGGGCGCTGGACCGGCAACCCCGACGGCACCCTCGGCTACCTCGACCTGCTCAACCGCTGCTCGATCAGCGGCACCGCTCCCAGCGGCTGCACCACCACCGGCATCAAGCGCGTCAACTGGGCCAACCCGGCCACGAGCACCTACGAGATCGACTACGTCCGGGTCTACACCCCGGCCTGATCGCCGCCCGGCGGGCCTCCCGTCGTCTCGGAGGCGAGGCGCTTTCCGAGCACTCGCCTCCGAGATCGCTCACCGCCCGGCAGCCCTGGCGGATCGGCTGGCGGGCCGGCCTCCGTGCCCATGGGACCGAGCGACCCGGCCCGGACGCCAGGCAGGGCCGAACGGTCCGGGTGACACAAGATCTGCTTGACGCCGCCCCGGCACGGGAGAAGGATGTCGGCGTACATCGGCGGGACGGGGCCATCGAGCACCCGTGGCGAAGGAGGCGGGATGGAGCAGATCGGTCGTCGATCCATGTTGACGGGGGCCGCGGTCGCTGGCGTTGCGACCGCGGGAGCGGTCCTCGGATCCGCCCTGCCTGCGGCGGCTGCCGCGGTCGGCCCATGGGAGTACGTCGCGCCCGGGTCGTCGATCCAGACCGCGATCACGGGCGGTGCCAAGGCGATCCAACTCGGGGCTGGCACCTACAACGTGACCTCGGCGATCGTCCTCCAGCGGGCGGTTTCGATCCGAGGCGTCGGGCAGAGCACGCGCATCGTCTGCACCGCGTCTCCCACGATCTCTGAAGTGATCACGATCAGCGGAGCGATCGACGGCGTCTACCTCGGTGACTTCGTGATCGACGTGGCGGGCAAGGCCAACGTGGGGATCAACCTCGACATCAACGGGACGTCGGGGAACTACCAGGGCGAGCCTGATGCAGTCTGCCGACTCGACAACCTGTGGATCTACTCGCCCGTCCAGGACGGGATCGTGTACCAGGGCACCGACACCCAGGCCACGGTCACCACCCGAGTCCGAGTCCGGCAGGCGGGCCGCTACGGCTACAACATCCTCGCCCCGGACAACATGTTCATCGGTTGCGAGGCCACGACGGCGTCCGGAGGGCAGTCAGGCTTCTACGTCGGCTCGGCCAACTGCCAGTACCACTCCTGCAAGGCGTGGTACTGCCGGGGATACGGCTGGCACGTGAAGGGCACTCGCAACGCGTTCATCGGCTGCGAGTCGCAGGACACCAAGTTGCACGGCTGGTACATCGAGTACGACAAGAACGCGTTCGTCGGCTGCGTCGCCGACACGGCCGGTATGTACGACGTGGGGGGCACCTCGGGCACCGCAGACGGCTTCTACGTGGACCCGGGCGTTCGGACCACGATGAGCGGGTGCCTCGCCTTCGACCGCAAGCCAGGGGGCCACGCGGCACAGCAGCGCTACGGCTTCAACATCTTGACCGCGCTCCAGAGCGGCGGCCTCTTCGTCGCCAACACGGGTTGGGACAACGCCACCGGGCTCGTCAACCTGCGCTGAACGCGGTCATCGCCCGAAGCCGACATCGCACGGCTCGACGTCGGCCACCCGCACGGTGAGCGCCACGGACGCCTGCCGGCCGTCGGCCGTCGTGGAGACGGCGGCCTCGAACGTGTCGTCGTCGATGCTGCGGTGGGCGACTCCGGTCCCGCTCGTCGTCCAGCCGTCGGCACCGAGGGCGGCCAGCACCGATGACGCGGCGCCGCCGGCCTCGGAGGCCGGGACGTCCCACCGACGGCGCAGCTCGGGCTGGGCCACCGGATCGTCGCCTTTGGCCGTGCAGTTGTAGCGCGGCTCGACCGCGGCGGGTTCGGCGCCCGGCACGTCGGGCAGGGCTCCGATCGAGGGGCGCAGGCGTTCGAGGGCGCGGGTGGTGGAGCGGCGCAGGGCCCGGTCGACGGTGATGGGCGTGAAGACCCGATCGGCCAGGTCGTGGAGCGGTCCGCCGAGCGGGAAGCCGACGGCGACGACCAGCAGGACGAGCCCGGCCAGCAGGCCGGGGCGACCCCGGAGCTGGGCGGTGGTGAGCAGCGGCGGATCGTCGGCATCGGCCCCCCGCACCAGCAGGGCGACCACCATGACGGCGGTCAGCACCGCGGCGGCGAGGCCGGCCCACACCAGGTCGAGCGCGATCAGGATCCCGAAGGCGGCCTGGCCGGCGACCAGGGGCGCGAGGATCCGGGCGGGGGCCACGACGGCGACGGCCACCGCGGCCACGACGATGGCGTAGCCGAGGATGCGGGGCCAGTCGGTGGCGGTGGCGCAGCCGACGGCCAACGGCACCAGGAGCAACAGGGTGCAGCTCAGGTAGGCGCGTGGGCCCTGGCGTCGGTACACGGCGGGGAGGAACGCCCACAGCAGGCCGATCGAGCCGAGCACGACGCCGATCAGGTACTGGCCGAACCCGCCGGGGGTGGCCAGGTTCCAGGCCACGACGCCGATCGGCGACTGGAGGCGCTCGCCCGGCACCGTGCCGTAGAGCAGCGGGGTCTTGTGCAGCACCAGGTAGGTCACCGCGCCGGGGCCGACGAGCACGGCCGCGGCCCGAAGGCGCGCCCGGCGCCCGTCGACCGACACCAGCAGCCACGCCAGCAGGGGCAGCAGCACGAACAGCGTGGTCTCGCGGTGCAGGGCGCCGAAGGCGAGCACCAGGCCGGCCCAGCCCCAGCGGCGCCGCCGGCCCAGCTCGAGGGCACCGGCCCCCGCGAGCAGCGACATCGGCTCGGTGGCGTAGGGCAGCCGGAGGGTGCCGACCACCCCGCCGGCGCCGATCAGCAGGCCCATGGCGGCGAGGCCCCGCGCCTCGTCGGCCAAGGCGGTGGCGGTGCGGCGGACCACGAGCGCGGTGCCGGTCAGCGCGGCCCACGTCACGACGAGGAAACCGGTGGCCACGTCCATGGGCAGCAGCGACACCAGGATCGGCGTCCCCACCCGGAAGCGGAACGGAGCGGGCGGCAGCGCGCCCAGGGGATCCCGGGCCATCTGGAGGTAGATGGCGGGGTCGTCGATCCCCACGTTGCTCGCCGGCAGGTGCAGGGCGAGCAGGCCGATGCCGACGGCCACCGCAGCCAGCAGGTCCCACCGGTCCAAGCCCAGCCGCCGCTCGTGGTCTGTGGCGGTCACAGCCCCCGCCCCCGGGCGTTGAGCGCGGCGCTGAGCTTCTCGGCGGGGACGCCCGCGGCCACGAGCAGCGCGAGGTAGGCCCGCGGCTCGCGCCAGGACCAGCCGAGGGTGGTGCGGACCTGGTGGAGCGCGTCGCGGCGCCGGCCCTGCGCGGCGACGGCCACCGCGATCTGGCCTTCCACCCGTGCTCGCCCTCGGGGTTCGCCGGAGAACTCGGGGTTCCGGTCGAGCACCTGCCCGAGGGCGGCCTCCCAGTCGGGCCACTGGTCGCGGAAGTGGCTCTGCACGATCCACCGCATGCGCAGCAGGGGCTCGGGGTCCACGACGATCGGCTGGTGGCGGGCGGCCCGCAGCATCCAGTCGTAGTCCTCGGCGTAGCCGCCGGGGATGTGCTCGTCGAGCGGGCCGATCCCGTTCCAGAACGCCTCGGCGCGCACGACGGCGGTGCCCATGTAGGCCTCCATGCGCCGGGACCGCAGCAGGTCGACGTAGCGCAGGATGCCGTCGGTCCCCCGCCGGGGGATCACGCTGCCGTCGACGAGGACCTCGAGGCCCGTGGTCGAGCAGTCAGCGCCGGTGGCTTCCAGCAGGGCGAGCTGGCGCCGGGCCTTGGCGGGCAGCCAGAGGTCGTCGTCGTCGCAGAAGCCGAGGATCGGCGCCCGGGCGTGCTCGGCTCCGCAGTTGCGGCTGCCGGGCAGGCCGTTGCCGTGGTCGTTGAACAAGATCCGCACCGGCCGGTGCGGATCGTCGTCGGCCAGGTCCCACTCCGGTTCGTTCTTGTCCCACACCACGAGCGTCTCGATGGGGCCGGGGTGGTCCTGCGAGCGGACGGCAGCGATGGCTTCGCGCACCTGCTGGGGCCGCGCGTAGGTGGAGATCACGACGCTCAGGTCGGGTGCGGCGCCATCGGCAGGCGATGGTGGGGTGGGGGTGGAGGGCATGGGGTGCGGGGTGGTGCGAAACGAGCTTCTTGACCTCTAGTCGATCGGAGCGAGGCCGGCGAAGTTGAACGGGGCTACCGGGCGGAGACCAGGCCGCGGACGTTGCCCCACCCGATGGGGGCCACGAGGAGGCCGGCGTCGACGAGGGCGGCGGGCACGTCGAAGCCGTAGCGCTGCTGGGCGGGGAGCTGCATCGGCGTGCGGTCGAAGGCCATGCACCCGACCAGTGCCAGCTCGGAGTCGGGCTCGACGGAGAACCCGTCCGCGACGTCGGGCCGGCCGCCGACATCGGCCATCCCCGCGGTATCGGCCGAGCAGCTCGTGAGCGTGTTGCGGGCCGTGGTGATGCGCCAGCCGTGCGAGGCGGTGTCCTGGGACTCGCAGCCGGTGAAGCTGTTGCGGCTGCCGCGGACCTCCCAGCCGACGCCCCGGCAGTACCAGGCCTTGCAGGCGTCGAAGTGCAGGTTGGCACCGGCGACCCAGAAGCCGGCGCCACCGGTGCCCTGGGTGGTGGCCTCGCAGGCGATCCACGTGTTGTCGGGCGCTTCGATGCGGTAGCCGTGGCGGCCGGCGCGCCGGACCCGCACGCGGCTCGTGATCGTCGCCTGGGTGTCGCTGCCGCGGTAGGCGATGCCGTCGACCCGCGCGTCGAGCACCCAGAGGGCGTCGAGGCGGCAGACCGCGTCGGGCTCGCCGCGCAGGTTGCCCCCGGTGCCGACGATGTCGAGGTCGATGCCGGTGTCGGCCCGGCTCGCGGCGTCGACCACCAGGTCCGCGATCGTCACGCCGCCCACCGGCCTGCCGGCCCCGATCGCGATGACCGTGGGCACCTCCGCGGTCGCCGTGAGCACCGTCTGCTCGCCGATGCCGCGGATCGTGCAGCCCGGCGTGGGCGCGAGCGGCGCGTCGATCGGGTAGGTGCCCGCCCCGAGCTGGATCGCTGCCGCGCCCGCGTCGATGGCCGCTTGGATCGACGCGCCGGGGCTGACGTAGCGCCACGGTCCGCCGCCGCCTGCGACGGTCCCCGTCGCGAGGCGGTGCGACGGGTCGTCGCGGGCGACGAGCGCGCCGGCCGCGGCCCCGGCTCCGGCGCCCGCGGCGAGCGTCAACCCGCCGCTCAGCAGGGCGCGGCGCCCGAGGCGCCGGGGCGCATCGTCGTCGCGGGGAGCGTCCTGCGGTCCGGCGGGCGGCCTGAGACCCGATGGGTCGGTCACCTGGCGGACCGGCTCGCCAGGAGCCGTCCGGGAACCGTCACGCGCCCGCGTCGCCGAGTGGACTCACCCATCTGGGCGGCCTCGTCTCGTCGTCTCGTCGACCTCGTGGATCTGGATCCCGCGGCACCCCGTCTCCTCCCATCCGTCCGACGATGTCCGCACCGGGCCACGATAGGCCCGCCGGCGGTCAGCGGAGGCGGTCGGTAGGCTCAGAGGGTGACCGATCCTGCTGCGGCCGACGGCCTGACGATCCTGGGGTCCACGGTGCGCCACCCGGTGGAGCACCTCGAGACGTTCCCGGCGCCCCACGGTTGCACCAAGGTGCGGTTCACGTGCGAGGAGGTCACCTCGATGTGCCCGGTGACCGAGCAGCCGGACCTCTCGACCGTGGTGATCGAGTACGCCCCGCACCAGCGGTGCATCGAGTCGAAGTCGCTGAAGCTCTACCTGTGGTCGTTTCGCGACGCCGCCGTGTTCGCCGAGCAGATGGCGGTCGACATCGCCGCCGAGGTCCATCGCACGGCCGCGCCGTCGTGGGTCGAGGTCCACGTCTCCCAGCGAGCCCGGGGCGGCATCGAGACCGAGACCTTCGCCCGTCTCCCCTAGAGCCCGGAACCGGTCGGGCGGAGGCTCAGGTGCCGGGGCCGCGGTAGGTGCAGCGGCTGGTGCAGGTCTCGCGGATCTCGATCTCGCTGAGGGCGGGGAGGTGTTCCACGAGGCGGTCCCAGATCCAGGTGGCGAGGACCTCGCTGGTGGGGTTCTCGAGGCCCGGCACCTCGTTGAGGTAGCGGTGGTCGAGCTGGTCGTGGAGCGGCGACCAAGCCGCCGACAGGTCGGCGAAGTCGAGGACCCAGCCGGTGGCCGCGCCGACGGGACCGTCGACCGACACGCTGACGCCGAACGAGTGGCCGTGCAGCCGCGCGCACTTGTGGCCCTCGGGGACCTTGGGCAGCCGGTGGGCCGCTTCGAAGGTGAAGTCCTTGGTGATGCGCATCAGGGGATCCCGAGGTACTTGTGGGTCTGGACGCTGAGCCGCCACCGGGGATGGGCGAGGCAGTGGGCGACCGCAGCCTCGGTGTTGGCGGCGCGGTCGGGGCCGTCCATCGGCTGCAGGAAGAGGTGGTCGAACCCGAGGTGCTCGACGGCACCGGGGGCCAGGCCCGGTTGTGGGAACACGAGCTTGAGCTCGTCGCCCTTCGTGAGGACGAGGTCGGCACCGGCCTTGGGGCTCATGCAGACCCAGTCGATCCCGTCGGGTGGGAGCAGGGTGCCGTTGGTCTCGATGGCGACGCGGAAGCTCCGGGCGTGCAGGGCGTCGACGAGCGCCTGGTCGAGTTGGAGCAGCGGTTCGCCACCGGTGCAGACGACGAGGCGCCGGCCATCGTCGTCGGGTCCGGCCCACGTGGCGGCGATGGCATCGGCGAGGTCGTCGGCGGTGGCGAACTTCCCGCCGCCGGGGCCATCGGTGCCGACGAAGTCGGTGTCGCAGAACGGGCAGATCGCACCGGCCCGGTGCTCCTCGCGCCCGGTCCAGAGGTTGCAGCCGGTGAACCGGCAGAAGACGGCAGGCGAGCCCGCCTGGAACCCCTCGCCCTGGAGCGTGAGGAACACCTCCTTGACCAGGTAGCTCACGACGGCGCCGCGTCGGGCTGGTAGCGCGTCGGGTCGACGAGGCCGGCGCCGACGAAGCCCTGGTGGCGGAGGTGGCACGAGTCGCACCGACCGCACGCCCTTCCCTCGCTGTCGGCGTCGTAGCAGCTGGTGGTGATCGAGTAGTCGACACCGAGCTCGGTGCCGGCCGCCGCGATCTGGGCCTTGGTCATCTCCATCAGCGGGGCGTGGATGGTGACCTCGGTGCTGCCCTCGACGCCCGTCTTGGTGGCGATGCGGGCCAGGTCCTGGAAGGCGGCGACGAACTCGGGGCGGCAGTCCGGGTAGCCGGAGTAGTCGACGGCGTTGACGCCGATGAAGATGTCCGAGCTGCCCAGGACCTCGGCGAACGCCAGGGCGAACGACAAGAAGACGGTGTTGCGGGCCGGCACGTAGGTGGCCGGGATGCCCTCCTCCACGTCGTCGGCGGAGGCGTGCTTGGGGACGTCGATCGACGCGTCGGTGAGCGCGGACCCGCCGAACGCGCCCAGGTCGATCTCGATGATCCGATGGTCGGCGATGCCCGCCGCCGCCGCCACCCGCTTGGCGGCCTCGAGCTCGACGGTGTGCCGCTGCCCGTACGAGAACGACAGCGCGTGCAGGTCGTACCCGTCCCGCTGCGCCAGGGCCACGACCGTCGACGAGTCCAGCCCCCCGGAGAGCAGCACGACACCAGGCTTGGACATGGGCAGCAGGACCTCGGAGATGGCGAACGAGGAGTCCAATCTACGAGGTGGCCGCCACGTCTCCTCGATCGATCAGCGGCGAGGGGCGTGGTCGACGAGCTGCTGGCGGGCCTTCTGGAGGTGGCGGTAGAAGCTCGACCTGCTCATGTGGAGCTCTCGTTGGGCGATGCCGTGGCCGCCGTCGGGGTCGAGATAGGTGCGCTCGATCGCCTGGCGGAGGCGCTGGTCGGTCTCGGATTCGCCGAACGCCTCGATGAGGCCGTCGGCGACCAGGGCGCGGACGGCGGCGGCCTTGGCGGCGTCGGTGCCCTCGGCGGGTGCGAGGGGACTGGCGGCGAGGGCGGCATCGTCGTGGAAGGAGCGGACGGCATCGAGGAGGGCGAGGGCCGTGGCGGTGGTGGCGCTCGCCGGCGCCTCGGCCTGCTGCTCGGCGAGGATGATGGCGTACATCTGGCCGGTCACCCCTTCGGGGCCGAAGTCGGTCATGATCGTCTGGAGCTCGCGCTCGTCGTCGCCGCGGCGCAGCTCGACGACCTCCTGGTAGCCCAGAGGAGCGGTGCCGTCGTACTCGTTCCACCGGGAGGCGGTCACGTAGGTGTACCTCGGGTTCCGAGCGCCGAACGCTCCGGCCATGGCCCCGGCGTTGCCGACCCGGATCACCTCGGCGCAGGCGGCGACGTCGGCCGGGTCCTCGAGGATGGCGGTGTCGTGCATGAGCGCCGCCTGGTCGAAGTGACCAGCATCACGGAGGTGCCGCAGCACCGGTCCGGTCTCGATGTCGTCGTCGGCCCACGCCGGCATCTCCGAGGCCATGCAGACGATCGACATGGCCGCGAGCTCCCCCGTGGCTCGTCGCACGGCGATGGCCTGGCGGGGCTGCTGCTCGCACCAGCGGCGGAAGCGGGCGAACCACGCCGCGCCACCGGCACCGGTCGCCTCGGCCAGCTCCTCGAGGTCGCCTGGACGGGGGAAGTCGGCGTAGTGGCTGGTGCTGGGGTCGAACCCGAGCCGGACCTCGGGGTTCTCGACCAGGTCGGCCAGCTCGAGGGCGATCATCGGGCCCTCGGTGAGCGCCCGCTCGCGGAGGTGGCCCGCGATGCGCAACACGATCGTGCGGTAGCGGTCCGGATCGCTCTCTCGGAGCCGGGAGCGCAGCGCGCTGCGCACCAGGCGGTGCAGCGTGGTCCGGGATCCGAGCTGCTCCGATACCGAGAGCGACCGGAGCTGGGCCAGGCCGGAGCGGGTCGGCCGACCGGGCAGCACGGCGGCGAGCAGACGGGCATCGACGGCCGATGCCACGCACGCGACGTCGAGCACGTCGGGGTCGACGTCGGCGACCTCGCGGCCGCCGAGCCGGCCCAGGATCAAGTCGTCGAGCCCCTCGCCGGACGCCGTGCCCATCCGGCCGTTGCTCGACGCCGGCTCCTGCGGTGCTCCGAGGAGGTTGGCGCCGACGGTGAGCGCGAGCGGGTATCCCGATGCCCAGGTGAGCAGCTGGTCCACGTCAGCGGGCTCGGTGACCCCGCAGCGGCCGAGGAGGTCTCGTCCCTCGGTGTTGTCCAGGGGGCGCACGACGATGGTGGCCGACACCTGGTCGAGGCCCTCGTCGAACCATTCCCGCCCCGGTGCGGTCCGCCCGGCCAGCACCACCACGGCCGACGCCGGGATCGCGGTGCGCAGCAGGTGGCGCAGCTCGAACCGGAGGGTGAGCAGCTCGTCGGCCTCGTCGATCAGCAGCAGGGTGCCGTCGCCGGCCTGCCCCACCGCGGCGACGAGGCCCTCGGGGGTCGGCATCACCAGGCGTCCGTCGAGCTGGACGACGAGCTGGCCGTCGTGGCGGGCCTGGCGGGCGGCGGCACGGAGCAGCGCGCTCTTCCCGACGCCGCCTGGGCCGTGCACGTGGAAGATCCGCTGGGGTGTGTGGCCGGAGCGGCCCGCGGCGATGGCGGCGAGCGCACGCTGCCGGCCGACGAAGCGCTCGGCGTCGAGCTGGTCGGCCACCTCGCCCAGACGCTCCGTCGCAGCCACGGGCGAAACGTACCAGTGCGGATGTCCGGCCGACGCTGAGCGTCAGCGGACGGTCACCGGGGCCGGGGAGGCGCTGCGGTTGCCGCGGGCGTCGACCGCTCGGACGGTGTAGCTCGTGCCGGCGGGAGCGCTGGCATCGGTGTAGTTGCGCGTTGCGCCGGGGACCGTGGCGATGACGCGCCCGTTGCGGATCACGTCGTAGCTGGTCACCCCGGTGCCGTCGGTGGCCGCCGTCCAGGCCACCTTGCGGCTCAGCCCGGTGCTGGTGACGGAGAACCCGCCGGGGGGCGTGGGGGTGGTGGCGTCGAGCGGGCAGAACCGGGCGAAGCCGCCGAGCCAGTCCGTCGCCGCCACGCCGCTGTAGGCGCCGCGGTTCAGGTCGCCGCCGACCCAGAGGCAGCCGCGGACGTCGGGTTCGATGGCCCAGACGCCCTCACCGGACGCCCCCTTGAGCGAGGAGGGGAACCAGGAGGTGTCGTAGGTCCACGTCGCCGTGTCCCAGGCGCCGATCAGGTTGATCGAGTCGATCGCCCGGAAGCTCGGAGGCATGGGGAAGACGTTGGTGCCCTGGTAGATCCACCCGCCGCAGTGGCAGCCCACGTACGCCTTGGAGCCGACGACCTCGATCACCTGCGTGTCGCCGCCGGGCTTGGTGATCGACGCGTCGAGCAGCGTCGTCCGAGCCTTGTTCCAGACCTGCGTGTCGTGCTGGGCGCCCCCGACGAGGAGCCGGTCGCCGAGGTCGGCCACGGCCTGCTGGTACCTCGACGCGGGGTCCGAGGGCTTCCAGGCCGCTGCGCCCGAGACCGGGGCGCCGTTCGCGAGCGAGGTGATGGCGAAGTTGGCGTGGATGGCGCTGCCGCCGACCGAGGTGAAGTGGCCGGCCAGCAGGACGCGGGTGCTGTCGTTCGTCACGGCGATGTCGACGACGGACCCGTTCGGGGTGGGCTTCCAGGCGCCGAGGGACCCGTCGGCCGCGCTGATGCTCATGGCGTTGGTGACCGCGACCGGGTTGGTCGAGGCGCCGGCGACGACGCGGTCGAACGTGCCGGCTGCGTAGATCCACGATCCGCGGACGTCGAGGGACCGCACGCGCCACTCGGTGCCGCTGACGCGGGACACGCGGGCCTTCCAGCCGGGGATGACCGCCCCGGTGGTGGGGTCGAGCGCGGCGAGGCCACGGGCGTTGGCCACGCCGTTCACGCTGGTGAAGTCGCCGGCGATGATGAGCTTGTTGTCCGGGGTGAGCGCGATGTCCCAGACGCGGCCGACGACCACCGGACGGAAGGTGCTGATCCAGTTGCCGTCGAGGTCGAACGCGGCGAGCGCGCTCTGCGCGGTGGTGGCGCCGGTCGGGCCCTGCTTCACGCCGGTGAAGCGGCCGCCGACGTAGACCCGGTCGCTGGTCGACTCGATGGCCAAGACGTTGGTGCTCCACGGCTCGACGTTCTGCTCGTCGGCGTGGTTCAGGCCCGTCACGCCCCACGGCGCGAGCTCGGACCGGTCCTTCAGGCCGGGGGGTTTGGGTGCGGCCGCGTAGCCGCCCGCCGGGGCAGCGGGATACGTGAGGTCGTTGGCGAGCCGGGGTCGCAGCCACACGCGGGTGAAGGGGATGGGGTACGACGCCGACGACCGCTGCCACAGGTTCGAGGTCGAGCTGGTCGAGCCCTTCGGGGCGCCCTTGCCGTAGCTGAAGCCCATGAGGCCGTCGTTGCTCGCCCAGTCCCAGGTGAAGAGGCGCTTGAGGCCCTGCTGGCCGGCGAGCTGGTTCGTGGTCTGCCCGGCGATGGCCTTCTCGTAGGTGTCGCGGGTGTTGGACCCGGTGTAGGAGGTGCCGTCGATCACGATGCGCTTCAGCAGCTGGCCGCCGTCCCACTTCCACGACCACGTGGTGAAGGTCGGGAACATCCGGACCTGCTGGTTGGCGGTGCCCGCAGTGTTGGTGGCCCGTTCGACGCGGATGCCGTCGGAGAGCGCGGCCGGCGACGCGCCGTTGATGAGGCCGGAGATGGTGGCGTCGGCGAGGGCGGCGGGGGCGAACGCGCTCGGTCCGGACACGTTGGTGCGCACCGCGGCGGTCCCGCCCTGGCCGTTGGGAGACCAGTTCCAGCCCTGGCGGCCCCGGCCGATCAGGACCCAGCCGCCGCCGTCGGTCTTCATGTCGCAGTAGAACTGCGCCGGTCGGTCCATCGCGGGGGTCGACAGCCAGTAGGTGCCGCTGGGGCTGGTGGGAAACGCCCGCAGGATGCCGAAGCACGAGGCCCCGGCGGTGGCAGCCGAGGCACCGTCGCCCGGCCCCGGGCGCGGGGGCGGCTGCGGGGGCGCCGGTTCGCAGGCGGTCGCGGCCGTGGCCACGATCGCCAGTGCCGCGACCGTGGTCAGCGCGCGTCGCCGCATCGTTCTCAACGTGGCATCCATCTGGAACTCATCGGCCCGTGGGCCGGTGAGTTCAGGAGAATCAGGGCTGGCCGGTGAGCTTGAGGTCCATGGACATGTCCCCGCTCCAGCGGTCGTTGTTGTGGATCTCGACCGCGATCACGTTGGTGCCGGCCTTGAAGGCCGAGGCCGGGATGGTGATCGAGATGGGGGTCTTCTCGACGGCGCGGTCCGAGATGATGGTCGACGCTGGGGTCGCGAAGGCGATCGGGCCGGCCGGCAGGTTGTCCCGTCCGACCTCGACGCCGTTGACGTATACGACGGCGCTGTCGTCACGGATCAGGCTGGCCAGCACGGTCCGGAACGCGGCCGGATCGGCGATGTCGACGGTGGTCCGGAAGTAGCCGGTCAGGGGGCGGGGGGCGGGGTTCGTCGAGATGAGGGTCTTCTCGTCGCTGTCGCCGAAGCCGAGCTCGGCTTGGCCGGTGGCCCAGGTCCTGTCGTCGAACGTGGGCTGGGCCCAGTCGGCCGCCGGGCCGCCTTCGGCGTAGAACCACTTCCAGTTGGCCCCGAACCCGAGCAGGTTGGGGTCGGCCACCGGATCGAGCGTGACGGCGTTCGACGCGGCCGTGTTGCCGTTCATGTCGAACGCCGTGACCGAGTAGCTGTGGCTCTGGGGGCTGGTGATGCTGCCGTCGGTGAACCCGAGCGCCGTCGGGCCGGTGACGGCGATGACCTGGTTGTCACGGCGGACGATGTAGCCGCCGAGGGCGACGTCGTCGGTGGAGCCGGTCCACGTGAGGGTGTTGGCCGTGGCTCCTCCGGTGCCGCTCAGCGACGGGGCGGACGGCGGTGTCGTGTCGCCGCCGGCGCCGTAGAGGGTCGCCTCGAGGTCGAAGAGCTGGCGCCCGGCACCGCTCGTCACCGAGTGCACCTCCACGCTGATCGTGTTGGTGCCCGACACCAGGAGCGAACCCGGGACGGTGATCGTCTTGACGGCCTTCTCGCCGTCGGCGGTCAGGTAGCTGGCGGCACCGGTGGTGGCGGTGATCTTGCCGGCGGGCATGTTGAGGCGGCCGACCTCGACCCCGTTGACGTGCACCACCGCGCCCTGGAACTCGGCGAGCTTGAGGTCGAGCTGCTTGACCGACGACGGGTTCGTGACCGCGAACGTCTTGCGGTAGTAGCTGGTCATCGGCTTGGTGGAGGTGGTGGTGGTGCCCAGGCCGGTGATGCCCCAGCCGAGCTTGCCGGGACCCGAGGCCCACGCCGAGTCGTTGAAGCCGTTGGCGGCCCAACCGGCGGTCTCGACGCCGGTGGTGTTGTACTTCCAGGTGCTGCCGAAGGGCACCGGCGTGGCGATGACCGGCGACGGGCCGTTGACGCTGATGGGCGCCGGAGATGCGGAGCGGTTGCCGCGGGCGTCGGCGGCGCGGACCGTGTAGCGGTGCTGGCCGGTGACCTCCGGGTCGGTGTAGGAGCGGCCGTAGACCGTGGCGATGACCCGGTCATCGCGGTACACGTCGTAGGAGACGGTGCCGCTGGCATCGGTGGAGGCGCTCCAGTCGAGCTTCACGCCGGATCCGGCGGTGGTCGTGGTCAGGTTGGCCGGGGTCGTCGGGGGGGTGACGTCGTCGGGGCAGAACCGGGCGAAGCCGCCCAGGTAGTCGGTGGCGGCGTTGCCGCTCCAGGCGCCGCGGTTGAGGTCGCCGCCGACCCAGAGGCAGCCCCGGCTGTCCTTGTCGATGGCCCAGATGCCTTCGCCCTTGGCGCCCTTGAGGCTCGACGGGTACCACGACGTGTCGTAGGTGAACGTCGATGCGTCCCACTGGCCGACCAGGTTGATCGGCTGCACGGAGCGGAAGCCGCTGGGGGTGCTCCAGTTGTTGGTGCCCTCGTAGACCCAATCGCCGCAGTGGCAGCCCATGTAGATCTTGCCGTCGAACACCTCGATGGCCTGCGTGTCGCCGCCCTGCTTGGTGATCGTGGAGTCGAGCATCTTGGTGCGGTTCGCGTTCCACAGCTGGAAGTCGTGCTCGGAGCCGCCCACCAGGATGCGGCCGTCGCCGAGGTCCTCCACCGCCTGCTGGTACTTGGCGGTGGAGCCGGCCGATGCCTGCCAGGCGCCGATACCGGTGGACACGTTGCCGGTGGCGGCGTCGGTGATGCCGAAGTAGCCCTGGTTCGTGTCGCCGTTGATGTTGGTGAAGTAGCCGGCCATCAGGACCCGGCTGCCGTCGTTCGTCGCCTCGAGGCGGACGACCGAGCCGTTGGGTCGGGGGCGCCAGAGGCCGGGGTTGCCGTTGGCCGCCGACACGGCGACGGCGTTGGTGACGGTGATGGTGTTCCAGGTGCCGCCGTCGACCCGGTTGAAGTTCCCCGCGGCGTAGACGGTGCCGTCGTGCACGTCGAGGGCCCGGACGAACGAGCGGGTGCCGTCGGCGCGGTAGGCCTTGGCCTTCCACGAGGTGATGACCTCGCCCGTGTCGGGGTCGAGGGCGGCCATGCCCTGGGTGTTGGGCTTGCCGTTCACGCTGGTGAAGTCGCCGGCGATGATCAGCTTGTTGTCGGCCGTGAGGGCCAGGTCCCAGACCCGGCCGTCGATCTTGGGCCGGAAGGTGTCGATGAAGTTGCCGTCGATGCTGAAGGCGGCGAGCGACTGCTGGGGGACCGGGGTGCCGGTGGGGCCCTGCTGGACGCCGGTGAAGCGACCGCTGACGAACGTGCGGTTGCCGAACACCTTCAGGGCGAGCACGTTCGTGGAGTACGGCTCGATGGTGGGCTCGTTGGCGTGGTTCAGGCCGACGACGCCCCAGTTCGCCTGTTCGGACCGGTTCTTCAGGTTGGCTGGCTTCGTGGCGGCGCCGTAGCCGGCGGCGGGGATGGGGGAGAAGCCGGCGGCGCTGTTGGCGATCTGGGGGCGGATCCAGACCCGGGTGAACGGGATCGGGCTGCCCTCGCTGCCGTTCGTCCAGAGGTGGTTGGTGGCGCTGTTCGAGCCGCCGTTGACGCCGGACCCGAAGGAGAAGCCGGCCTTGTTGTTGTGGCTGGACCACAGGTAGGTGAACATCCGCCGGACGCCGCTTTGGCCGCTCAGGCCGTTGGTGGTCTGCCCGGAGACGCTGGCTGCCGTGTCGTAGGTGTTCGACCCCTGGTAGGTGGTGCCGTCGATGACCACCTTGTTGAGCAGCTGGCCCGCAGCGAAGCTCCAGGTCCAGTTCTTGTACTTGGGGTAGATCGCGAAGTTCTGCTTGGCGGTGCCGGCGGTGTTGGTGGCGCGCTCGAGGCGGATGCCGTCGGCCAGCGTGTCGACGGTCTGGCCGTTGAGGAGCGAGCTGATGGTCGCCGTGTCGAGGGCGGCGGGCGTGAAGGCGCCGGACCCCTCGACGGTGGTGCGCACGGTGGACGGGCTGCCCTGGCCGAACGGGTTGAACGTCCACCCCTCGCGGCCGCGGCCGACGAGCACCCAGCCGCCGCCGCTGGTGGTCATGTCGCAGTAGAACTGCTGCGGCCGCTCGAGGGCCGCGGTGTTGAGCCAGTAGAGGCCGTTCGGGCTGGCCGGGATCTGCTGCTTGATGCCCCAGCAGGATGCACCGGCGGTGGCGGAGGTGGTCCCGTCGCCGGCTACCGCGCTGGCCGCCTTGGCCGAGTCGCCGGTGACCAGGTTGAACACGGGGATGGCGATGAGCAGCGCGACCGCGGCTGCCCCGATCCGTGCTCGCTTGCTGTGTTGGCGGATGCCCATGTCGTGCCCTCTTCCTCCCCGCTCCCGCCTGACACCGAGCGTGCCGAGACGGGACCGAATATCACGCTTCGTGAGAGCGTACGTGCTTTCACGGAGCGTGACAAGCTGCTCTGTGTCACCACGCTCTGTGGTTGATTGGCGGCGGCCTCAACCACCCCACGGCATCGGGCGGCCGAGGAGGTCCTCGACCGCGGCGATGTCGTCGTCCAGCGAGGCCCGGAGCTGGGCTCGAACCTCGGGATCCATATCGGCACTCGGTTCGCTGTTGAAAGGCTCCGGCGAGCCGAGGTCGCGCCGAGGCAAGCCCACCCGGTCGGTGATCTGGTCGCAGAACGCCTGCGGGTCGGCGTAGAAGTCCTCCGCCGCGGCGACCAGGAGCTGGTCGCTCGGGAAGGCGGCGAACCAGCGCTCGAGCATGGGGGCGTACCGGCCCTGGGCGACGTACGTCTGGTGGCGGTGGGCGAACGAGACCACCGAGGGGTCGGCCAGCATCCGGTCCTCCTCGCCGGCCGTGCGCCCCTCCTCGGCCGCGAGGGCCTCGGCGAACGGCAGCGGCTCGGTGTGGTTCCGGCGCTCCTTGTAGTGCGAGAACGCCCGCTCCACCGGATCGCGGAGCAGGGCGACGACGAGGGCGTCCGGCACCACCTGGCGGGCCCGGGCCGGCGCGTGGGGGTGGAACAGGTAGTAGGGGCTGGCTTCGAAGGCGATGGGTTCGTAGCCGAGGGTCCGCGCCGCCGCGGCCCGCACGCGATCGGTCGGGAAGTGCGAGCGGTACCAGCGCTCGCCGCGGTGCCACTCCTCGTCGAAGAAGTAGGTGCCCTTGATCTTCTCGGCCTTCGGGAAGGTCGGCAGCACGCCGGGATGCTCGGCCAGGTACCTCCAGAGGGAGGTGGTCCCGCCCCGCTTGGCCCCGATCACGATGAGCTCGGGCGGCTTGCGGTGCGAGGCGGTGGCGGTGCCGTAGGCGCGCAGCGCGTGCTTGGCGGCGTCGGTGACCGCCGTCCCGGCCCGGCTGCGGCGCACCTTGGCGAGCGTCGACGCGTCGGTGGTGTCGATGGTCCGGCCGCCCCCGGCGCGGCCGCCGATGGAGGTGGTGGAGGTCGACGTGGTCATGTGGGGTCCTCTCGGTGCGACAGGCCGGCGGCGATGCCGAACAGGACGACCTGCGGGAGCAAGCCGTAGAACGGCACCTGGACCAGGCCGATGACCAGGGCCAGGTGCGTCCACCACCCATCGGCCGTTCTCACCCGTCCTGAACGCAGCACCTCGCCGCCGAGCCAGGCGAGGAACAGGGCCATCCCCACGAAGCCGTGCACGAACATGAGGTACCAGAGCATCCCGTGGGTCCCGATGGGCGGCATGCCCGGTGGGGCGTCGGGGGGCCGGACCGGGCCGCCGTTGCCGATGAGCGGGGAGTCGACCGCACCGTGGAACGCTTCGACGTAGAGGGTGGACCGGGAGTCGTTGGACCGCTCCGACTTGTCGAGCTTGTCGCCCACGAGCTGTCCGGCCGGCGTCGCCAGGAGCAGCACCGTCACCGCGACCATCGCCCCGCACAGCACGCCGAACGCGGCGAACTTGCCCCGCAGCGCCTTGCGGGCGGCGAAGTAGACCATGCCGACGGCCAGGCTGATCCACAGGCCGCGGTTCACCGACACGAGGATCGGGTAGACGCCCACGAGCGCGATGGCGTAGCCGATGCGCCGTCGGCGCTGGTCGGGTTGGACGATCCAGGACCGCAGGAAGAACGGGGTCAAGATCCCGACAGCCGCACCCCAGCCGTTGGTGCCGGTGAACGGGGCCGCCGGCCGGGGGAGCGGGTAGCCGAGGAAGCCCTGGGTCTCGGCGAAGCGCCACCGGGACAGCTCATCGACGACCCCCACGTTGCCCACCGGACCGAGGGCGATCTGGAACGGTGACCGCTGCACGAACTCCGGGAAGAGCACACCGAGGTAGCCGAACACGACGAGGCAGATCCACAGCGCGGCGAGCCAGTCGTAGACCTGCATGGACCGCACCCGCTCCTCGGACACGTTCACCAGCCACACGAGCGACGTGAGCGCACCGGCGAAGAGGAGCCAGCGGTAGACGAACAGCAGGTACCCGCTCGCCGACTCGATCATGGCCGTCGACAGCAGGATCCAGCCGAGGAACACGATGAGCAAGATGGTCGACTTCGGGAAGCGGACGTTGCGGTCGGCCAGGATCCGCGTTCCGAACACGAGCGCGGGGAGGCACCAGACGAACCCCTGGATGCCGAGCAGGTAGGCGAGCGGCATCCCCACCGTCATCGCCCAGAGCGGCCACGTCGCCTTCGTGGGCCAGAGGTTCCGCGCCGGGCGCGGGCGGGTGACCGGGTGGGCGTCGACCGCCTCCCCCGCGACGGTCACGTCCAGACGACCTCGGTGACGCGCACATCGGTCTCGGCGAGGGATGCGGCGGCGGCCTCGGCGTGCGACCGATCGTCGCTGGAGATGACCAGCGCCGTCCGCCCGACCCACTGGCCGAGTGCGCTGCCGGCCGCGGTGCGGCTGGGCGAGGGGGCGACGAACACGACGGCCTCGAAGCGCTCGCGCCCGGCGCGGGTGACCAGCGAGTCGATCACCGCCCGGCGGAGCAGCCCGGCCGCCTCGGGCGAGCCCTTGGGGCGCAGCCAGGCCACGAGCGGGCCAGACGCCAGCGCCGGCTCACCCGCCTGGGCCGGGAGCCCGGCGGGGCCGGCGATGCTGGCGCCTGAGGTGACCAGGTCGGCGAACGACGTGACCATGTGCGCGTGGCGCAGCTGGCGCTCGGTGCTGCCCGCCAGCACGAAGAGGGCCGGGATCCCGGCGAAGGTCAGGCTCGACGCCAGCTCCTCGGCCAGAGCCACCGGTGGCTCCATCCCGGCGCCGATGATGAGCACCGACGACGGATTGCCCGGTGTGCCTCCGGCGACGAGGTCCACGGCGAGGCGGTCGATGGCGGTGTCGACCTCGGCGGGGGTGGCGTGGCCGCCTTCGGCCCCGGGCATGAGCCGGGTGCTGGCGCCGGGGAGCAGGGCTTCGACCCGGCGACGGCCGCCGCCGAGGCCGTCGCGGTGGTCGAGGAGCCAGGCGGCGGCCAGGCCGCCGAGGACGAACAGGCCGAACACGCCCACCGCCTTGCCCAGCGCCATCTTCGAGGTGACGGGATCGGCCACGCTGGCCTTGCGGGTGATGATGCCGACGGCGTCGGGGTCGAACTGGCGGATCTTCGTCTGCTGGGCCTGGAGCTGGGTGAGGGCGCTGTTGGCGGCCTGGAGCCGCGCTTGGGCCTGCGTCCGCTCGGTGCTGCCGGCGGGGGCGGCGTTGACCGCGCCCGTCGCCTCCTCGACCGCCTTGTTCGCCGCGACGATGTCGTCGTTCAGGTTGGTCAGGGCCTTGTCCGTGGTGGCCTTGGCGCTGGCCTTGCGGGCGCTCAGGTAGCCTTCCGCAGCGGCGTTGGCACCTGCCTCGGTCTCCTTGGCGGCGTCGCCCTCGAAGGTGATGGCCATGACGTCGGAGTGGCCTTCGGGATCGGTGGTCACCGTGATGTGGCGGAGGATCGCCCGGTTCTCCCCGTCGAGGCCGACCTTGGTGCGGATGGCCTCGGCCACGGCATCGGACTTCACCAGGTCGCGCTCGGTCGACATGTCGACCTCCGCGCTCTTGGTGTCGCTGAAGGCGTCGTCGAACGCCAGCACCTGGATCCGGGCGGTGGCGCTGTAGGTGGTGGGCGCGGCGGCGAAGACCAGGTAGCCGGCGATCAGGCCGATGACGGCTGAGCCCACGACCACCGGCCAGCGGCGGACGACCATGGCGACCACGTCGCCGATCTTGAATCCGGATTCCAGTTCGCTCATTCGATCCTCGTGCCGTCGTACGGTTGCCGGCGCAGCAAGGTGCACTTCAGGATCGGCGGCGAATGCCGTTCCACAAGGCATCCAGGTGGAGTTCGGCGCGCACAGCCATGAGGGCGACCAGGTACGCGAGCAGCCCAAGGCTACCGGTGACCAGCAGCCCGGACGTGCCGTCGCCGAGCCACAGCCGGGCGCCGAGGCCGATCACGCCGATGGTCGCGGCCGCGGCCGCCACCGCCACGAGCGCCGGCCGGCCGAGGGTCGAGACCCCCACGGAGCGGGCGGCCTGCCAGCCGGGGAGGAGCGCGGCGACGAGGATGGTCACGCCCCAGGTCGCCCCCGCGGCGGTGATCCCGTGGCTCGGGACGAAGAGCAGGTTGCCGCCCACGTTGACGACCACGAGGATCAGCGTGTTGAACATGGCTTGGCGGCTGCGGCCGGCCATCAAGATGACCGAGGCGACGGGCCCGGCCGGGGCGGTCACGAGCATGGCGACCGAGATGGCGACGATGGCGCCCTTGGCCTCGACCACCTCGGGCCCGAACACGCGCAGCAGCGGCGACGGGAACAGGGCGATGACCAGGTACAGCGGCCACGTCACCGCCGACTGCCAGCCGGCCACCACCTTGATCAGCTGCGACGCCTCGGTCTTGTTCCCCTTCGAGAGCAGGCCGCTGATCCGCGGTCCCGTGACCTGCATCAGGGCGTCGGAGGCATAGACCCCGGGGAGGATGTAGCGGGTGCCGGACGCGTAGATGCCCGCGGCGGTGGTGGAGGCGAGGACGCCCACCAGCACCGTGTCGATCCAGTTGACGGCGACCTCGGCGGATTGCCCGACCGCCCGCGGCGCGGTGAACGCCCAGAAGTCACGGGCGATGGCCCGCGAGGGCGGCACCGGGGTGAGTCCCTTGTTGGCCGTCGCCTGCTTGACCCGCTTGGCCATCGCCCGCGACGAGAACACCAGGGCCACCACGGTGGTCGCCGCCCAGCACGCCCCGACACCGACCGGCCCCATGCCCAGGCCGACGGCGATGGCCACGACGACCGGGAGCGTCGACGCCCGCCCGACCCGCTCGATGGCGGTCTGGGGGATCATGGTGTTGAACCCGCGCGTGCCCGACACCAGCACCGAGTGGAGCGTGGCGAACGGGAGGAACAGGGACATGGCGCGCAGCACGTCGGCCACCAGCTGGACCTGCCCCTTGTCGGCCACGAGGCGGGCGAGGGGCTCGGCGAGGAGCCAGAGCACGGCCGTCGCGACCACCGAGGCCGCCGCGACGGGGACGATCGCCACGATCACCGTCGCCCGCAGCAGGTCCTGGCGGCCGATGGCGCGGTCGCGGCTGAGCATCCGGACCAGGCCGGTGCCGCAGCCCAGCTCGGCCACGGTCTCGATGATGTTGAAGATGGCGATGGCGACCAGCACGATGCCGGCCTCGGCGGTGCCGAGCACCCGGTTGAGCACGACGAGCAGGATGAAGTTGGCCGTGCCGTAGATGACCGAGCCGGCCATGTTGAGGGCGCCGCCGCGCGCGACGGCACCCACGCTCTCGGGTGCCGTCGGCGCCGGGGCCGACCCGGTCGCGTCGCTCACGGGACGGCCACCGCGTCGCGGGCAGCGGCGAGCAGCTCGGGCTGGTGCGCGGGCGGCTCGCCGGTCAGGCGCTCCAGCTCGGCGCTGCGCGTGACCAACATGGCGACGTGGGCATCGGACAGCCACCGTGCCGCGGCCCCCTCGTGGTGGACGGCCGCGTCCATCCCGGTCGTCATCCGTGCGCCGAGGTGGTGGGCGGTCGTCCGGGCGACGAGGAGGCTGTCGGCGATGGACCGTCCCTCCACGACGCGGGCTTGCTGGTAGGCCCCGTGGACCTCGTCGAGGCCCACGGGGGCACCGGGCTCGGAGTACTCCCAGTCCCAGGCGACCAGGCCGCGGTGGCAGCGGGCCAGGTTCCACGGCACCCAGTCGCCGTGCCAGCGGGCCCAGGCCCGGTCCGAGCCGCCGTGGCGCTGCTCGATGGCATCGAGGAGCGCGTCGACCGCGGGCTCGTCGGCCCACGCCCGACGCCGCCCGGTCCACCACGGGGCCGTGGTGAGCGGGCCGTGCTCCTCCGGTCCGTCGAGCGCGCGCACGGCCCACGCCGACGTTGCCCCGGGTGGGAGCCGGCGAGCGTCGTCAGGGAGCGGGGCGACCACCGCGATGCGCAGCCCGTTCCAGCGCGCGTCGGCGATGAGGTCGGGGACCACGAGGCGCGGGTCGGGATGGTCGGCCCACGCGGCGAGCGTCTCCGCCTCGGTCCCCACGAGGCGGTCGCCGACCGGCCCGAGACCGATCTTGACGAAGGCGGCCGGGGTGCCGTCGGGCCGGAACACCTGGAGCGTCGGCTTCCAGACCTCGTCGATGCGGCTCAGGCCCGCGGCGATGGCGAGGCCGGGCTCCTCCTCCGGGTCTTCGAGCAGCTCCTCGAGGAGCGCGATCAACGACCCGGGGCCGGTGTCGGCGGTGAGGTCGTCGCGCACCACGAGCCGGTGGAGCCCGGTCCGCAGGGCGAGGCCGACCGCGCCCCGGGCGAGCTGGGTCTTGCGGTCACGGAGTCCGAGGTACGCCCAGCACGCCTGGGGCGACGCCTCCGGGAAGTCCAGGGGGACGAGGAACCGGGGCCCGGACCGACCGGCGACCACGCCGAGGCGGGTGCGGTCCGCGCCACTGGTCGGCCGGAGGTCCAGCAGCTCCGTCAGGGCCTCCAGCGACGACGCGTGGCGTGCGCTGGGCTTCACCGGCCCTTCCTGCACAGGTCGGCGCGCCCGATGCGCGAAGCCGTGGCCGCGCCGACGCCCGCGCCCGCGGCGGTCGCGCCGCTGACCCGCGGCCGTCGTCTCCCCGAGAAGACCTCGGTGTCGTCGCTCACCCGTTGAAGCGGGCGGCGTAGCGGTACGAGGTGCGCAGCGTGTCGACCAGGCTGCGCTGGTTCAGCGGCTCGCTCGCCGTGATCTCCCCGGGGCTCGGGACGGCCCGCAGCAGCCCGAACCGGGTGGTGATGATGCGCACGGGGGTGTCGGTCTTGCGCCGGTACTCCGACGAGTTGGACCACTCGTAGAGCGCCCGGCCCCGGCCGGTCCCGCCGTTCAGCTTGTTCACCCAGTAGGCCCGGCCGCTGGGGTCGGGTTCGCGCCCGAAGACGTTCTGGTAGATCTGCGTCACGAACTGGTCGTTCGACAGCGAGCCGTACCGCCGATCGAACTCCGAGGAGGCCGTGAAGTAGTTCGCGATCCAGACCGGGCTCGTGCCGGCCCAGCGCTTGCGCACCCAGAAGTCGAGACCGCTCGTGTCGGGGTTGCGCAGGAACGCGGCCCGGTACAGCCGGGTGTTCATGCCGGCGTTGGCGTCCCAGGCCGGCGATGCCTGGAGGCTGGTGATGAGGGTGGCGGCCGGGGTGCTGCGCAGCTTGGTGACCCACGAGCTCAGCTCGGTGCTGTTCGGCGACCGGCCGACGAAGTCCCGGTACTGCTGGACGACGTAGGCGCTGCCATCCGGGTTGAACGGGCCGAAGCGCCGGGTGTTGGCGATCCACGGCGACGTGGCCGTGAGCCGCTGGTAGACGCCGGGGTAGCCGGGCCGGGCGCAGCCGAGGCCGAACGAGACCGTGCCCACGACGCGCCAGGAGGAGTCGGGCGCCTGCACGGCGAGCGGGCCGCCGGAGTCGCCCTGGCACGAGTCCTTCCCACCGCCGAGCGGACCGGCGCAGATCATGTTCGACGCGTGGTACTCCAGCACCTCGCCGTCGGCGGTGAAGCCCGGGTAGTAGGCGTTCCCGCAGGTGGTGTTGCTCTGGATCGGCACGCCCACGGAGCGGAGCAGGGTCGAGATCGACCCGCCCGACGACGTGGTGCCCCAGCCCGAGACGATGGCCGTGGTGCCGGCGTCGTCGAGGGGGAGTTCCGAGGCCGTGGTGCCGATGACCGCGATCTCCTCGGCGCTGATGGGCCGGGCGAGGCGGAGCAGGGCGACGTCGTAGTCGCTGGTTGCGACGTTGTAGGACGGGTGGACGTAGATCTTGGCCACGTGGACCAGCTGCCCGCTCGTGCCGCTGAGCTGCTGCGTGCTGGCCAGCACGTCGAGGAAGCTCGGCGCGACGTAGTTCCCGTAGACCGAGTCGGGGTACGCGTTGTCGTAGTCGATGGCGCAGTGCCCGGCGGTGAGGACCCACGAGCGCGACAGCACGACCGCCCCGCAGCGGAACCCCGCGGTGCGGCTCGCACCCCGCCGGATCAGCGCCGCGGTCCATCCGTAGGACCCGGCGGGGGCGACGCTGCCGCCCACGATGTGGGTCTGGACCGGTGGCGGGTCGGCCGCTCGGGCGCTGGCCGGCACCGCCAGCCCGACGACCACCGCCGCGCTCGCGAGCAGGGGGAGCATCCGTCGCAGCACGGTGCCACGCTACCGGTTGGACCGATGTCCGCCCACGACGCCACGTACGCCAACTCGGAGGTCGCGAGGTCGGTACCGGCTCAGATGGCCACGACGAGCGGTTGACCAACCGCCTGGTGTAGGACACCATTCAGCCCCAAGGGGAGTGGGGGAAGGCGATGCAACCGACCAGCGGACGCGGTCTGGCTCTGGTGCTGTGCCTGGTCGCGCTCGGATCCTGTACCAGCGGCGAGCACCAGTCATCTCGGGCGGCCTCGCCGAAGGCGTCGACCACGACGACCCGTCCCGGACAGGTGGTCGCGTCGACATCGACGATCCCGGCCTCTGCAGACACCGAGGCGGCTGCCGATCTCGTCGCGAAGGCGAAGGGTCGGTTGCCGTACCCCGATGATGTGCTCGCCTGCGTGGCTCGCCGTGCGGGTGAGGACGGGGACCTCCTGGCTGCGCTCCGGGATCTGGGGAAGGACGCGAACGTGGCGGTGGCGGACGATGCGGCGGCGTCGTGTGTGATCGAAGTGCGGGCGGCGCCGCGGTTCGCCGAGGACCTCCAGCGGGCCGCTGGAGGGTCGCTGTCAGATGAGCAGGTCGCATGTGCGGTGCGGGAGTTCGGCCAGCTGACCCCGGAGCAGGTCGAAGCCGCAGCGGGCGCGGTCTTGAACCCGGAGAAGGCCGAGGCATCGGCGACGGCGCCGGTCGAGAAGGTCCATGAGAAGTGTCACATCGATGTTGGAGGCGGTTGATGCGTCAGGTGAGGGTCGGTTCGCTCAAGGCTCGCGGCGGGACCGGATCCGCCGGGAGGCCGGGTCGAGTCGCGGGTGGTCTTGTCTTGGTGGTGGCGGTCGTCGCGGCGGCGCTGGTGGGAGCGGTTGCCCGTCCGACCCCGGCGCTGGCGGAGCCGTCTGCGCTTCTGCAGAAGGTGGCGGGTCCGGAGACGGACGAGGGGTTCGGTGGTGGCGGCGGCGTGTCGATGAGCGAGTCGGCGGAGTCTGTTGCGTTGGGTAGCAGTCGGCCGGGGGTCATGGATGCCGGGGGCGGGTTCAGGCGGCTCCGCCTGCCGTGGAAGCAGCTGGGTTCTCCTGGCCCGACGAGCGATACGGGCGAGGTGGCGTTGAGTGCTGATGGGAGGACATTCGTGGCCACGTTCTCCCACGGGGAGTGGATCTACATGAACTATCCCGGACATGCGGATGGGTTCCACGACCCGGACTGCGAGGGCGGCGAGATCAACCAGTCGTACTACCGGGAGGGGCAGATCCTGGTCTGGAGGAGGGACACGCCGAGCGGTGTGTTCGGGGCGCCGGAGCTGCTGACCAAGCAGTCGCTCGAGGACGACCCGTGCTTGGGGACCACGATCGGGACCGCTAACCCTGCGCTGGGGCCGGATCCGGTTCCGATGCTGGGGACGGGCTGGGCGAACCAGAGCCGGCGCCCGTCGGTCTCGGCGGACGGCTCGTCGATCGCCTTCGCCACGTACGCATATATCGGCTGGCCGGTGCCGGAGGCCACCGTGGTCGAGGGTATCTACGTCTCAGACGGCGGGGCTGCTCCGGTGCCTGTCTTCACCGGCGATCTCGATGGCTCGATGCAGGAAATCTCCCCAACCACCGTTCAGATCTCCGGAGACGGCCTCCATGTGCTGTTCGCGTCGTACGAGGCGCCGCCCGGGGTGGATACCGACGTGGAGGGGGTCAGCCTGTACATGGCCAACCGGTCTGCTGTGGGGGAGGGCTGGGATTTCGAGGCGGTGTCGACCGATAGCGCGGGGGTCCCGGTGCCGTCTCGTACGGGCGCCATGAGCGCCGACGCGTCCCGGGTGGCGTTCCTGACGCCACGGTACGTTGCGGACGACGATCCGAGCGGTGAGGCGTCCGGCTACGCCCCCCGGTTGATGGTGTCCACCGGGTCGGGCACGGGGAGGGTGTCTCGCTTCGTGCTGGCCGACGGCGGGCACGCGGCGGACTTGGGGGAAGATCCGGGGAGGCCGGCGATCTCGCCGGACGGCACCCACATCGCGGTGATGGCGCGCAGCGATTCGTCTGAGAACGTCTACGTCGAGTCGCGCGTCCGGGTGTTCTCGGCCGACGATGCGGCATCGAGCTCGCTTGCAACCCGCAAGCGGGCTTCGCTCACCTCTCGTGCGATGCAAGACGACACCAACCGTCAGGGATCGCTCGCCGTCGGCGTCAAGCACGGGAGGTTCCTCGTCGCGATGTACAGCTGGGTCGCTCCGCAGGCCCGGTACGACGACGCGCCGTCGGGTCTGTACCTGATCGGCGGCGGAGACAACGGAGCCCCGATCACCAAGCCCTGGCACGGCGACCCGGTCGATGTGTCGACCGGGTCGTTCACCCAGCACGAGACCGACCTGGCCCCCATGGCTGGTGCAGCTGGCGTGATGTTGAGCCGGGACTACTCGTCGCGGGGTGAGCAGAGCGGGGTGTTCGGGGCGGGTTGGGCGAGCGAGTTCGACGTGCGGCTGTCGTTCTCCTCACTCGACGGGACCGGCGTCGTGTCTGCGCAGCTGCCCGATGGCCGGATCATCGACTACACCGAGACGCCGGGCGGCTGGGAGAACCAGGATGGCTATCTGGCGGTGCTCGCCGCGGACGGCGACGACTGGACCCTGACCGAGCCCGACGGAAGACGGTCGGTCTTCGACGGGGACGGGCGGCTCGTCTCGGTCGTGCAGGCGGGGCGACCGACGGTGTCGCTGGATTGGGCAGGCGATGGTGATGGCTCGGTCACGGTGTCGTCGGCGAACGGCTACAGCATCGAGCTGACCGACGACCAGGGCTGGGTCCTCGACGAGGAGTCCTCGGAGTACGTGCTCGCAGCGGGAGCGGATGGCCTCGTGGATCGTGCGGTGGACTCGGAGGGCCGGCAGGTGGACTACGGCTACCAGATGGTGTCGGGCCGGACGGTCCTCCACACCGTGTCGAAGGTGCATTTGGTGGGCCAGGCCGCAGGGACGTTCGGCGTGCGCACCTACGGCAGCGACGAGCTCCTGCGCATCACCGCGATCACCGACGATGTCGATGCAGGCCGCCAGCACACGGTGGTGGAGAACACGTACGACGGCGAAGGCCGCGTGTCCCACCAGGTCAACGACACCGGCGACGAGCTGGACTTCGACTACGACCTGAAGCCCAATCCGCCGGCCGGTCTGGTCGAGGCGCCGGGGTTCACGACCGTCACCAACGCAGCGTCGGGTGATGTCACCGTGTACGAGTACGGCCTGAACGGCGAGGTCCTCGGGATCACCGATGCCCTCGGGCACTCGGTGGGACGGTCGTGGGAGGGGAGCCAGCCGCTGACGTCGGAGTCGCGGTCGGGGGTGTCCACGTCGTACACCTACGACGCCGCCGGGCGGGTGGAGACGGTGTCAGAGACGGTGGGCAGCTCGACCCGGGTCACCTCGACGCTCACCTATGTGGTGCCCGACTCGTCGAGCGGCGCCCGGACGGACAACCGCGTCGCCACGTCGACCGACGCGGCGGAGGTGACGACGAGTTTCACGTACACGGGTGGTGCCCGTGTGCCGGATGCGGTGTCGGTGCCGTGTGATCCGGACAGTCTGGGTGCGGGTCTGTCGTGTCCGCCGGGCGGGTTGGCGACGACGGTCTACACGTATTTCGCGG
>Ga0182747_1000506_pt1 | contig 37093 bp, 38 predicted proteins | sample eDN3rd30CBELigBY_FD_128526 | JGI IMG/M metagenome (GOLD analysis project Ga0182747, IMG submission 128526) | Enriched backyard soil microbial communities from Emeryville, California, USA - eDNA 3rd pass 30_C BE-Lig BY (version 2) (version 2) | ecosystem: Environmental > Terrestrial > Soil >... | reverse complement strand
GCGCGTCGAGAATCCGCCCTTCTTCATCCCGCTGAGCCTCGATCCCCCCGAGAACCTGCCCTATCGCAAGGCGATGATGCCGATGTTCGGGCCCAACGCGATCAAGGCGCTCGAGCCGCGCATCCGCGAATGGGCGGTCGAACTGGTCGATGCCGTCGCGGCGAGCGGAGCGTGCGATTTCCAGGCCGACGTGTCGAAACTGTTCCCGGTCAGCGTCTTCATGGAACTGATGGGCATGGACCTGTCGCGGCTCCGGGACTTCCGCCACCTCGCCGAGCAATTCTTTTCGGCCCAGAATGACGAGGCCGAGATGGGGCGCCTCAGCGCGCTGATTCTGGGCGAGATGAAGGCGTTGATCGAGGCGAAGAAGGCCGCTCCCGACGACAAGCTGATGTCGCATTTCATCGACGTCGACATCGGCGGCCGGACGATGAGCGACGACGAGATATTGGCGATGAGCTTCGTGCTCTTCCTCGGCGGCATGGACACGGTGACCAACGTCACCGGCTTCGCTTTCCAGCAGCTCGCGCAGATGCCCGAGGTGCAGGCGCGGCTCGCCGCCGACCCGTCGCTGATCCCCGCCTTCGCCGACGAGGCGGTGCGGCTCTATGGCGTCGTCAACACGCCGCGCCTCGTCGTGCAGGACCAGGTGATCGGCGACGCGCAATTCCGCGCGGGCGAGATGCTGCTCAACATCCTCTGCCTCGGCAGCCGCGATCCGGCGAAGTTCGAACGGCCCAATCTGTTCGACCTCGACCGCAAGAAGACCGCGCATCTGACCTTTTCGTCGGGGCCGCACCTCTGCGTCGGGCACGTCCTCGGCCGCGCCGAGCTGCGTATCCTGACCGAGGAATGGATACGGCGCATTCCGTCCTTTCGCGCGGTGCCCGGCGAACGCCACGCCTTCCGCATCGGCACGGTGATGGCGCTCGAGACGCTGCCGCTCGAATGGCCGGTCGCCGGCTGACGCCGCGATTCGCTCAGCCCGCGGTGTCGAGCGGCCGGCCCACGCTGCCCGTCGCCAGCCGCTGCCGAACGCCGACGAGGAACATGCGCAGCGATTCGACGAACAACTCTTCGTCGCCGAAGGGATTATCGGCGATCGCCTGCGCCAGGCTCGGAAATTTGGCGCCGTCGACCGGCGGCATCGGATCGACGCCGCGCGCGCGCGCCGACGCTTCGAACAAGGCCGTGCCGAAGGTATATTTCTCGATCGCGTCGATCACGGTCAGCTGGATCGTCGTCGGATAGGGCTCCTCGGATGCCGCGCGCTCATAGGCGGCGAGCAGCAGATGGCGCGGGAAATAGCGCAGGATCAGCGGGGCTGCGTTGGGATGCTTGAGAAGTGTCCGGCGCGTCAGCACGCAGCGCGCGATGATCTGTTCCTCGAAGGAGGGCGGTGCGCCGTCGACCGTCGGCATCCGCGCCAGCATGATGCGGGCGACTTCCTGCAGCAATTCCGACTTGTCGGTGAAGTGATGATACAGCGACGGCGGGCGCACCCCCAGCTTGCGCGCGACATGCGAAAGGCTCAGCTCCTCGAGGCCGAGCTCGTCGATCACCTCGAGCGCCGCCTCGGCCGCGCTCGATCGCGAAATGAGAGGTTTCGAAGGCCGCGCCAAATCCCCAACTCCCTTGCTTTCGCCGCTCCTTGGCAGCGCGGGCCAGCAAGGACCAGCCCAAAAAGTCCCTTATCGGCATCGATAAACAAACCTATTGAAATTAGATAAGCGGTTCAACATGATCTGAACCGAGAGGAGAAATAATGACCGGCCGCACACAGCTCAGGACCTTCCCTTCCTCCGGTGGGGTCGAACTCGTCGGCGACCAGGGCGGCCCCGCCGACGCGCCCTGCGTCGTGCTGCTCCACGGCGGAGGACAGACGCGGCACAGCTGGAGCCGCGCCGTCGACCGCCTGCTCGACGCGGGTCTCCAGGTCATCAACTTCGACGCGCGCGGGCATGGCGACAGCGCGTGGTCGCCCGACGGCGCCTATGCGCTCTCGGACCGGTCGCGCGACCTCGCCGCCGTGACGAAGGACCTGCGCGTGCCCTTCGTCCTGGTCGGCGCATCGCTGGGCGGCGCGACGGCGATCCAGGCGGTGCATGACGGGCTGCGACCTGCCGGGGTCGTGCTGGTCGACATCGTGCCCGAGCCCGACCCGCGCGGAATCGAGCGCATCGTCGGCTTCATGCAGGGGCATGGCGATGGCTTCGCCACGGTAGAGGCCGCCGCCGCCGCCGTCGCGGCCTATAATCCGCAGCGGCCGCGGCCGGCGGATGCGGGCGGGCTGATGAAGAATCTGCGCCCCGGAGCCGACGGCCGCCTCTACTGGCATTGGGATCCGCGCATCCTCGAAACCTCGCCCGCCGCGCATCATCGCGTGGTCCAGCAGGCGGCCGAAACCCTGGCGTCGCTGCCGGACGTGCCGGTGCTGCTCGTCCGCGGGATGTCGAGCGACGTCGTCAGCGAAGCCGGCGTGGCCGCCTTCCGCCGCCAAGTGCCGCGACTCGAAATCCTCGACGTCCAGGGGGCGGGGCACATGGTTGCCGGCGATCGCAACGACGCATTCAACGCGGGCGTCATCGCCTTCGCGAAGCGGGTTCTCGCTGCCGGGACCGTGACGCGAATGGCCTAGGGTCCTGACCCTAGCGCCTTGAGATATCCCGCTTTCTGATCCTCCTTTCAAAAACCTTACGGCGTTAAATTTCGAATTGACATTAAATCTAATGGTTGTAGTTTATTGACAAGGCCGCGGCTGACGGCCTGTTTCTGGGAGGAGACGGTCATGGATCGCAATGCTTCGCGTCATGCAGTTCGTTATGCCGGCCTGGCATCGGTTATCGCGCTCGCCGCCCTGGCGACGCCGGCCTGGGCCCAGGACGACGCACCCGATCCGGCGCCAGCCGAGCAAGCGTCGTCGGGCAATGTGACCGAGGGCGAGATCATCGTCACCGCGCGCCGCCGCGACGAGCGCCTGATCGATGCCCCCGTCGCGATCACCGCGCTCGGCGGCGCGGCGCTCGACAATTACGTCGTCACCGAATTCACCGACATGGCATCGCTCGTCCCGACGATGGTCGCCGGCAAGGCGGCGTCGGGATCGTCGGCCAGCATCTTCCTGCGCGGGGTCGGATCGACCGCGCTCAGCGCCGGTTTCGACCAGTCGGTGTCGTTCGTCGTCGACGGCATGCCGATGAGCCGTGGCCGCGAGATCGGGCTCAGCCAGTATGACGTCCAGCGCGTCGAGGTGCTCAAGGGACCGCAGGCGCTGTTCTTCGGCAAGAATGCGACCGCGGGCCTGATCTCGGTCACCACCAACAACCCAGGCGATGTGTTCGAGGCGGGGCTGAAGGTCGGCTATGGCTTCGAGGCGAAGGAGAAATATGGCGAGGGCTATATTTCGGGGCCGCTCGCCGACGGACTTCGCGCGCGTCTGGCGTTCCGCATTTCGGATAGCGAGGGCGCCTTCACCAACACGGCGGCGGAAACCTATATCGATCCGTTCGGCCTCGAACGCCATCGCAACAGCAAGAATCGCGGCTATGGCCGGACCTACAGTGGCCGCGCGACGATCGAATGGGACGCGGCCGATAATCTGACCTTCCAGGTCAAGACCGGTTACACCGACCAGAAGGACGGCGGCCCGACCGATATCATCGAGCGCATCTGCGGCGGCGGGCGCACCGTGCCCTTTGCCGCGAACGGCATCCCGCCGAGCCCCAATGCCGATTGCGTCATCAACGGCCGTTCGGACAGCTCGACCATTCCCGTCGAGGTCGCGGGGCTCGATTACCGCTATGCCGGCGACGGCCACATGTATTCGCGGCTGAAGTCGGGCTTCGGCATCCTGACCGCGACGCTGACCAGCGACGTGTTCGACGTCACCTCGATCACTTCCTATTACCGCTTCAAGCAGACCGACCTCAACAATGTGTCGGGTGAGGCCTATCCGGCGACCTTCTCGCAGCTTGCCGACTATCGCCAGACGTCGGAGGAACTGCGCTTCCAGTCGAAGTGGGACGGGCCGGTCAATGTGCTGTTCGGGCTGTTCGCGTCGAGCAACAAGTTCATCTTCAACACCGACGCCTATATCTTCCCGTTGCCGGCCGTCGCCGCGGGCACGACCTATGTGACCTTCAAGCGCGACAACGGCTTTTCGGGCAGTTCGATGTCGGCCTTCGGCGAAGTGACCGCGAACCTGTCCGACGCGATCGAACTCGCGGCGGGCGCGCGCTACAGCTATGAATCGCGCGACAGCTTCCAGGCGTCGCTTGCCGCCAATCCGGCCTTTGCCGCTGCTTTCCCCGGTGGAGTGCGCGTCGATGATCGCTATCGTGAGTCGGACGTCTCCCCGCAGGTTACTCTGCGCTACAAGCCATCGCGCGACCTCACCTTCTATGCAGCTTATAAGGAAGGCTTCAAATCGGGCGGTTTCAACATTTCGCAGACGTTGACCGCCGGAATGACGCCGGAGCAGCTCGGCGCGGCCGGCAAGTTCGGCGCCGAGCGCGCCCGCGGCGGCGAAGTCGGCGCCCGCGCGATCCTGATGGGTGGCGCGCTGTCGCTCAATGCCACCGCTTATTATTACGACTATCTCGACCTGCAGGTGCAGAATTTCGATCCGGTGACGATCGGCCAGGTCGTGGCGAATGCTGGCACGCTGCGGGTCAAGGGCATCGAGGGCGATTTCAACTGGCGCTCGGGCGGCTTCTCGCTGCGCGGTGCGGCGGCCTACAATAATGCATCTTACAAGGATTATGTCGGCCAATGCTATGGTGGCCAGACGATCGCGCAGGGCTGCAACCTGCTGGCGCCCGCGCCTGGAGCGGCCTTCACCAGCCAGGATTATGACGGCCTGACGCCGCCCAAGGCGCCGCGCTTCGCCGGTCGCCTCGGTGCGAGCTATGAGGTCGAGCTGTCGGGCTCGGGCCTGCGCCTCGAGGCGAGCGGCGATATGAGCTACTCGTCGAAGTATAATTTCTCGGACACGCTGCGTCCCGACGCGGTCCAGCCGAGCTTCACGAAGTTCGATGCCTCGCTGCGGCTGAAGGGGCCCGAAGACCGCTGGACCCTGGCGCTGATCGGCCGCAACCTCAGCAACAAATATATCGTCACCGGCGGCTCGGAAATTCCGTTCACCGGCGGGACCGGCACGGGAACCGCGGGGCCGGGCGTGCTCAGCGACCTGTCGGCCTTCGTCGACAACCCGCGCGAGTTCTACATCGAGGCGTCCGTGAAATTCTGATGCCCGCGCTCTCGCCGCGCGCCGCGCGGACGGCTGTGTCCCGATGGAGGCGGACCATCGGGGTGGCGGGCGGGGTGGCGGGCGCGCTGGCGCTCGGCGTCGTGGCGCCAGGGCAAGCTGTCGCGGCGCCAACCGTGGACAATGTCGGCGACGGCGGGGTTCCGGCTTTCTATGGTTGGCGAGGATCGCTTCCGGCCGAGGCGGGGGTCATCCTAGCCGAGGAGCCCTTGCCCGCCGACTATTCGGTGCCATCGGCGGCGCGCGCGGTGCGCATTCTCTACACCGCGCGCGACGGCATCGCCGACACGGGCGTGTTGCCGGTGTCGGCGGCGATCTTCCTGCCGCGGGGCGACCCGCCGCCGGGTGGCTGGCCGGTCGTCGCCTGGGCGCATGGCACGACGGGCATCGCCGATGTCTGCGCGCCGTCGGCAAGGCCCAGGGGCGATCGCGACAGCCAATATCTGTCGCGCTGGCTCGATGCGGGATTTGCCGTCGTCGCGAGCGACTATCAGGGGCTCGGAACCCCCGGCATCCATCCCTATTCCAACTATCGCGCCAGTTCGTACAGCGTGCTCGACAGCGCGCGGGCGATTATCGGCGACCCGCGCTACGGCGCCGCGAACAAGGTCGTGCTCGTCGGTCAGTCGCAGGGCGCGGGCGTGGTCGTGGCGGCCGCGGGCTATGCGCCCGCCTACGCGCCGGACCTCGCAATCCGCGGCGTGGTCGCGACCGGCGCGCCGAACCTGTCGAAAGAAGCGATCGAAAGCGGCCTGGCGTCGAGTGCGACCGACGTCATGGTCACGGGCGCCTATGCGATGATCGGCTTCGAGCTCAGCCGCCTGCACGCCGACCTCGATTCCGATGCGATCTTCACGCCCGAGGGGCGCGAGATCGAGGCCCTCGTCGCGACTACCTGCCTGCCCGGCGTGATGCAGGCGGCGGCGGAGCGCAACCTCGACCCCGCGCGAACCTTCCGCCCCGGCATGCTCAAACGCCTCTGGGACACCGACGTCGACCTGCGATCCTTCCCTTCGCTGACGCTGAGCGCGCCGTTGTTCTTCGGCATCGGTGCCGCAGATACGGCGGCGCTGCCGATGACGACGCTGACGCTGGTCAACGACCTGTGCAGTCGCGGCAATAGCGTCGAGGCCCGCATCTACAAGGGCAAGGATCATTCGGGGGTGGTGAACGCCGCGGCCGCCGACGCGATCGGTTTTGCCAGGGCAGCGATCGACGGCGGTCCCGTCGCTGCGACCTGCCGCGCTTCGTGAAGATCGGGCCGGCGCGTCAGGCGAGCGTCGTCGTGATCGGCAGCCCCCCCTTCAGCGTCAGCGTCACCGGGGTGCGCTCGGCGATGTCGGCGAGGCGCGCCTTCTGCGCGTCGTCGAGGCCCGCGATCGTCAGCGTGCGGTCGATGTGCATCGCGCCGGGGCCGCCCGAGAGGCGGAGGCCCACCTCGACCGATATGAGCGGCCAGTCCTTGCGGTCGGCATACATGCGCAGCGTGATCGCAGTGCACGCGCCGAGGCTGGCGAGCAGCAGGTCGTAGGGCGCGGGTCCGACCGCGCCGCCGCCGAGCGCGGGGGGCTCGTCGGATATCAGCTTGTGGCGGCCGACCTCGATCTCGGTGCGATAGCGATCCTTGCCGATGCGCGCGGTGCCGTGGGCCATTTTCCGTCTCCTGCCGTCTTCCGCGCGATCCTTTCACGCGCGGCGGGCGAGGGCAAGCCTCAGCGCCAGGCGGTGCCGCCAGGGAGGCCGAGCCGCTCGGCCGCCTGCCACGCCGGCGAACCGCGATCCTTGATGCGATCGGCGAGCTTCGCCATCGTCCCCACCATCCACCGGTCGCGGCGGCCCAGGTCATAGCGGGGACCGAGTTCGAGCCGCATGCGCACTGCGGGCGGCAATAGCGATACCGCGGCGCGTGCGAGCGATTTGTGCAGGAAGCGCGGTACCGAGGGCGCGGCGCGGCCCGACTGGATGATGTCCAGAAATTCGGTGACGATCGGATGCGGCTCGAAGCGCGGCAACAGCGCCTCCATCATCGCGAGGAAGTCGGCTTCGGATTTTGGCGTTTCGGTGACGCCATAGAGTGCCGCGACAGGCTCGCCCTCGCGCCAGAAGCGCGCCTGGTCGTCGCGCGAGAGCGGCGTCACGAAACGATGATAGGCCTTGAGGAAGCCATATTGGGCGGTCGCATAGACCCAGTTGAGCAGTTCGGGGTCGAGCGCCGAATAGGCTCCGCCCTTCGGTGTCGCTCCGGACACTTTGGCGTGCATGCGGCCGACCCCGCCGATCACGCGCCGCGCGGTGCTCGCGGGGCCGTAGACGCCCGCCATCGCCGCCATGCCGGTGCGCCGCGACCGGCCGATCGGGTCGGCCTTGTAGGTCGAATGGTCCCACACCCCCGACCGGATGCGCGCGTCGGCGAATTCGAGCAGCACCGCCGCGACCCCGCCGACGGCGAGCGCGACCGGATTCTTGAACACCCGCCACTGCACCGAATCGGGCGCGAGCAGCGCGGGCTCGCCGACGGGGCTGGTGAAATCGATCGCCATCGCGGCGGGTGGACGGCTCATCTGGTTCATGGGACACATCCGTTGCGATTGACCTTCGGGATTAAATTGTTATCAGATGTGATAATTGATGGCAACGGGTGGAATGATGGACCTCGACTGGAGCGATACCGAAGCGGAATTTGCGCGCGAGATTCGTGCGCTCTTTGAGCGCGAACTGACCCCCGAATTGCGCGCCGGGGCGGCGGGCATGACCAGCGTCTATGCCGATCATGACGTGTCTATGGCGTGGCAGGCGAAACTTCACGCGCGGGACCTCGCGGCGCCGCACTGGCTGCCCGAGCATGGCGGGCACGACTGGAGTGCCGCCCAATTCTATCTTTGGGCCCGCGAACGCGCGCGCGCCGGGGTGCCGCCGCTGTCGCCGATGGGCATCCACATGGTCGCGCACGTGATCGCGGCGTTCGGGACCGACGAGCAGAAGGCCTATTTCCTGCCCCGCATCCTGTCAGGCGAGATCTTCTTCTGCCAGGGCTATTCGGAGCCGGGCGCCGGATCGGACCTCGCGGCGCTGCAGATGAGCGCGGTGGCGGACGGCGACGATTTCGTTCTGAACGGCTCGAAGATCTGGACCACCCACGCGGGGGAGGCGAACTGGATTTTCTGCCTCGTCCGCACCGCGAAGGGCGAGCGGCCGCAGCAGGGGATCACCTTCCTGCTGGTGCCGATGGACCAGCCGGGAGTGACGGTGCGCCCGCTGACGATGATCTCGGGCGAGACGATCCAGGCCGAAGTCTTCTTCGACGACGCGCGCTCGGCGAAGGCGAATGTGATCGGTGCGGTCGATCGCGGCTGGAGCGTCGCCAAATATCTGCTCGAATTCGAACGCGGCGGGTCGGCGCACGCTCCGGCGCTCGCGATGCGGCTCGACGCGCTCGCGCGCCACGCCGCCGGGACTCCGGCGGGCGAGGGGATGCTCGGCGACGATCCGGTCTTTGCGCACAAGCTCGCGCGTGCGCGCATCCGCATCGACATATTGGAGATGATCGAGCTGCGCCTGCTGTCGTCGGCGGGACAGGGCGAAAGCGTCGGGGTGATGGCGTCGCTGATGAAAATCATGGCGACCGAGCTTGCCCAGCATATCACCGAACTCGGCTATGAGGCCGCAGGACCCGCGGGCACCGCCTTTCAACCGCACGCGGGGTGTCCGGGCGCCGACGTCCCCGCGCATGCGCCTCCCGCCGACGGGCACATCACCGGCGAGCCGTGGCAGGCGATCGCGCCGCTGCGCTATTTCAACGAGCGCGCGGGGTCGATCTATGCCGGATCGAACGAGATTCAGCGCAACATTCTCGCAAAGGCGGTGCTGGGGCTGTAGCGCAGCCTATCCCGCCCGCTTCATCTCCGCCGCGTAGCGCGCGACATGCGCGTCGCTCGTCCCCAGGCGCTGCTCGATCGCGGCGGCGCGCTTGAAATAATGGCCGACGCGCAGCTCTTCGGTCATCCCCATCGCGCCGTGAAGCTGCACCGCTTCCTGCCCGATCTGGCGGATCGCCTCGTTCGCGGTCGTCTTCGCGGCGGCGCTGGCGCGCGCGTCGCCGGGCTTCAGCGCCGCGAGCAACGCGGCCGCCGAAATCTGCTCGCGCAGCAGCAGCATGTCGACCATGCGATGCTGGAGCGCCTGGAAGCTCGACAGCGGCTGCCCGAACTGGCGGCGCTGCCGGGTGTAGCCGAGCGTGTCGTCGAGAAGGACGCGCGCGAGCCCCGCCGCTTCGGCGCACAGCGCCGCGACCGCGGCTTCGACCGCGGCGGCGAGCGCCGCTTCGCCGTCCTGCCCGGCACCGATCTCGCTCGCGCGCGACACCCAGAGGCCGTCGAGCAGCAGGTCGGCGGCGGGCGCGTCGTCGATCGTCCGATAGGTATGGAGCTTGCCGCACAGCGACGCCGCAGGCAGCAGGAAAAGACGGAGACGTCCGCCCTGGTCGCGCGCGGGGAGGATGATGTCGCCCGCTTCGGCGGCGAAGGGTACCGCGATCTTGTGCCCGGTCAGCGTCCAGCCGTCGGGTGCCGGTTCGGCGCGCGTGCGGATCGCGGCGATATCGCCGCGCGTCTGCGGTTCCTCGATCGCGGTGACGACCAGCGCATCGCCGCGCGCGATCGCTCCGACGCGCGCCTCCTCGCCCAGCGCGAGCAGCAATGTCGCCGACAGGATGTGGCAGTCGATGAAGGGGGTGACGGCAAGCGCCGCGCCCAGTTCCTCGGCGACGATCATCGCCGCGACGCGCCCGCCGCCGAAGCCGCCGATGCGTTCGGGAAGCGGCGCGGCGCCGACGCCGATCGCGGCATCGACCTCGCGCCATGCGGCGAGCTGCGCCTCGGCACCGCGCATTGCGCGCCGTTTCTCGAAGGGAAGCTGCTGCGCCAGAAAACGCGCGAGCGAGTCGCGCAGCAGCCGTTCTTCCTCGCTAAATTCCAGGTCCATGCCGCCGCCTATGCGCTGTGCGACAAAAATTATCAAGTCTGATAATTTTTCACCAGCCCCGCGAGCAATGTCTCGACCGTATGCTGCCGATAGCGCGCGTGCAGATCGTCGTCGGCGTGGGGCTTCCCCTCGAACACCACCTGCAGCGTCAGCCGGTTCGAATAGAGACCGTCGGCGGCGCCGATCGTGTTGAAGTAGAAGAGCTTGGGGTCGACGTCGCGGAATTCGCCCGCGGCGATGCCCTCCTCGATGATCCGCGCCTGCGCGCCCGCGATCTTTTTGAGCAGCTCGTCACCGATGTGCCGCACGCGCTCGGGCTCGGCGTCGCGGACCATATATTGGATCAGCCGGTTGAGGTAGGGGATGCGGTAATAAGTGTCGACGATGCCCTCCAGATGGATGCGCATCCGTGTCGTGGGGGTGACGTTCAGCCGGAACAGCGCGTCGAGCTGGCGGATCGCGCGCAGCACGTCGCGGTCGAGCAGCGCGGCGAGCATCCCTTCCTTGTCGCCGAAATAATAGCGGATCATCCCGTGGTTCACGCCCGCGCGCGCCGCGATGTCGACGATGCCCACGTCGATCTTGTCCTGCTCGCGCATCAGCGCGCTCGCCGCGTCGAGCAGAGCTTCGCGAATCGACCCTCGCGTCCGGCTTTCGGTTTTTTCGCTTGCGCTGGCCATCTTCGCTCCTTGCGCCCGACAGACCATCCCTCGTCCGAAATTGCAATTGCTGTTGCAATCTCTATCAGCGATGATAACTATCACGTCTGATAAGAATCGCAATGGGAGGGTTTGGATGAGCATGATCGAGCGGTCGCTTCTTCTGGCGGGCATCGGGCTCGCGGAGCTGGCGGCAACGCCGGCCTGTGCGCAGGAGGCGAGGGATGGCGAAGCGACGGCGCCTGACGACAGCGTGATCGTGGTGACCGCACAGCGCCGCGCCGAGGCGATCGACGATGTCGGTCTCGCCATCCAGGCCTTTTCGGGCGACACGCTGGAGAATCTGCGCGTGACCTCGACCGAGGATCTGCAGGCGGTGGTGCCCAGCCTCAACGTCTCGCGCGGATATCAGGGGATTCCGATCTACACGCTGCGCGGCATCGGCTTCAACACGATCAACCTGTCGGCGACCTCGACCGTGGGCACCTATCAGGACGAGGTCGCGCTCGCCTATCCCTTCATGAACAGCGGGCCTGTCTACGACCTCGAACGCGTCGAGGTGCTCAAGGGACCGCAGGGCACGCTCTACGGCCGCAACACCACCGGTGGCCTCGTCAACTTCATCACCGCCAAGCCGAAGTTCGGGGAATTTTCGGGCGGGGTCACGGTCGAAGGCGGCAGCCAGCAGACGCTCAACAGCGAGGCTTTCCTCAATATCCCGCTCGGCGATGCGGTCGCGGCGCGCTTCGCCTTCCGCACCGAGGACAGCTGGGAAGGATGGCAGCACAGCATTTCGCGCGACGAGAAGCTCGGCGAAGTGCATCGCTATGGCGGGCGCCTGACGCTGACCGCCGAGCCGGTCGACGGCATGAAGATCGAGATCGGCGGCAATATCTGGGTCAACAAGTCCGACACGCTCGCGGGGCAGGCGGTCGGCTTCACGCCGAACACCGACCCCGCCAGCGGCACGGTGTTCAGCCTGTTCAACGCAGCGGGCCTGCCGCAATATGTCGCCGCCAATGCAGGCGGCTGGGATTCGAACAGCGCCGACTGGGCGCCGCGTTCGGTGCGCGGGGCCGATATCGGCATCGGCCCGGGGATCGACGGCCCGCTCCAGGAGGACAGCGACTTCGTCGGGCTGCGCGGGCTGATCCAGTTCGACCTCACCGACGACCTCAGCTTCATTTCGCTGACCGGCTACAACCGGGTCAAGCGCGACGCCAAATATGACTGGAGCGGCGCGCCCTATGAAATTCTGATCCAGCACGCCGAAGGCCGGATCGAGAGCATCTCGCAGGAATTGCGCTTCCAGGGATCGACCGGCCCCGCCGAATGGGTGGTCGGCGGCTATTACGCCAACGACACGCTGACCGACACCAACCAGACCTTGCTCGGCCAGAACGCCAATGTCGGCGCGATCCGGGCGCTGATCGTCCAGCTTGGTCTCTTGAACACGCCGTTCAATTCGCCGGGCTACACCGCCGCCGACGTCGCGCAATCCTTCCGCACCTATCGCGACCAGGCGGCGTTCGACACCGAGACGTGGAGCCTGTTCGCGAGCGCCGACTGGCAGCTCGCCGAGACGCTGAAGGCGACCACGGGCGTCCGCTACACGAAGGACCGGCAGGAATATGAGGGCTGCTCGCGTTCGATCGGCGATTCGATGCTGCCCAACGTCAACCTGTTCAACCGCGCCTTCTTCTTCCAGGTCTATGGCGTCTTCACCCCGCCGATCACCGCGAACCAGTGCAACACCTTCGACGTCGACACCGGCACCTTCGGGGCGGTCGCCTCGACGCTGAAGGAGGATAATGTCGCGTGGCGCGGCGCGCTGACGTGGGAGCCGGGAGACGACGCCCTCCTCTATGCCTCGGTGTCGCGCGGCTACAAATCGGGATCGACCCCGGTCAACGCGGCGAACATCGCAACGCAGAACCGCCCGGCGCGGCAGGAACAGCTCACAGCTTATGAGGTCGGTACCAAGCTGGGCCTCGCCGACCGCCGGGTGCACCTCAACCTCGCGGCCTTCTATTACGACTATCGCGACAAGCAGCTCGCGGTCTATTTCGCCGACCCGATCTACACGACGCTGCTGCGCCTCGACAATGTTCCCAAGTCGCGCGCCTATGGCCTCGACGGCGACGTCAGCATCGACGTCGCCGACAGCCTGAACCTCAGTCTCGCAGCGACCTGGCTCAAGACCGAGATCCAGGGCTATGTCGGGATCAACGCCGCCGGCCAGCCATTCGACTTCGACGGCTTCGCCTTCCCCTACAGCCCCAAATTCTCGGGCGCCGCGACGATCACCTACGACGCGCCGGTCGGCGATCGGCTCGGCGTCCGCGCGATCCTCAACGGGCGCTACCAGTCGAAGACCGGCAGCACGATCGAGGATTTCGCGCCGCTGCAGATCAAGGGCTATGGCATCCTCAACGCCAGCCTCGCCCTCTATGACCGGAACGGCAAGTGGGACGTGTCGATCTGGGGCAAGAATATCACCGACACCTATTACTGGATGTCGGCGGCGACCAACGCGAACACCGCGGTGCGCTTCCCCGGCCGCAGCCCGAGCTATGGCGTGACCGCGAAGTTCAACTTCTGACGGGTGGGCGGGCGGGCTTTGCCCGCCCCCTGCTTCGTAGCCTCAATGCGAGGCGCCCATCGACACCTGCTTGGGACGCGGCGCGCACCACACCGCGATCGCGGCGATCACGAACACGACGCCCGCCGCGAGGAAGAGGTGGAGCACTCCCAGCGTCGAGGCCTGCACCTCGACCATGCGGGTGACCGCGGCGCGCGCCTGCTCGAGGGTCAGCCCCGCCTGCTGGAGCCTGTCCATCGCGCCGCCGGCGTCGTTCATCGTCGCGACGAGCTGCGCGCGCGCCGAGGCGCTCGAATCGTCCCAGGCGGTGGTCGCGATCGCGGTGCCGACGGCGCCGCTCAGCGTGCGCAGGAAGCTCATTAGCCCCGCGGCATTGGTCTGGTCCTGCGCCGGCACGCTCGACAGCGCGAGCGCGGTCAGCCCGACGAAGAAGAAGGGCATGCCGATCCCCTGCAGGACGTGCGGCCATGCCAGGGTCCAATAATCGACGTCGGCGGTCCAGCCCGCGCGCAGGGTCGAGATGAAGGCCATCCAGAGGATGCCGGCGCTGATCGTCAGGCGGATGTCGACCTTGCCGATCGATCCCGCCGCGACCGGTGACAGCAGCACCGCGAACACCCCGAGCCAGGCGACCACGAAGCCCGTGTCGGTCGCGGTATAGCCCGCGACCTGCTGCAGCCAGAGCGGCGTCAGCACGACCTGCGCGAAGAAGGCGCCGAAGCCGAGCGATATGGCGAGCGTCGCGAAGCTGAAGCCGCGAAAGCGGAAGACGCGCAGGTCGACGACCGGATTGGCGTCGGTCAACTCCCAGATGACGAAGGCGACGAAGCTGACCGCGGCGAGAATCGCGAGGCCCACGATCCACGTCGAGCCGAACCAGTCGTGCTCGCGTCCGGTGTCGAGCATGATCTGGAAGGCGCCGACCGAGACGACGAGCAGGACGAGTCCGACCGTATCGATGCGCGCCTTGACCCGCTTCGTCTCGAACCCGCCGAGCATGCTGCCGACCCCGAAGGCGCAGATCGCGACGACCGGCAGGTTGATGAAGAAGATCCACGGCCAGCTCCAATTGTCGCTGATCACGCCGCCGAGGATCGGACCGAGGATCGGCGCCGTGGTCGTGGTCATCGCCCAGATGGCGAGCCCGACCCCGGCCTTTTCCTTGGGAAAGATGCGCAGCAGCAGGATCTGCGACAGCGGCATCAGCGGCCCGCCCGACAGGCCCTGCAGGACGCGGAAGAGGATCAGCGCGTCGAGCGTGCGCGACACGCCGCACAGGAAGGAAAAGAGGCCGAAGCCCGCGATCGAGATCAGGAACCAGCGCACCGTGCCGAAGCGCGCGGCGAGCCATCCGGTGAGCGGCACGCTGATCGCGTCGGCGACCGCGTAGCTGGTGATGACCCACGTCCCCTGCGTCGGCGACACCGCGAGGCCGCCCGCGATATGCGGCACCGACACATTGGCGATGGTGGTGTCGAGCACCACGACGAAATTGGCGAGCGCGAGCGCGAAGGCCGCGGCGATCAGCCGCATGCCCGTAAGCGGTTGCGGCTCCGCGCGAAGGGTCGAGGCGGCGGCGCTGGCCATCGCGTCCTACCGGCCGCGCGTGTCGATGGTCGCTTCCATCGACAGGCCGACGCGCAGCGGGTGCGCCTTCAATTCCTTGGGATCGAGCGCGATGCGCACCGGCAGGCGCTGTACCACCTTCACCCAATTGCCCGTGGCATTCTGCGCGGGGATCAGCGAGAAGGCGGCGCCGGTGCCGCCGGCGATGCCGACGACCTTGCCGTGATAGACGACGTCGCCGCCATAATAGTCGGAGGTCAGCTCGACCGGCTGGCCGACGCGGATCTTCCTGAACTGGCTTTCCTTGTAATTGGCGTCGACATAGGCGGTGGCGATCGGCACGATCACCATGATCGGGGCGCCGGCGGCGATCCGCTGGCCGACCTGCACCTGCTTGTTGGTGACGATGCCGTCGACCGGTGCGCGGATCACCGTGCGCGCGAGGTCGAGCTTCGCCTTGTCGAGCCGGGCTTCCGCCGCCGCGACATCGGGGGCGGTGTCGATCGTCGTGCCGCGCACGACTGCCTCAGCGGCGCCGAGATCGCCCGCGGCCGAGCCGCGCGTCGCTTGCGCCGAGGTGACCCCCGCCGCGGCGAGGTCGCGCGCCGCCTGCGCCTGCTTGAGGCTTGCGCGCGCCGCGGTCAGCTCCTCGCCCGATACCGCGCCGGTGCCGGCGATGCTCTCGCGCCGCGCCAGCTCGGCGCGGGCGCGCTCGACCGTCGCGTCGGCGTCGCGCAGCCGCGCTTGCGCCTGAGAAATCTCTGCCCCGCGTGCCGCGACGCGCGAGCGTGCGGCGTCGGCGGTCGCATCGGCCTGGCCATAGCGCTGGCGCGCCTGGCGTAGCGCCGCCTCGGCATCGGCAAGCGCGATGCGTTGATCGGCATCGTCGAGGATGATCAGGATATCGCCCCTCTTCACCGCCTGCGTGCCGCTGACGCGCACCTCTTGGACCGGTCCCGAGACGAGCGCGGTGACCGCGGCGCTGTCGGCGCCGACATAGGCGTTGTCGGTCGACACACGGCCCGCCTGGGTCAGGAAATACCACAGGCCCCACAGCGCCGCGATCGTGATGACCGTGATCGCGAGGATGCGGAGCAGCTTCTTGCGCTTCGCCAGCCGCGCCTCCTTCGCCTCGTCGCTTTCGGGAGCGTCGTGGGAAGGGGTGGGGGCGGCCGTAGCCGTGTCGTCGGCCATCGTCATTCTCCTGTTGCGGTCTGGCCCCGATAGCCGCCGCCGAGCGCGCGGATCAGGGCGATGTCGAGCGCGCGCTGGCGCGCTTCCAGCTCGGCGACCGAGCGGCTCAGCGCGACCATGCTGTCCTCGGCGGTGAGCTGGGCGAGCTGGTTGTCGAGGCCCGCGCGATAGCGAAGCCCAGAGAGCTTGGCGGCGTTGGCGGCGGCGGCGAGCGCGGCGCGCCGTTCGCCGAGCTGGCGCGCCGTGGCGCCGCGGCTCGCGACGATGTCGGCGACGTCGCGCAGCGCAGCGACCAGCGTGCCGTCATAGCGTGCGACCGCGGCGTCATAGTCGGCGCGCGCGCCGCGATAGCGGCCCTCGATGCGTCCGCCCTCGAAAATCGGCAGGCTGATCGCCGCGCCGCCATTGCCATATTTGGACCCGGCGTCGAACAGGTTGCCGAGGCCCAGCGACTGGAAGCCGATCAGCGCCGACAGGCTGATGTTCGGATAATAATCGGCGCGCGCGACGTCGATGCGCTTCGCGGCCGCCTCGGCGCGCAGCCGCGCCGCGACGATATCGGGACGCCGCCCGATCAGCTCGATCCCCGCGCCGGCGGGGAGGTCGACCGCGGGAGCGGCGAGGGCCGGCCGCGCGATCGACCGTCCGCGGTCGGGGCCGGCGCCAACGAGCGCGGCGATCCGGTTGCGGGTCAGCGCGATCGCCTCCTCGAGCGCGGCGATGTCGCCGCGCGCCGAGGCGGCACGGCTGTCGGCCTGGCTGGCGCTCGCCTGATTGTCGAGTCCCGCGCGGGTGCGGTCGGCGGAAAGACGCGCGCTCGCGCCGCGCACGCGCAGCGCCTCCTGGGCGACGTCCAGCGCCTCATATTGGCCCGCGAGGTCGGCATAGGCGGCGGCGATGCCGGTGGTCAGCATCAGCCGCGCCTGCGCGGCATCGACGCGCGCCGCCTCTGCCTCCGAGGTCGCGGCGGCGAGCGCGGCGCGGTTCCGGCCCCACAGGTCGAGGTCGAAGGAAAAGGTCGCGGCGACATGGCCGGTGTCCTGAATGCCGTCGGGGACGAACTGCGGCGGGATGCCCATCGTCTTGCTCTGCTGGACGCCCCCGGCCCCGGCTTCGGCGCCAAGCCGCGGCAGGAGCGCGGCGCCCGCCTGCTGCGCCAGCGCCTCGGCGGCGCGGACGCGCGCGGCGGCCGCGGCGATGTCAGGCGATCCCGCGAGCCCTTCGGCGATCAGCGTGCCCAGCTGCGGGTCGCCCCACGTCTGCCACCAGCCCTCGACCGGCCACGCCCCAGCCGCGCCGGCGAAGCTCGCGTCGGACGCGAGCGATTCGGGCGCCGCGGGCACCGGCTTGGGTCCCAGATCGGGCGCGGCGCAGCCCGCGAGCAGGCTGAGGAGCGCGGTTGTCGTCAAAATGAAACGGGGCATGGCGTCCAACGATACTAGCTGGTATCATGCGCCCAATAGCGTCAGGAGTTGGGTTGTCAATCGAAATGATACCAGTCAGTACGGTTTCCGGGGACGATGCCGCGGCGGTGCGGCGCAAGGCTTTCGTCGATGCAGCGCGCGAGGCGTTTCTCGCGAACGGCTATGCCGGCACGACCATGTCGTCGATCGCGGGCAAGGTCGGGGGATCGAAGACGACGCTGTGGACCTATTTTCCGTCGAAGGAGGCGCTGTTCGAGGCGGTCGTCGACGATATCGTCCAATATTATGGCGCCGCGCTCCAGGTCGAGCTGCCCGTCGACGAGGCGGTGCTTCCGGTGCTCCGCCGCTTTTGCCTGGTGCTGATCACCACGCTGACCTCGGATCCGCTGCTTGCGCTCTACCAGCTCGTCGTCGGCGAGGCGCGGCGCTTCCCGCATCTGGCCGAGACCTTCTACGATCGCGGCCCGCGCCGCGGCAAGGCGCGGCTCGCCGTCTGGGTCGCGGAGAAGATGGCGCGCGGCGAGCTGCGCCGCGGCGACCCCTTGCAGGCGGTCTATCATCTCGCGGGACTCTGCCAGTCGGGGCTCTACCAATTCACCTTGCTCAACCTGCCCGAGGCGCGCCGTGCCGACAGCGCTCGCCTCGCGGCCGAGATCGACGCGGCGCTCGACACCTTCTACCGTGCCTGGGGCCCGGAGAGCTGATCAGCCACCGCCGCGCAGCGCCGCCAGATCGGCGGGCGAATTGAGATTGGCGAGCGGCACGCCCGCTTCGATGCCCTCCATCCCCGCCTGCGCCGCCCAGCGCCGAACCGCGCCATCGCCGCCCTCGGCTAGATGGCGCGTCAAGGCTTCGGCGAGCGCTGCGGGCCAGCAGCCGACGATCGGTGCTTCGATCAGGTAGTGGCCGATTCCGGGGCGGCAGAGGCGGTCGAGCAGCGCATCGTCGATCCGCGGCATGTCGCAGCCGAGCGAGAGCACCGCGTCATGCCCGGCCTCGGCGGCGCGATGAAGCGCGGCGCACAGGCCTCCCAGCGGGCCGAGCCCCGGCGCGGGGCGGTCGGGCAGGTGGCACAGCGGAAGGGGACTTTCGCTGCGGCCGCAGACGACCACCTCGTCCGCATGACGCGCGAGGATCGCCGCCGCGTGCGCGATCAGCGGCCGGCCATCCCAGACCGCGAGCGCCTTGTCGCTGCCGAAGCGACGCGATTGCCCGCCGGCGAGAAGAGCGCCGAGGCGCGTCATGCCCGCCACGCCGGGTTAAAAAATAATTTACCCTGCCGCCGGGTTCGGCCGACGGAGGCGCGAGGCTGCCCGCCGCCGCCATTTACCGCAGCCCGCAGCCGTTCCGCCATGCCGTGTCGTGCGCGAATCACTTATCCCCCTAACTTGATTTCGACCCCTGATGCTCTATGCCCTGCCGCGTGCAAGGTGATCCTGACAATTATATCAGTCTCCTTTCTGCCGCGCAGATCGAAACGTTGCGCCATGTTTTCGAGCACAAAAATTCCAAGGAAATCGCCCGCATCATGGACGTCTCGCCGCACACGGTCGACGAACGGGTGCGGCGTTCCATTAAAAAACTGAATGTTTCCAACAGAGTGGAGGCCGCTCGCCTATTGGCGAGTAACGGTGTCTTCGACCATGTTACCCCTTATCAATCATTGAGATATCAATTGGCCGAGCTAGGCGAGCCGCCGCCCGCGGCCGATGCGGAAGAGGGGCGCAGTTCGTTGCGGCGGGTCTTCGATATCGGCCTGCCTTTTCCTACAGCATCCCAGCCGACCAACCGGCATGGGTTGATGGAACGGATCGTCTGGCCGATTCTGATCGCACTCGCGACCATTTTGGCTTTCTCCGCCCTCTATTCGATCCTTGTCGGACTCGGTCGGGTTTTGACCTGAATGTTCGAACCGAATGCTGCGGGGGGGAAACCGGTGGCATTCCTTTGCAAGGACCAGAAACTATGCTGAATCAACGTGTTTCCGCAGCAAAGAAGATCGCCACCGAGCTGCACCGGGCCGAAGACGCCATCGACGAGACGATGATCCGCATCGCGCAGCTCGCCGCGACGCTGCCTGCCGCGCGCCGTGAGACCAACATGTCGGCGATCGTCGGCCAGGACGCGATGGCGAAGGTCGCCAACGCGCTCGCCGCCGCCGGCGAAGTGCGCCAGCTGCTCACGGACGCACATATGGCATTGACCGTCACGCAGAAGGAGGTCGGGCTCGGCGCGCGCATGTTCGGCGCCGGCGTCAAGCCGCCCGAGGCTCGTCTCGTCGACCCCGGCAGCAACGACGGCGCCGCTGCGCCTGCGTTCGCTCGGGCGTCGTAAGGACCGAACGATCGCATGGGAACCGTGGCGATCTATTATGGCGTGTTGCTGCTCACGGTGGTCGTCGCGGTGCGCCGCGGCGGCCCTCTCGAAAAATGGGCGGCCTTCACGGCACTGATCGCTTCGGTCTCTACAACAATCCTGTCGCCTGCTCCGCAATGGACCGACATCGAGATCAATATCTTCGTCATCGACCTGGTGGCGCTCGCCAGCTTCTGGTTCATCGCCCTTCGGACGCAACGCTTCTGGCCCTACTGGATTACCGGCTGGCAGCTTATCGCGATCTTCGGGCACCTTCAGAAGCTGATGTTCTCGGAGATATTGGCGCGTCCCTACGCGCTCCTTTCGATGTATATTTCCTACCCGATCCTGCTCGTCATCCTCTATGCATCGAGTTCGGCGGGGCGTAGGGGCGACGTCGGAGCGTGAGCGAATCACGCCCAGGGGGTCGCATATGCAACAATTTTCGAATCTCGAGATTTCCGAGATCAAGTCGCGGATCGACCAGATCCAGCAACTGCTGGGCAGCCGCGAAGGCGAGGCGCCTGCCGAGCGAAACGTCGATCGCCCGGCCGCGTCGCCGCCCGAGTTGGTCGATCGGGTCGCGTTCAACATCCAGATGCGGCGAATCCGCAAGAGCCATTTTGCCGGCGCGCAGATGTCGGGCGCCAATTGGGACATGATGCTCGACCTGATGCTCGCGCGCACCCACGGCCGCCTGCTCAGCGCAAGCGACCTCGCGACTGGTGCCGAGGTTCCGCTGTCGTCGGGTCTCCGCATGATCGCGGCGCTCGAACAGCAGGGCTATGTCCGGCGCACGCTCGACGAGAAGGACCGCCGCCGCTCGATCGTCCGGCTGACCGACGAGGGGGCAGCGCGGATGATGGCCTATTTCGACGCGGTGAATAACGCCTGGGCGGACCAGCAGCGCCGCGCGGCGTGATGGCACAGAGGAGGAGGGTGGGCCGGCACCGCTTCGATCATTCCGTCATCGCGCGCATCATCGTTTCGACCCGCACCATCGCATCGCGCTTGATCTGGCACACGCGCGCCGCGCTGACGTCGAGGGTGACGCCGATCTCCTGCAGGTTCAGCTCCTCGAAGAAATAGAGCTGGAGCACGAGCTGCTCGCGTTCGGGAAGCTTTGCGATGCAGGCCTGGAGCGCCGCGAGCGTGCTTTCGCGCTCGCAGGCGTCGCCCGCATCCGCCGCGTCGGCGACGAGAAAGGCACCGCCGTCGGTCAGCGCGTCGAGCGAGGTCGAGCGGCCATAGGTCGCGCTCTTTTCCAGCGCGAAATATTCCTCCGCCGACAGGTCGAAGGCCTCGGCCATTTCGGCCGCGGTCGGCGCGCGCATCAGATGCTGTTCGAGCGTGTGGCGCACCGATTGAAGGCGCTTGCCCGCAGTCATCGCCGAGCGGCCGACATCGGCCTCGCGCCGCAGCTGGTCGATCATCGCGCCGCGGATCCGCGTCGAGGCATAGGTGGCGAAGGCATAGCCACGCTCCTCATAATGGCGGCTCGCCTCGATCAGCGCGATCAGCCCGGTCTGGATCAGATCGTCGAGCTCGCTCGTCCGCGACACGCGCGAAAACACCTGCCACGCGATCTTGCGCACCAGCGGCGCATGCTCCTCGACCAGCGATTCGACGCTTTCGCCATAGCCGTGCGCGCGGAGCGCATGCGCGGCGTGGAGGGCGGGGGCGCCCGCGCCGAATTGTTCGGCAGGCTCAAATCTCATGCGGCTGATCCTTCATCTGGTCGGCGGCTTCGTGCGAAAGGCGCGCGGGCTCGGCGCCGATCGTCGCGACGATCTCGGTCGCCTTGTTGGCGGGGATTTCGAGGTAGGAGATGACCGCGACGTCGGGAAAAGTCGCGCGCACCAGCCGCGACAGCGCCGGACGGCAGATCGGTGAGGCGACGAGCGCGAAGCTGCGCGTCGAGAGCAGCAACGGTTCGACCGCCTGTCCGATCTCGCCGAGGATCTTCATCGCCATGCCGTGCTCGAATGGCCATTCGGCGCCCGGATTGGCGCGCACCGCCTGATTGAGCAGCATCTCGACCTCGGGGTTGAAGGTGACGACGGGGAGCGGCATGCGCGCGGGCACGATCGTCTGGATGATCAGCGCCCCGATTCGCTGGCGCACCGCCTCGACCAGTTCGACGTCGGCGAGTTGCTGGCCCGCCAGCGTCACCATCGCCTCGGCGATCTTGCGGAAATCGCGCAGCGGCACGCGCTCCTCGAGCAAGGTGCGGCATAGCCCCGCGACGCGCGGCAGCGCATAGCCCTGCGGACTCAGATTCTGGGCGAGTTGCGGGTAATGGAGCTTCAGATGGTCGATCAGCGCCTGCGCGTCGTCGAGCCCGAACAGCTCCGACGCCGAGGCGATGATGCTGTTGTTGAGGTGGGTGGCGACGACCGTCGCGGGGTCGACGACGGTATAGCCCGCCGCGATCGCGTCGTTCTGGCCGCTTTTCGGGATCCACAGCGCGTCGAGCCCGAAGGTCGGGTCCTTGCACGGCCGCCCGCTGACCGGGGTGACGAGATCGCCCGAATCGAGCGCGAGCATCTCGTTCGGGAAGATTTCATCCTCGCCGACGATCACTCCGGCGACCGAGATGCGATAGGCGTTGCCGGGCAGCGACAGATCGTCGGCGACCTTCACCGCGGGGATGACGAAGCCGAGCTCCTTCGACAATTGCTTGCGGATGCCGGTGATGCGTCCCATCAGCGGCGCGCCCTTGCGCTCGTCGACCAGCGCGACGAGTGCGTAGCCGATCTCGAGCTGGCACGGGCTCGCGTCGCTGACGTCGGCCCATTCGATATGGTGCGGGTCGGCGGCGGGCGCGGCGGGCGGCGGCGCGGCTTCGGCCTCGGCGGCGGCGCGGCGCATCTGCCAGCCGAGCGCGAAGGCCAGCGTGGCGGCGGGCAGGATCAGCATCTGCGGCATCGCGGGGACGAGACCGAGGACGAAGAGGATGCCGCCGACCGCCATCCAGACGTGCGGCGAGGCGAACTGGCTGCCGATCTGACCCGACAGGTCGAGCGGCGAATTGACGCGGGTGACGATCGCGGCGGCGGCGATCGAGAGGAGCAGCGCCGGGATCTGCGCGACGAGCGCGTCGCCGATCGCGAGCGTGACATAGGTGCTGCCGGCTTCGGAGAAGGAGAGGCCGTGGCTCGCCATGCCGAGGATCAGCCCGCCGACGATATTGACGAACAGGATGAGCAGGCCGGCGACCGCGTCGCCCTTCACGAATTTCGAGGCGCCGTCCATCGAGCCATAGAAGTCGGCCTCGGTCGCCACTTCCTGGCGCCGCGCCTTCGCTTCCTCGGGGGTCAGCAGGCCGGCGTTGAGGTCGGCGTCGATTGCCATCTGCTTGCCCGGCAGTGCGTCGAGGGTGAAGCGCGCCGACACTTCGGAGACGCGCCCGGCGCCCTTGGTGATGACGACGAGGTTGATGATCATCAGCACGACGAAGACGAACAGGCCGACGACATAGTCGCCGCCGATCAGCACCTGGCCGAACGCCTCGATGACATGGCCCGCCGACGCGGTGCCTTCGTGGCCGTGGACGAGCACGACGCGCGTCGAGGCGACGTTGAGTGCGAGGCGGAACAAGGTCGCGAGCAGCAGAACGGTCGGAAAGGCCGAAAAATCGAGCGGCTTCGACGCCGACAGCGCGACCATCAGGATCGCGAGGCTGATCATGATGTTGCCGACGAAGCTGATGTCGAGGATCGTCGGCGAGACCGGGATCACCATCAGCGCGACAAGGATGAGCATCCCCGCCGGCAGCGCCGCGGCGCCGACCATGCGGCCGATCCGGCGGAGGTCGAGCGCGGGCATCATGCGCCGCCACCCAGCGACGCGAGCCGCTGATAGGCCTGGGCGGCAAAGCCCATCGACAGGGTTTTCGGCATCGGCTGGATTTCCATCATCTGGAGCGGCGGACGTCCGCCGCCGTTCGCGCCGGAGACGCTCGCCATCCGGGCGTGCCAGCGGCTTTCGGCGGCGGGGGAATAGGGGGCGGCGTCGATTGCGCCGCCGCCCTCGGAAAGCTTGGCGGCGAAGCGCGCGCGGATTTCGCCGAGGCTGCGCATGCTGCCGTCGGCGGCATAAAAGATCGAGCGATTCGCCGCCGCGGCCTCGGGCAGCATCGCCGCGCCGGGCTGGTCGGGGTTCGCCTCCCACGCGGAAAGGAAGCGCGTCGCGCCGCCGCTGCCGAGGAAATGGGCGAGATAGAGGTCGACCGGCTCCATGGCGCGGCCGAAGCGGCCTTCGAGCACGGCGCGATTGTCGGCGGTCAGCGCCGCCGCCATGCTCGACGCCGCGGCGGGATCGTCGCGAAGCCCGAGGATCTGCGCGCGCAGCGCCGGGTCCGCGACCGACAGCCGCCCCGACGCGTCGCGATCGATCGCTCCCGCCGCCCAGCCGAGCCCGTGCGCGGCGCCGTGGCGCTGCAGCGTGGCGAGCCAGGTCTGGCGGGTGAACTGGAACAGTCCGCGCGCCGAAGAGGTCGGCGCCTGCGCGCTGGGGTTGAAGCGGCTTTCGACGCGCGCGACGTCGACCAGATAGTCGAAATCGATTCCGGTGCGCGCCGACGCGTCCTGCACCGCCGCCATCACGGGGGCGGCGCCGGGGGCCTGGGGCACGAAGGGGTTGATCGCAGTCATGTCGTTGGTTCCGCTGGTTCGCGAAACCAAAAGCAATCATCGTGCCACTTTCGGGAAAATGTATCTTAAGCGATATTTGTCAGTAGCTTAATGCAGCGCCTCGTGGCGCCATGCCGCGCAGGGCATGGTTCCTGTCAATCCGCTGACGCGTCCAGTCCTTGAGCACATTGACGCGGATCGCCGCAGCTTCGAGCTGCTTCAGCACATGGCCGATCAGCACGCGCGCGCGGGCTTCGCTGCCCGGCGGGATCGCGGCGCCGCGGAACAGGATGACCGCGGTCGCGAGCGCTTCGGACGCGGCGATGATCGCCCCGGCATCCTGCCCGTCGAGCGCGGCGACGAGCGCGTCGAGTCGCGCCTGCATCTCGTCCATCTGCATCAGCATGCGGGGCTACCCCGGTGAAAGTCGAGCATCGCGCGCGCGGTGGCTTCGGCGTCGACGCGATAGCTTCCCGCCGCGATCGCAGTGCGCAGGCTTGCGACGCGCGCCGTGTCGACCGGCGGACCCTGGTCGGCGATCGTCCGGGTCAGGCCGATCAGGCGCGCGGTGGGTTCGGCTTCGGCGGCGGACGGCATCGCGGCGGCGGCGTGCGCGGCGCTCGCCGATCCGGCGCCGATCTTGCGCACGGTCACGGCGCGCATCACGCCCCCGACCTGCGATCCGATCTTGCTGTCACCCGACATTTTCGGCCTCCATCCTCGCGCCGTCAGAAAAGCGACGGGTCCGTATGGAGGGATTTAACGGCGGGGCGGTGAGGGGATTAAGCGGGGAGGACGGAAAATTTTCGGGAAGGAGAGAAGGCGGCGTCGGAAAGCCGACGGTCACGGTCGGTATCCCTCCCACTTGATGGGGGAGGCAGCGAGCCCCGGATCAAGTCCGGGGCGCAGCGGAGGGGGTGCGGTTTCGGCGTGGCGCAGGGGCGCACCATCACCCCCATCCAACTCCGCCTAAGCCGCTACGCGGCCAAGGCTTCATATCCTTCCCCCATCAAGGGGGAAGGGCGAGGGCTCTCAGTCCTCGATCCGCGCGCGTCCGGGACCGGTGACGACCGCGCTCAGGCTGCTGCGATTGCCGTCGCCGCGCAGCGCGATCGTGTCGCCGACGCGCCCGTCCTCCGACGCGACGGCGCTATAGTTGATCGCGAAGCTTTCGGTCTCGATCGACACGCGGACATTATCGCCGCGGCGGATCACCGGCGCGGCGGGCCGGGCCGGGCTCGCGGCAACGAGGCCGGGGGCGGCGCCCGCGCCGCCGGTCATCGGCACGCGCACGCGCCAGCCGAGCGAGGCGCAGCGCACTGCGAGCGTCTGGCTGTCGATCGCGGTGATCGACGCCTGCTCGGGGCAGCGCTGGAGCTTGATGCGGCGGTCGATGGGGGCCGCGGTGCGGCCCATCGCACTCGCCACCGTCGCGGTGAGCGCGTCGATCGCCTGCCAGTCCTCGCTCGCCTGTTGAGCGTGGGCGGCGGGAACGCAAAGCGCAAAACCGGCGAGGCCGGCGATTAGCCTGATCGTCATGGTCCATCTCCTGTTGGTCCAAAATGGTCGCGGGCAGGGGTGCAGGATGCGTGCCAAGCGGCGTTTCGGGCGCGTTGGCACGCGGGATGCGGAGGCGTCGTCAATCTTTTGACGAGCGGCCGGGGTAACGCGTGAAGCCCCCGCCTCGTTTCCGGACAAGGTGCTGAAAACCCGACGCTAACCCGATTTGGCACGGCGATTGCATCATGTCCTTCGTGAATTTTTCCGCGCGTCTCGCGCCGGCGACCCGCCGGCCGGGACGGCGGCGAAAGGAAGGAATGGACATGGCATCCGAAAAGCTCTTCGGCCTGCACGCGACGGCGCTCCAGCTGCGCAGCCAGCGGATGATGATGCTCGCCTCGAACATCGCCAATGCCGCCACGCCGAACTACAAGGCGCGCGACCTCGACTTCTCGAAGGCGCTCGAACTCGCACAGGATGGCGGTTCGACCGACGCCGCGATCCAGTATCGCGTCCCCGTCCAGTCGTCGCTCGACGGCAACACGGTCGAAATGGCGACCGAACAGACCGCCTTTGCCGAAAACGCGCTCGCCTACCGCTCCAGCCTCGCCTTCCTGCAGGGCCGGATCGGCACGCTGACGCGCGCGCTCAAGGGAGAGTGACGATGGCCAATCTCTCGATCTTCGACATCAGCGGGCGCGCCATGTCGGCGCAGCTCGTCCGCCTCAACACCACCGCGTCGAACCTCGCCAACGCCGGCACCGTCGCGGGCAGCGAGGCGGGCGCCTATCGCTCGATGAAGCCGGTGTTCCGCACCGTGATGGACGGCGCCGGCCGCGCGACGGTCGCGGTCGACCAGGTCGTGACCTCGAAGATGGCGCCGTCGAAGAGGCACGATCCCGACAATCCGCTCGCCGACGCCGACGGCAATGTCTGGGAAGCCGCGGTCGATAGCGCCGCCGAGCTGGTCGAGATGGTCGAAACGTCGCGCCAGTATCAGAACAATGTCCAGGTCCTCGACACCGCAAAGGGCCTGATCAACGAAACGCTGCGGTTGGGGCAATAATCATGGCGATCAATGCGATAAACGGCGGCTCGACCGCCCCGACGACAGCGAGCGTGCAGCAGATGGGGCAGGGCGACTTCCTGCGCCTGATGACCGCGCAGCTCAGCCAGCAGGACCCGTTCAACCCGGTCGATAACCAGCAGATGGTGGCGCAGATGGCGCAATTCTCCAGCCTCGCCGGCATTTCGGAGACCAACACCACGCTCCAGCAGATTTCCGACCAGCTTCAGGCGCAGACCGCGCTGCTCGAGGAAATCCGCGCCAACACCCCGGCGACGCCGGCCTCCGCATCCACCCAGGAAGGATAAGTCCATGTCATTCTATACGTCGCTTTCGGGCCTCAAGGGCGCCCAGACCGAAATGTCGGTCATTTCGAACAATATCGCCAACGCCGGCTCGATCGGCTTCAAGCGCAGCACCGCCCAGTTCGGCGACATCTTCGCCTCGTCGCCCAACCAGTCGACGCGCACGGTCGCGGGACAGGGCACGCGCCTCAACGGCATCACCCAGCAGTTCACGCAAGGATCGTATGAAACGAGCGAAAAGACGCTCGACATGGCGATCGTCGGCGAGGGCTTTTTCGTGGTCAAGGGCGCCCCGCCCTCGAACGCGGTCACCTATTCGCGCAACGGCGCCTTCACTCCGCTCGAGGACGGCCGCGTCGTCGACACGACGGGCTCGACCCTGCAGCTGCTTCCCGTCGACGCCGACGGCAATGTCACCGACCGCACGCTCGGCGCCAGCTTCGACCTGGTGATCCCCAAGGCGTCACCCGACAATCCCGACGCGGCGCTCGTCAATGTTTCGGTCGGCACCGACGGTCTGGTCACCGCGACCTTCGCCGACGGGTCGGGCCAGACGCTCGGCAAGGTGGCGATGGCGTCCTTCCCGGCCACCGAAGGGCTGCGCCCGATCGGCGACGCGCATTGGCAGTCGACCGGCGAGAGCGGCCAGCCGGTCATCGATTCGCCGGGCAGCGGCGCGATGGGCGCGGTGCGCTCGGGCGCGATCGAGCGCTCGAACGTCGACATCACCGAGGAACTGGTGATGCTGATCGCGGCGCAGCGCAATTTCCAGGCCAATGCCAAGGCGATCGAGGGCGCGTCGCAGCTGACCCAGACCGTCATCAACATGAACTGATCGGCGTTTCGCCGTCTGCCTGGAGCCAAGTCATGGACCGCGTCATCTATACCAGCCTCACCGCGATGCGGGGCAGCATGGCCCGGCAGACGGCGATCGCGAACAATCTCGCCAACGTCAACACGCCCGGCTTCCGCGGCGAAATCGCCGAGGCGCAGACGATCTGGCTGCAGGGCAGCGGGGTCGGCGGGCGCGCGGTGTCGTCGGAGGAAGTGATCGGCGCCGACATGCGTAGCGGCGCCATCGCCGCGACCGGGCGCGACCTCGACGTCGCGATGCGCGGCGACGCGATGCTCGTCGTCCAGGCGCCGAACGGCGAAGAGGGCTACACAAGGCGCGGCGACCTGCAGGTCGCGGCATCGGGCCTCCTCACCACCGGTGACGGCCACCCCGTCCAGGGCGCGCAGGGCCCGATCACCATCCCCGCCGCCGACGCGATCAAGATCGACGAAGAGGGGCGCGTCTGGGTCGTGCCCGCAGGCGGCGACCCCGAGAATCCCCAGCAGGTCGACCGGCTGCGCATCGCCAGCACCGCGGGATCGGACATCGTCAAGGGGCTCGACGGGCTGTTCCGCGTGCGCAGCGGCGGCATCCTGCCCGACGATCCCGAGGCGCGGCTCGTCACCCGTTCGCTCGAAGGCTCGAACGTCACCGCGACCACCGCGCTCGTCGAGATGATCGAGGCGAGCAAGAGCTGGGATTCGCAACTCAAGCTGATCGGCGACGCGCGCGACATGGACAGCGCGACCGCCAATCTGATGCAGCTGCCCCGTTAAGGAGATAATCAATGAGCTTCGGTGCCTTGCACGTCGCGCGAACCGGCCTGGATGCCCAGAGCTTCCGGATGCAGGTGATCGCGAACAACCTCGCCAACGTGAACACCACGGGCTTCAAGCGCGATCGCGCCAATTTCGAGACGCTGTCGTATCAGATGATGACCCAGCCGGGGGCGACCTCGGCCGCCGACAACCGCTACGCGACCGGGCTCAATCTCGGCACCGGCGTCGAGTTGGCGGGCACGTCGCGCATCGACACGCAGGGGTCGTTCGCGGCTACCGGCAACGCGCTCGACATGGCGATCGACGGCGCCGGCTTCTTTCAGGTGCAGATGCCCGATGGGCGCATCGGCTATACCCGCGCGGGCAATTTCGACCGTGCGCCTGACGGCACGATCGTGACATCCGACGGCAAGCCGCTGATCCCGCAAATCCAGGTTCCCGAGGATGCGACCGGCCTGTCGGTCGGCGTCGACGGCACCGTCTCGGCGACCGTGCCCGGCCAGTCCGACGCGGTCGAGCTCGGCCGCATCGAACTCGCGCGCTTCGCCAACCCTGCCGGGATGCAGGCGATCGGCGACAATATGCTCGTCGAAACCGCCGCTTCGGGCGCGCCGCAGGTCGGCGCCGCGGGCGAGGAGGGGCGCGGGTCCTTGCGCGGCGGGATGCTCGAGGGATCGAACGTCAACGTCGTCGAGGAACTCGTCGACATGATCGAGACCCAGCGCGCCTATGAGGTCAACTCGAAGATGATCCAGGCCACCGACGAGATGATGAAAAATGCGACGCAGACTCTCTAGCGCGCTGATCCTGATCCTCGCCGCCGCGCCGATCGGCGCCGCCGCGAAGGAGAAGGTCGTCGAGGACGCCTTCGCCGCGACCGCGCCCGCTCCGCCGGCGCCGCCGCCGGCGAACGGCGCGATCTTTCAGGGCGGCTATGTCGCGCTGACCTCGGGCGGCCGCGCCGGGCGGGTCGGCGACATCGTCACCATCCAGCTCGTCGAGCGCACCATCGCGTCGAAGAGCAACGCCGCAGGCACCCAGCGCGGCGGCAGCCTCGGCCTCACCCCGCCGAGCACCGGCCCGCTCTCGCTGTTCAGCCCGAGCGACATCGGCATGGGCGGCAGCAACGAATTCAAGGGCAAGGGCGAAGCCTCGCAGTCGAACCAGCTCGCGGGCGAGATCAGCGTGACGATCGCCGAGGTTTATCCGAACGGCACGATGCTGGTGAAGGGCGAGAAGCTGCTTACCCTCAACCGCGGCGACGAGCGCGTCCAGATTTCGGGCCTGATCCGCGCGATCGACATCGGCCCCGACAACCGCGTCGCGTCGACGCGCGTGGCCGATGCCAACATCCGTTACGTCGGCAAGGGCGAGATCGCCCGCGCCAGCCGCCAGGGCTGGCTGCAGCGATTCTTCTCCATCATCAGCCCCTTCTGACGCTTTCAAGGATCCCTATCGTGACCCAGCGTTCCTTCCTTCTCGCCTTCCTCGCCCTGCTGGTCGCCAGCCTCGGCCTCGCCGCGCCCGTATCGGCGGCGCGGATCAAGGACATGGGCCAGTTCCAGGGCATGCGCGCGAACCAGCTCACCGGCTATGGCATCGTCGTCGGGCTCGCGGGCACCGGCGACGACAGCCTCGACTATGCGACGCTCGGCATGAAGGGCGCGGTGTCGCGCTTTGGGCTGACCTTGCCGCCGGGGGTCAATCCCGCGCTCAAGAATGCCGCCGCGGTGATGATCACCGCCGAGCTGCCGGCGTTCGCGAAGCCCGGTCAGCGCCTCGACATCACCGTTTCGGCGATCGGCAAGGCGAAGAGCCTGCGCGGCGGCACCCTCGTGCTCGCGCCGCTCTATGGCGCCGACGGACAGATCTATGCGATGGCGCAGGGCAATCTCGTCATCGGCGGGCTCGGCGTCGATGCCGCCGACGGGTCGAAGCTGACCGTCAATGTGCCGTCGAGCGGCCGCATCGCGAACGGCGCGACGATCGAGCGCGCGGTCGACACCGGCTTCGCCTATGGCGACCGGTTGGTCTTCAACCTCCATCAGTTCGACGCGACCAACGCGAAGCGCGTCACCGACGCGATCAACGGCGCGCTCGGCCCGGGGGCCGCGACGATGGTCGACGGCGCGAGCATTGCGATCCGCGCCGGGGGCAGCGGCGACGACCGCATGCGGCTCGTCTCGCTGGTCGAAAATCTCGACGTCGTGCGCGCCGAACCGCCCGCGAAGGTCATCGTCAACGCGCGCACCGGCACCGTCGTGATCAACGGCGCGGTTCGTGTCGGCACCGCCGCGGTCACCCAGGGCAAGCTCACCGTGTCGATCAAGGAATCGCCGATGGTCGTGCAGCCCGCGCCGTTCAGCCGCGGCGAAACCGCGATCGAACAGTCGAGCGATATCAGCGCGACCGAGGAGTATCGTCCGGCCTTTCTGATGAAGCCGACCGCCTCGCTCGCCGAACTCGTCGATGCGATCAACCGCATGGGCGTGCCGCCGGGCGACCTTGTCGCGATCCTCGAAGCGCTGTCCCAGGCGGGCGCGCTCACAGCCGAACTGGTGATTATATGATGACGTCCTATTCCACGCCCGCTGCCACCGCCCCCGTGCGCATGTCCGTTCCCGCGGCCGCGACGCCGACGCTGGCCGGCGGCGGCGGCGACGGCCTGCGCAAGGCGGCCGAGGCCTTCGAAGCGGTGATCCTGCGCCAGCTGATGTCCTCGATGCGCCAGGCGAAGCTCGGCGACGACATCTTCGGGTCGAGCGCGACCGACAATTTCCGCGAAATGGCCGACGCGCGCACCGCCGATTCGATCGCGTCGATGCGCCAGTTCGGCATCGCCTCGATGGTCGAGGGGCAGTTCCGCGCCCGCGTCGCGGCGAGCGGCGGGACCGGCTCCGGCAGAGGCGTGCAATGAGCGACCTGCTCGGCATCGGCGCCAGCGGGCTGCGTGCCTATTCGGCCGCGCTCGCGACGATCGGCGACAATATCGCCAACGCGCAGTCGCCGGGCTATGCGCGGCGCACGCTGCAATTGCGCGGCGCGCAGTCGGCCGGCGACACGCCGTTCGTCCGCGCCAACATCAACCCGGGCGGGGTCGACATCAATGGCATCAGCCGCTCGGTCGACGCGTGGCTGATCGATGACGCGCGCATCTCGTCGGGCGGCGCCGAACGCGCGTCGACGCGGCTCGCGTGGATGGACCGCGTCGAGGGCGCGCTCAGCGACGAGACCAACGGCATCGCCTCGGGGCTGACCAGCCTCTTCACCACCGCCGACCAGCTCACCGCCGATCCCGCCAACCGCACGCTGCGCAGCCAGTTCCTCCAGGCGGCCGACGACGTCGCCTCGGGCTTTCGCACCGCGGCGGGTCAGCTTTCGGATATGGCGGACGGCATAGCGGGCGCCGCGGCCGGCGCCGCCGATCAGTTCAACGCCGATCTGAAGGCACTCGAATCGATCAACGTCGGGCTTCGCAAGGCGCGCCCCGGCTCGACCGGCGAGGCGACCTTGCTCGACGAGCGCGATCGGCTGATCGACCAGCTTTCGGCGCAGGGCGGGGTCAGCGCGAGCTTCGACGATCGCGGCGCGGCAACATTGCGTGCGACCGCGAGCGGCGATGTGCTTGTCGGCGGCGGCGAGGTGCATCCGATTTCGGTAACCACCGGCGCCGACGGCTGCCTATCGTTCAGCATCGAAGGCGGCGCGCCGTTCGACACCGCCACGGGATCGCTCGGGGGGTTGGTCGAAGCATCGAACCATGTCGCCGACCAGCGCGCGGCGCTCGATGCGATGGCGGCCGATTTCGCGGGGCAGCTCAACGCCGCGCACCAGGCGGGGATCGATGCGAACGGCAATCCCGGCGCGGCGCTTTTCAGCGGCGCCACCGCCGCGACGCTCACCGCAGCGGCGCTGAGCCCCGATCAGGTCGCGGCCGCCGACGCGTCGGGCAGCAACGGCAATATGCTCGCGCTCGGCGCGATGCGGGGAGCGAACGACCCCGAAGCGAAATGGTCGGGGATGATCGCCTCGCAGGCGCAGGCGACCGCCTCGGCGCGCGCGCAGGATGCCGCCGCGACGACGCGCGCCGATGCGGCGAGCGCCGCGCGCTCGGCGGTCAGCGAGATCGACCTCGACCGCGAGGCGGGCGATCTCTTGCGCTTTCAGCAGGCCTATTCGGCGGCCGCGCGGACGATCCAGGTCGCGCGCGAAACGATGCAGACCCTGCTGAACGCGGTCTAAGGAAGGAGGGGCCCTCATGATCAACGCCACCGGCAATCGCATGACGCGCGAAATCGCGCGCCAGACGCAGCTCGCCGACCGGATCGATCAGCTTCAGATCCAGGTCTCGACCGGCAAGCGGCTCCAGCGTGCCTCGGACGATCCTGTCGCCGCGCGCCGCATCGCGACGATCGGCACCGCGCAGGCGAGCGCGACGACCTGGGCCGCCAATGTCGCGACGGCGAGCGCGCAGGTGTCGCAGGCCGACGCCGCGCTGGGATCGGTGAGCAATCTGCTCGTCCGCGCGCGCGAACTCGCGCTCTCGGCCGCGAACGGAACGATGAACGCCTCCGACCGCGCGAGCGTCGCCGCCGAACTCGCGGGGATAGCCGACGAAATCGACGGGCTCGCCGCGAGCCGCGACGCGAACGGCGAGGCGCTGTTCGCGTCGGGCACCGCGAAGGTCGTGCGCTTCGACGCCGACGTCAGCTTCGCGCCCGTGCCCTCGGCGGCGGACGCTTTCGTCGTCGGCGGCAACCCGCTCTCGACTGGACTGCGCGACGCCGCCGCGGCGATCGCGGCGGCGGATACGGCGGGAATCAACGCGGCGCTCGACACGCTGGCGACCAGCATCTCGCACGTCGCCGACCAGCGCGCGACGATGGGCCTGTCCGCCGGCCGGCTCGAGCGTATCGGCGACGGGCTCGCCGCGCGCGGTATCGCGCTCGCCGACGAACGCTCGGCGGCCGAAGACACCGACATGCACGTCGCGATCGCCCAGCTCAACGCCACCACCTTGACGCTCGAGGCGGCGCAGGCGTCCTTCGCGCGCATCAACCGCCAGACCTTGTTCGATATTTTGGGCTGATCGCGCTCAATGTTTCGCGCGCGCCGCCGTTAATCATCGAAACGCCCGCCTGTTTTTCCGGGGTCCGGACCCCGATTGGAGTGAAGCCCGCATGTTTCCCGTCGTCGGCATCGTCGTTCTGATCCTGCTGGTCTTCGGGGGCTTCGCGCTGACCGGGGGCAATCTCGAACCCGTGCTCCACGCGCTGCCGCACGAGATGCTGATCATCGGCGGCGCCGCGGTCGGTTCGCTGATCATCGGCAATTCGGGCCGCGAGCTGAAGGCGCTCGGCGGCGGGCTCGGCAAGGTGTTCAAGGGGCCGACATACAAGAAGGCCGATTATCTCGACTGCATCCTGCTCGTCTCGACGCTGATGAAGATGATGCGCACCGAGGGACCCGTCGCGGTCGAGCCGCATATCGAGGATCCGGCGAACTCGCCGATCTTCCAGCAATATCCGAAGCTCCTGAAGGACCAGACGCTCGTCCATCTGATCTGCGACACGCTGCGCCTCGTCGTCGTCTCGTCGGGCACGCTCGACCCGCACGCGGTCGAGGAGGTGATGGACAATGCGGTGAAGAATCACCACCATCATGCGATCAAGCCTGCCGACGGCCTCCAGAGCCTCGCCGACGCGCTCCCCGCGCTCGGCATCGTCGCGGCGGTGCTCGGGGTCGTCAAGACGATGGGCTCGATCGACAAGCCGCCCGAGATATTGGGCGCGATGATCGGATCGGCGCTCGTCGGCACCTTTCTGGGCGTGCTGCTCGCCTATGGCCTTGTCGGCCCGTTCGCGGCGCGCGCGCGCGCGGTGATCGAAAGCGACGCCGCCATCTATCATACGGTGAAACAGCTGATCATCGCCTCGCTCCACGGCCATCCGCAGCCACTGGTGATCGAGGCGGCGCGCTCGGGCGTCGATCATTCGAACCAGCCGAGCTTCGCCGAGGTCTTCGACGGAATGCGGGGCCGCTGATGGCGGCGCGTCCCAACCTGCCGCGTCCGATCATCGTCAAGAAGGTGGTCGAGACCGGCCACGCCGCGCATCATGGCGGGGCGTGGAAGGTCGCCTATGCCGACTTCGTCACCGCGATGATGGCCTTTTTCCTCCTGATGTGGCTGCTCGGCGCGACGACCGAAAAGCAGCGCAAGGCGCTCGCCGACTATTTCGCGCCGACGATCGTCCAGGCGAAGCAGGACACCGCGGGCTCGACCGGCCTGTTCGGCGGCGCTTCGCTCGTCGATGTCGACAAATATCCGCACGAGGCGGGCCAGACGGGCACCAAGGCGATGACGATCCCGCGCGACGCGACCGGCGGCCCGCGCGAGGCGATGGGGCGCCAGAGCGAGCGCGCCAAGTTCCAGCAGCTCGCCAAGGCGCTGATGCGCGAAGTGCAGGCGAAGGCCGAGCTGCGCCGGCTGGCGCGGAACATCCGCTTCACCGAAACGCGCGAGGGGCTGCGCATCGACATCGTCGACGACGCCGACTTCTCGATGTTCGTGCTCGGCACCAACCAGCTCACCCCCGACGCCTCGCGCCTCTTCGCCCAGATCGCCGAGCTGGTGGCGGGGATACCGAACCAGCTGATGATCCGCGGCCACACCGACGCCGCGCCCTGGTCGGCGAAGTCGGGCACCAACAACTGGCGCCTCTCGGTCGAGCGCGCCGAGGTGACGCGCCAGTATCTCGAGTATCGCGGCATCGCCTCGAACCGCTTTTCGCGCATCGAGGGGGTCGCCGATCGTGAACCCTATGTGCCGTCGAATCGATTCGATCCGCGCAACCGCCGCATCTCGATCACCCTCGGCTGGGGTGTCGCCGCCGAGGATTAGCGCCACTTTGGCACCATCTTGAAATCTTAACGACGCACTTCCGAGGTCATTACTACCATTATGGTAATAACCATTTATTTTGAATGGGTTGGTGCGTTTCGGTAAAGATGTTGTTTACCATTTTCCTCAATTCATCGCTCCATCGAAGGGGGCGCCGCCGAAAGGGGCGCGGTGGAGATGAACATGACCAAGGTGGGGCAGAACGACAGCGGCCAGGCTGCGCTCGAAACGGCGATCATCGGCAACAGCCCGGCGATCCGCCAGTTGCGCGAGATGATCCGCCGCGTGGCGCGGTCGAACGCCTCGGTGATGCTCTGCGGTCCCTCGGGATCGGGCAAGGAACTCGTCGCCCGCGCCATCCACGACGAAGGCATCCGCGCCGGCCACGCCTTCTCGGCGATCAACTGCGGCGCGATCCCCGCCGACCTCATCGAATCCGAACTCTTCGGCCATGAAAAGGGCTCCTTTACCGGAGCCACCGCGCGCCGCATCGGCCATTTCGAAGCGAGCGAGGGCGGCACGCTCTTCCTCGACGAAATCGGCGACATGCGCTTCGACATGCAGGTCAAGCTGCTCCGCGTGCTCGAGGACCGGACGATCGTCCGCGTCGGCAGCAGCGAGGCGCGCCGCGTCGATGTCCGCGTCATTTCGGCGACGCACCAGGATCTGGGCGCCGCGATCGCCGACGGCAAATTCCGCGAAGACCTGTTCTTCCGGCTCGGCGTGGTCGTGCTGCAGGTCCCCAGCCTCGCCGACCGCGTCGAGGATATTCCCGCGCTGATCCGCCACTTCCAGAGCCGGATGCCCGCCGACGCCAAATGCCGTTTCGACGAGGCGGCGCTGGCGCTGCTGATGCGGCACGACTGGCCGGGCAACGTCCGCGAACTTCGCAACTTCGTCGAGCGCGCGAGCGTGCTCCACGGCGGCGAGACGCTCGGCGCCGACGATGTCGCGCTGCTCCTCAATCCCACCGCGCCGCGCCCGGCCGCCCCGACGACGACGGCCGGCACCGAGGACGTCCTCCTGC
>Ga0182747_1000504_pt1 | contig 37131 bp, 34 predicted proteins | sample eDN3rd30CBELigBY_FD_128526 | JGI IMG/M metagenome (GOLD analysis project Ga0182747, IMG submission 128526) | Enriched backyard soil microbial communities from Emeryville, California, USA - eDNA 3rd pass 30_C BE-Lig BY (version 2) (version 2) | ecosystem: Environmental > Terrestrial > Soil >... | reverse complement strand
CGCCTGAGCGGGGCGGTCATGGCAGGATGGTGATGTCCAAGTCACCCTCCGAGAGGAGCCCCACCATGACCAGCACCAAGGATAAACCTGCCGCTGCCGCCATCAAGGACCTTCTGAGCCACAATCCGAACGGGCTGCGCGAGATCGTGCGCGCCGTCATGCAGGAGATGCTCGAAGCCGAAATGACCGATGCGCTCCAGGCCCAGAAGGGCGAACGCACCGCGGCTCGCCTCGGCTACCGCTCGGGCTACTATACCCGCACCCTGGTGACCCGGGTCGGCAAACTTGAGCTGCGCGTGCCGCAGGACCGGGACGGGCGCTTCTCGACCGAGCTGTTCGAGCGCTACCAGCGCTCCGAGCAGGCGCTCGTCGCCACGCTAGCTGAGATGTACGTGCAGGGTGTGTCCACGCGCAAGGTCAAGGCGATCACCGAGGAGCTGTGCGGCCACAGCTTCTCGGCTTCCGCGATCTCGGCCATCAACAAGCGCCTGGACGACAGCCTGGCCCAGTTCGCCTCGCGAAGGCTCGAGGAGGCGTTCCCGTACCTGATCCTGGATGCCCGTTACGAGAAGGTGCGCGAGGGCGGCATCGTCGCCTCGCAGGCGGTGCTGATTGCGGTGGGCATCGACTGGGATGGGCGGCGCCAGATCCTGGGCGTCGAGATGGCCAACCGGGAAAGCCACTCTGTCTGGAAGACCTTTCTGCTCGGCCTGCGCGAGCGCGGCCTCTCCGGCGTGGAACTGGTGGTGGCCGACGACCATGCCGGCCTGAGAGCCGCCATCCGCGAGGTGCTGAGTGAGGCCGCCTATCAGAGGTGCTACGTTCACTTCCTCCGGAACGCTCTCGATCACCTGCCGCGCAAGGCCGATGACGACTGCCTACAGGAGCTGCGCTGGCTCTACGACCGGCGCTCGGTCGAGGAGGCCCGGCGCGATCTCTCTGCCTGGATCGGCAAGTGGGAGGCGCGCTACCCGCGCCTGGTGGCCTGGGCCGAGGAGACGATCGAGGAGACCTTCACGTTCTACCGTCTGCCGCGCCAGCACCATAAGCACCTCAAGAGCACCAACATGCTCGAGCGCCTGAACGAGGAGATCCGGCGGCGCACCTACGTGGTGCGGATCTTTCCCAATGCGGCCTCATGCTGCCGCCTGGTGCGGGCGCTGGCCGTGGAGACGCATGAGAACTGGCTCGAAGCTCACCGCTACCTCAACATGGACGACCTGAAGGAGCACAAGAAGGATCAACTCCGCGAAGCCGCTTAGCCAGCCTGACCGGCCGCCCCGCTTTGCAGAACTTGACGCACACAATCTGCGCCAGGCAGTACGGCCCTGAAATATTCCTGTGAGTTCCCTGCAATGTAGCTTGGTGCGAAGCCGCCGGTAATCGCGCTCAGCTATCGAAAGGGCTGATGACCATTGCGATGACCACCAGCTGACGCGGGAAGGGAATGTTTCGGTATCTTTGGAGCCATAAAGCATTCAGCGCTGTGCTGCTCACGCTCTTCGTGGCAAGCTTGTACCTGAAGCCGATCGCAGCCTGGTCTGGGCTCACGCTACTGCTTTTCTTGCGCCTGACGAAGGTCCACTCGCTTCTTCTGATCTATGATCTGACCGACCGGGCGGCCATGAAACACGTCCGGACTCTGTCGACCAAACGCGCCCACATGCTTTCGCCTGATGAATACGGGAATGTGTCTGAGGAAACGTGGGACAAGCACCTCAACACGTTTATCAAGAAGACGCTCCTGCCAGAATTCGAGCGTCGGAATATCGATCATCTGCTGGCCAAGGATCCGAAACGATCCGTTGCTCGTCTGAGGACACGGGTTAACCGGGTCATCGACCGCCACCGGCTAATTGAGGCGGCGATCGAATTCAATGAGACGATGACTGGCAGTGAGTTTGAACTCTACTGCCGCGATATACTACAGGAATGCGGGTGGCGCGCGGCTTTGACACCAGGATCGGGCGACCAAGGCGCCGACATCATCGCCGAGATGGAGAGCCGACGGGTTGTCATCCAGTGCAAATTCTACAATGGCACCGTCGGCAACAAGGCTGTTCAGGAGGCGTATGCTGCCGCGGCCTTCCAGGATGCCTCCTGTGCGGTAGTCGTCACCAATTCGGTCTTTACCAAGTCGGCCCACCAGCTTGCACACAAGAATGGCGTGCTGCTAATGCACCACACTGATCTGCCGCGGCTTGAACTGATCGTCAGCAGCGGGGCGGGTTCCCGCTGATACAAGATTCCATTCAGGCATCTGATACTTTGAGGAAGTCATCGATCGACAACTGCGCCGGATAAGAGGGCTTCGCTTTCGGCTTTTTGAACGCTTCCTCAACTCTCGCCGCAACCGGCTGCTTTCGCGGAGTGGGGATGTCTCCGGACTGCATGCGTGATCAGAACCTTCATCAATCGCTTCCTTATGAGTTGGTTGAAGCGTCATCGGTCCGAAGGATCGCCGCGTTCTAGTCTAATTGTCGGTGCCGCAGAACACACGACTACATGATGGGAATACAAAGGTGACGCCGACCGGCCGGGCCACCGTGTGCAGTCGGTCGCATCGTGCCCGCTGGATAGCCACACCGGTCGGCGTCGCGGCCTCGGGAACTTGCGTCAGTGCGAGCTGAGGCAGGGCAAGGCCGAAGCTACGATCTTCCTCAGGTTTGTGATCCTTTTAGGGAAGCGACCCGCCAACAACGCGGTTCCTGCCAGTTCTCTTGGCATCGTACAATCTGGCATCAGCGCCCGAGACCATTGTCTCTGCGACAAGCTCAGTCGCTCGATCAGCCGTAACCACGCCAATGCTTACCGTCACCAGTCCGTCAATTCCTCTGGGATGTGCGATCTCGGCCGCAGCCAGGTTATCCCTGAGTCTTTCAGCAACCTCCACCGCACCTGTTTGGTCAGTTGCGGGCAGAATCAGGGCGAACTCCTCGCCGCCGTAACGGGCCGCCACATCGTCTGGCCTGCGAGCTGCCTGTGCCAGAATGCCGGCGAACCGGCGTAAGACTTCATCGCCTGCTTGGTGCCCGACCATGTCATTGAGTGCCTTGAAATGGTCGAGATCAAGCAACAGCAAGGACAGGGGCTCATTCGTTCGACGTGCTCTCCGGATGGCACGCTCAAGCGCCTGATCGAACGCGCGGCGATTGGCGATGCCTGTCAGCCCGTCGGTCTGGGCGGCACGCTCCAGATCCTGGTTGCGCTGCCAGAGCTCGACCTCGTCCATCGACACAGCCGCCAAATCGATCAACGTCGAGACGTCGAACCCTGCGGCATCCTGCGGCTCGTGCCTGAGAATGCAGAATGATCCGACGGCTGCGCCTTCAGGCGTCAGCAGCGGAACGCCGGCATAGAAGCGAAAGGGCAGGAACGGCGCCACTGGATGCCCATCGAGCTGAGGCTCCTTCTGCATGTCACCGAAGACCAGAGGCTCGCCGGAGGCGATCATGATCTGGCACACGGACCGCTCACGCTCGATCGACGAGCCGATGCCATCGCCCGTGATCGCCTTCATCCACTGATAGCGATCATCCAAGAAACTGAGGAATGCGACGTCAGCACCGTATACTCTTGCGGCGATGCGGGTGAGCCGGTCAAAGCGCTCGTCCTGCGGCGTATCGAGGATGCCGCACGAGAGCAGAAAGTCGAGCCGCTCGGCTTCGTTGGCGGGCGGCGGAGGCACAACAAACACGTCGATACTCCTGCGAAGGGCAAATAGCTTCTGAGAATGGGTCACCTATATCAGGGGCGGGTTAACCGCGCCTTAGATCGGGCGCCCACAGGATCGCTGTTCACACGATCCTTCAGCTTATGGTATGGAGTGAAGGTCACGACGCGGAGAGGTTCGATTGGTCCCTCAACCCCGGTTTTGTGTTGCGACCCACGCGCGCGGCTTTCTCCCGAACCACGAAATTCCCGAAGCCGGAGAGTTTCACGTTCTCGCCGCGCTCCAGCGTATCGGAGATCTCGGCTAGAACCTGCTCGGAGAGCGCCACCGCGTCATGGCGAGGCAGACCAGCAGCCTCGACGACAGCCTGGGCCAGATCCGCTCGCGTCACGTTCCTGCTGGTCATCAGTTCACCCCACCATCCCGAGGAATCCCTCACCAGGAGCATGCCCTACCGGAGATATTTCTCCTCAAGCTTGAGCACGAGAGCTTTCAGGTGCTCCAGCATGTCAGCCGCGAGGACATCATCGTACAATTTCTTCAGGGAGTGCCCGATGAAGTAGACCACCTGCTCCTGGGAAAAGTTCAAGCTGCTGGGGATGTCACGCGACCAATCCCGAGTGTTATCCTGCTGCATGGCATAATTCTCAAGGCTGTGCCCTGCATTGCCCCCGATTAACCTAAGTGAAGGGGCAACTCACGCTCGTGTGATGGGTTTCAGCGTGGCTGTATGTTACCGACCAGGCCTGGAAAGGTTCAGATAGTACCCTTCGGGCCTCACCTCAGAAGCGTGGCCAGAGCGAAGCTGACACTTGCCATGCTTGCTAGCAACTACGGCCACCAAGCTGGCAGGGGCCTGTCGCTACGGCCCGGCATTGCTGCCCCTGTCTTCTCATTGCGCCCAGTGTACCTATGGGCGAACAGGAAAACGACCAGCATCTGCAGGGCCATAAGGCGGTCGCAGTTCCATCAAGACGTTAATGCTGTGAATCCAGGTTGGGGGAAGGCGGAGCCGAAGTTTAGGAAGCCAAGCTTCTCCGAAAATCGTCCTCCTCCACGATACCCCTATTACTACCTCCGAGTCGGTATAGTATTTGAGGCATTTACGGGGCAAATAACAAAGCCAGGCCGCTTCCTTAGTATCATAGGTTCAGGAGAGGACAGTGGACAAGATTAAAGCGCCCGCCATAGTGCCCATTGACATAGAAGTCCGGTCTCCTTCAAGCCACGGCCACGCACATGATACTGGTTATGATATTAACAATACTACTTATCATCACAACCCAGCGGCTATCACTCTAACATTACGCACCATAGAATCGCGAATTCTCTGCTCAATACTTGTGGGGAAGGAAAACGCGGAAATCGCCAAGGAAATGGGCATCGACGAGACTGCCGTAAAAGAGCACATCAAATCGCTCCTACGACGCGTCCGAAAGATCAAAAAAGACAGTGCAACCGCATGCGGCACCGCGACGAAGTAGCAGCGCCGGACAGGATCGCGGCGTGCGACCGCCCGGGGTCGTCGATCAGCGCTTCGAGAGCCTGTATCTGTTTGCCGCCTGCCGTCCTGGCACGGACGAGACCTTTGCACTGGCGTTGCCGCCGGTGAACTTGGACGCGATGACGATCTTTCTGGAGCACTTCTCGCGTCAGCTTGAGCCAGTCGTTCACGCGGTGCTCGTGCTCGATCAGGCCAGCTGGCACGACGCGCGGGCCTTGCACGTGCCAGAGACGATCACGCTGCTGCCGTTGCCGCCGGCCTCACCCCAGTTGAACCCGGTGGAGCGGGTCTGGCTGTACTTGCGCGAACGCTATCTTTCGCATCGCATGCTCGACGACTATGACGCGGTGTTGGAGGCCGCCTGCCGCGCTTGGAACCTGCTCCTCGACGAGACAGGCCGCCTCACAACATTGACGGCCTATCCGTATCTCACCGCGTCAGCAATTCCCTGAGCGGGTAAAAGACGTTCAGCTTTCGCGTGAAGGACGCGACAAGCGGAAAGCATCTGGTCGCGCTCGGCGGTGCGACGAACACGATCTGGAACTACATCAACGAGATCAGCGAACGGTCGGCGCGGCGTGGGTCGAAATGGGCCACGAAAAAGCAGCCGCGTGATCTAACGAAAGGTGCGAGCAAGGAGCTGGGCCTGCCGTCTCAGGTCATCCACGAAATCATCGACGAGTTTCTGACCAAGCGGAAACAGGCCTGCCGGCCGAAACTGCGTTGGCGGGTGAGCCGCGGACCGCGCCGCTCCCTCGGCTGGATCCCGTTCACCAACCAGGATGTCGAGCTCAATGGCGCGATTGCGCTGCTCCGCGGCCGTAAGATCCGACTGTGGAAGCACCGCGAGATCCAAGGCCGGTTCAAGTCCGGCACCTTCTCTCAGGATGCGCGGGGCCGCTGGCACTGCAACATCGTCTGCGAGATCGAGCGATCGACGACGAACCGGACACACATCATCGGCACCAACCTCGGGCACAAGACGGCAGCCAAGTGCTCTGACGGGCCCGAACTCCCTCAGGCGCGGTTCTACCGTGATCTCGCGGAGAAACACGCCGAGGCGCAGCGGCGGGGCCGCAAGCGTCAGGCCCAGACAATCCATGCCAAGATCGCAACCCGGAGGAAGGATGGTCTCCACAAGTTCTCCCGGGCGGTGGTCGACCGCGGCGGCACCGTGTTTGTCGGCAATATCTCATCCCCCTGGCAGATCGCATCGGGCGCCGCAAAAGCGACGCACGATGTGAGCTGGTCGATGCTGCGCAACTTCCTGAAGTACAAGAGCGATCACGCTGGAGTTGTTTTTGCAGAGGTGGATGAGGCCTATACAACGCAAACTTGTTCTGAGTGCTTTGCACTCAGCGGCCCGCACGGTCGAGAGGGTCTTGCTGTCAGGCCATGGGTGTGCAGCGAATGCGGGTCGGTTCACGACCGTGACCAGAATGCTACGCTGAACATTGCCCGTCTCGGGTGCGAGACGCTCGGTCTGAAGGAACTGGGAAGCCTCGGCCTGCAGGCCGGGGAGGCATCACCAGCTTGATAATCGGATCCGGGCTGGGCACTCCCCGCCAACGCCATTGACGTGAAAACTCAGATCGGCGGGATAGAAACAGGCAGCATCTCCCTCTCCCGACATACAAAACGAGCAAGCTTAGCCGATTGGCTGGGCGAGCCGCTAGCTATACCGACAGTTTGGTTCAGATGACCCAGATCGCAGCGGCACTGAGATCGACCTTGCCAATAACAGCGAACTTGATCGGCTGATAAGCTGACCCCGTTCCATCCTGATCGAAGTACAACGCGCCTTGCGCTTTGTTGTAGATGATCCGGTCCGAGGCATCATGCGCCTTTGAGCCGATCCAAAACGCATCAGCCTTAAGTTCGCCGCGCTTGCCGATGTTCTTGAAGATGCTCGCCTTGAGACTGATCCTGTCTACCCAGGGGTTGAAATCAGTAAGCCTGTCGACGTTCGTCTTCGCATCCAGCGCGGCGTCGAACAGAAAGGTGTCATACCCTTCACCACTCGTCAGCCTGTCGTTGCCCGCACCGCCGGACAAGGTGTCGTTGCCGGTCTTCCCGGCCAGCAGATCGTTTCCGAGGCCGCCGACGAGACGGTCATCATTCCAGCTTCCGTAAAGCTTATCCCATCCGGCTCCCCCGTAGAGAATTCCGTTCTCATTGCCGCCGTAGAGGATGTCGTCCCCGTCGTCGCCGTAGAGAACGTCCTTGCCCGCGTCGCCATAAAGAATGTCGTTTCCGTCTCCTCCGCGAAGGCGATCGGTGCCATCGCCGCCGCGCAGGATATCGTTTCCGGCGTCGCCGTAGAGGACATCCTTACCGCCGCCACCCCACAATCGGTCGCTTCCGTCTCCACCGAAAAGACGATCGTTCCCGTCATAGCCGTAGATCGTATCGCTGCCTCCCTCCCCGTAGATGAAATCCAGGGAATAGTCTCCAAGGATATAGTCCGAGTTTGGGGTTCCGTAGACGGGAAGAACGAAAGTGGCCATGGTGATGTGCGAGGAAGGGCTGGAGCGCTGTCGGTGGAGTGTATCAGCCATATACCCGTTGGTAACCTCCCACCACAATAGCTCTTACGAGTTGATTGGGGTGCGACAAACCGGAGCAATTCAAGGTCTATTCTCTGCGCTCCGATGTTATGTACTGCATCCCGCCGGGGCCAGCCGACTGGGAAGCCTTATGGAAGCATGATCTTGATTAGCAGCTTCAGCGGAACAGGATCTACCAAGACCCTTCACTCCCCTTCGGTGGCTTGACCATCAATTGGCGGCTTTAACAAAGATGCCTTGGCATCATCCGAATGACCGCACTCTACCTGACAGTGCCTTCAGCATGCGGGCCGCGATCTCCAGGACGTTTCGGTCTGGCGCATGTGTGTATCGACAAACGCTTTCGCTTCAGAGATTACCAGATTGAGATCGTCGCTGCCCCGTGAGGTTTTCATCGCATCGAAGCTGAAGCGGCTTCCGGGGGAATGGATGTAGACAGTCCATTCGGAAGGTTTGCGAACCACCTTCAGAAGATAACCATGGTGATCAACTTCAGCATCCATGAGCAGAACCTCAATCTTCCTGTCGCACGCTGAGGTGTCTATCGCCTTGAAAGCACAAAACATACTACCCGTTAGGGTTATTTAGGGTGAAATCATCACTGCTAGTTCGCACCCCAAAGATGCGCGAAAGGTATCGTAATGCTCTGGAAGACCTCCTCTTGGAGAGTAAGGATGTAAACGGCCCGAGCAGCTCTTGATCAGCTTGATCGTTCTCGCGACATTCTGACCCGATGGGGGGCAGAAAAGGCTTTCGGGTTTACCCACCGCCGGAGCAGATTGTGCAGTTGACCATGCCGGTGGGTTGCTGTCGCTAGGTGTACAATCTGGCGCGGAGCAGCGTCGGCTGTTCAGCCGCAAGGGGCGAAGCCTAAACTCCAACACGGCGCCAAAGATCTTCTAGCCCTGGGAATGGCGTTGTTCGCCGAAGCCCCGAACCAGTGCCTGCAACAGGCGCTGCACGATCTCAAGGATGGCTTGCGACGTTTGTTCCTGAAGACCGCCAGGTATCCGAAACCGCAGCGGAAATTGCTCGATGGCCGTTTCTGCTTTCCGCGGGGGCTCGCGTCAGAGCGGCACTGGGTGCCGTCCGATCTCGGTGACAGCTGCGCGTGATGGTGATCATTGGTACGCCTCGATCGCGCTAGAGGCCCAGATACCGAGCCCGAAACGGGGTGAGCCTTCGAGGTCAGACTCGATATCAACACGGTTACTGGGTCCGACGCGTCTGACGGCGCTATCGTGCCGACGCCACTGTTCACTCCTGACGAAATGCGACACCTTGTGCGCATGCGGGAGCTCCAATTCCGCAAGGAAATGGTCTCGCTTAACAGGATGACGATACTTCGCACGCTGGCCAGTTTTAACGCCGAGCTCGCCCGGCGCCGGCCGGATGCGGCGCACGTGACGTCACTGCGCTAGCAGAGTGCCATACGAATATCGAGCACCTCTTTGCCACGATCAAGGCGCTCCTGCACAAAGCAGGAGCATGAACCAAGGAAGCAATTTGGCCCACCATCGGTGAATTGCTCGATGCGTTCTCACTGGAGGAATGTCGGAACTACCCTACTAACTGCGGATCTGAGCCCGTCTAAATCGAACCTGCTCTAGGTCCGGTGCCCACAAAGCCAAAGCGCCTGTACTGCGGCCATTCAATCTGGACGCCATGGCATTCACCTCGACTCCAGACGACACGTGCACCAATACGCAGCGTAAAACTGGGGATTTCCAGTACGAATTCTGGTGGAAGAGCAACAGCAGTTGGAAACCTAATGCACGCCCCCCCAGCAGACATGTCTTGGACCGTGCATTTCAGCGCTGGAGTTCCATCATTTGGTATGACCTCGGCATTGATAGCTAACAACTGCCGACGATGCCAGCGGCGTTCACCCTCTCGTGTCATGCTCCCCTCTATCGACCTATGTTCGACTCAGATCACTAGAGCTGTTTCCACTTGCGTGGAATCACCTCTCTTCTTTGCCTTGCCGCATTTTTTGACGGCGAACCGGATCCACTTCGCCGAAAAATGCTCTAGCAGAATTAATGCCCATTTCGAATGCGATATTTTTGCAAGGCATCCGTAGGGGTTTGATCTTCGGCTATGCCAATCATGAAGCCGCATGGTTCGACCCGCTGCCTCGGACCCGACCCGGACGTAAAACCGGCAGCGGGACGCAGAAACGGATTCAGTTTGCAATCCGGAACCAAACATTCCCGCTAGCCCGTCGGACGCTGCGAGAAGGGTCGAACCGGCCCCAAAAGGCGCTCACCGTTCCCTGCAGAACGACGATCTTGAGCCGAAAGGACATCCACGATTTCGCGGGGAAGCGTGCCGGCTGAGACCGTTGCTGTTCCTCCGGCCACGCTCTTTACCTACAATTACTGGAAGACTTTGATGCCGAGCCCAGGCCCAGTGTCTCTTCGACGATCCTCGGATTGCGGTCGAGGAGCGTCAGTAAGAGTCGAGCGGGCCCTTGAGGAGATCGGACGCCCCGCTCCCAGCTCCTAACAGTGCGCACAGAAACACTAATGTGTCGCGCAAACGCGGCCTGAGAGAAGCCAGTTCGGCGTCGGATAGCAGCCGCATCGATGACATCGGAAATGGTTACTCTCTCGCCAAGGCTCTGACCCTCATCGACCAGACTGAGGATGTCACCCAACTTGGCAATCAGTTGCTCGAACTCGTCGCCCTCCGCCACTGAGAACCCTCTGCCATCACACCACAATAGATCCACCGGTAGGTAGGCCAATATCTATCGCTCCAATAGCGTTAAACTTCAATCGTCGTAGGACAGGCCTAAGACGCCTGTTAGATATTCCAGTAGAATCGTGACTGCCAATGCACTCAAGAGCGCAACGATGGCCAAGGTAATGCTGCCGCGGAAATTTTGATTGTACAACTCCGCCTCTTCATTTCCACTGTCGGTCGCTCGGCACGTTCTTCTTTTTTCATTTGCGACCTAAATCACATCAGGCATCACTAATGACAACAACATGAGTCCGCAATGATGCGCGCTTGGCGCTCCGTGAAACAGCGCCAAACTCGCGTTCTGAACCGCAGAACCTCCGGAGCAGTTGACGAATGGTGCGGATATTTGAACGAGCACCTCGGCATCGTCGTATAGTCATGAACAACACGATGAAATCCTGCACAGGCCCTATGCCATCTGCAAAGGCTTGAGCTCTTCCGAGAGTGCATCAAGGGCCCCAATATGTCGTTGACCTTGATCGAATTCTGCTTTGAGAAGGGCGACAGCCTTTAGTGCATAGCCACGGAATAGTTCTTTGATGCCCTCAGCCTCGAATTCCCAGAGGCCGTCATCATCATGCTCAGCGTCGTAAAACGCGCGGGCCAAAAGTTCGGTCTTATGATTCAAGTGGTGCCCCCAAAGATTTCCGAGCAGTATTGCTCGCATCACGTTCGTTTGCGCTTGAACGCATTTGATTCTGCGAACGCTTATTTCTCTTGATATGGGCAGGCCTGCGGGCTCACAATTTGCCTAAGGAGGTATGTTACACCCCAAAAGGGGTATTGCCGCAGTCCAAGGAGGCCGCGTGGAGACACGTGATCAGAAGACCCGTATGCCACACTGATATGGGCAGATCATTTCGAGGGAAGTAGAGGTCTACTCCGCGACAAGACGCCCTCCTCCCGAATCAATCACTTAGATCCTGGCATGGTATAATCGGCACACCGCGCCGGATACAATCGTTGCAGAATCGCTGATTGACGGACCTCTGCGCATCAAATCACGTCTCGATCACGCAAGCGCAGGCGCAGCTAGTCTGTCTCGCTGAACTGTTGCCTGGTCCAGGCAATTCCGAGTCCAAATGCGTATACCAGTACCGATGCCGCTAGGGTCAGACTGCTTGAAAGCACCATCAGTGGAAAGAGGCCCTCCAACTTGCGGGCGGCCTCCCTCTTATCGTAGATCTCAACAGAATAAGGATGAATGTCGCGGCTGGCGGCCTTCCTGCTAAGATAGAGGGCGCTGCAGTCCATGCCGTAAAGTAAAGCCGGCGGCTCACGTAACTCGCCAATGGGCTGGGTGACGTAGGGTCTACATTTTTCTGCGCTAAGATCCTTGAGAAGCATGTCTCTATAGGCCCTCTGCCCTGGATTGCCTTGAGAAATGACCGCTACGGGATAAATCAGCCCGGCGAACAGGAACGCCAAAATGGTTGTCACGAACCACAACCGCTGCCATCCACTCCTCTGACCCACGAAGCTCATTCGATCTCTGTTCTCAGCTATAGAGCGTTTGTCATGCCAATGAATGTCGCGTTGATCAAGGTTCGCCAAAAGACCCTTTGTGTTTCTCAGATGCAATTCGCTGATCAGTGAACCCATCTCGTGTCAACTCGACCTTGCCCTGAGCCCTGATTCATTCCTGGTTCCGTCGCTTTCCCAGTCACTTCGGGAAAGGCTGCTCGACTTATTTATACGATGCTGTAAAGAGGCCTGAACACAAGGGGCAGAGTGTTTAACGCTGTCCGAATCTGGTTGTCGCTTGGTTCTTTTTATGGAAACGAGCCATTTTGTGACCCGAATGGCTAGGGAATGTACGGGGCTGGACAATGCCTACGCTCCTGCCTATCTGACATCGGTTTTTTAAGGGATTGTCTATGACGTGCAACGTTCTGTTTTTGCACCAAAACTTTCCCGGGCAATACAAACTCCTCTCTCGAGAACTCGGTGCCCGAGAAGAGTTTAGGGTGGTTGCCCTTGGACAAAAGGCTCCGTTTGGAGTCGATTTTGGAAACTTGAGCTATGAAGCTTATAGCTCAGGTCCCGATCTTGCGTCCGATCTCTTTCCCCCACTTACTTTCTTCTCGGAACAGGTTCGTCGGGGCGATGTGGTGCGCTGGCGTTTGCTCGACCTGAAGCAGCGCGGTTTTACTCCAGATGTGTGCTTTGTTCATCCAGGCTGGGGTGAGGCCTTGTTTCTCAAGGAGGTTTTCCCGGAGACAAAGCTGGTCTCCTATCTCGAATACTACTACCGCAGCCAAGGCAGTGATCTCGATTTCGATCGCGAGTTTCAGTCACCCTCCGTGGATATGCAGTATGTCTCACTGCGCAATCTGCCGAGCTTACAGGCGGCTGCATTGTCTGACGCTCTTGTGTCGCCAACTCAGTGGCAAGCCTGGTCGTTTCCGCCCCCCCTGTCAGAGCGGATCAAGGTCATTCACGAAGGGATCGATACCGACGTGGCGAGACCGGGGCCCGCTCGCCCATTGGCGATTCCTGCGCGCGGCGCGATCCAGCCTGGGCAAACCCTGATCACCTATTCGGTTCGGTCTCTGGAACCTTATCGCGGCTTTCATTCGTTCATCCGCGCCCTTCCCCACCTTCAGGCACTGCTGCCCGAGGCCCACGTGGCGATCGTGGGGAAGGAGCCGACAAGCTATGGACGCAATCCCGGCCAAGGCAGGACGTGGAAGCAGGTGATGACGGAGGAAGTCGGGTCACAGGTCGACTGGGAGCGCGTGCATTTTCTTGGGACCCTTCCCTATGACGGGCTGATCAATCTGTTTCGTCTGTCGACGGTCCACGTCTATCTGACCTACCCGTTTATCCTGTCCTGGTCCTTACTCGATGCTATGGCCAGCGGTTGCGCCATTGTTGGATCGGCCACAGGCCCCGTCATGGAAGTGATACAAGATGGCCACAACGGCGTTCTGACAGACTTTTTTGATGCCCAAGCGCTGGCTGAACGGATTGCGTCCGTGGCGCGCGACCGCAATCTACGCCAGCAGTTGAAGGAGAATGCACGCCAGACCGTGCTTGATCGTTATAACTTCAAGACTGTCTGCTGGCCGGCCTACGAGGCCCTGATGAATGAGGCGCTCTCAGCGTGAGGCAAAAGGCGCCATTAAGGTAACGCCTTCTCCAACTCGTACCGAAACTTGAAACCTCTGGGGGGAGCGTCACGGCCCTTCGGACGACGTGCGATTGCCTTTGACCGCATCCAAGCAATCGGCGTAAGCGTCCAGAAGCCACTCACGGTCAAAGACGACACCCGTCTCGCGCGACTGCGCCTGTTCGAGTTGCGCAAGGTAGCGCAAGAGCGCGAAGGCCACGACCTCCGGGCTGTCCCCCTGCAAATTTACCGGACGGCTGCTTGCTTCACCGCGCGACTGATCGGCCGCTTGTCCCGTACGCCCCGTTGCCATTGATGTCTCCTACTGTTCCTTGAGAGCGAAATCATAAATCTGAAGCACTGGATCCAGGAAGTAGGCCAGGATCGTGCGTTTGCCTGTCTCAATCGAGACTTGCGCCGGCATGCCGGGTGTTAGCTCCACCTGGGCCTCCTCGATGTCCTTCGGATCGACCCTGACAACACCCTTGTAGTAGGTGCGGTTCGTGGCCTTATCGTCGAAACGATCGGCGGAGACTTTCTCCAGAGTGCCCGGAATCGCCTTATGATAACGCTGGCGGTAAGGCAAGAGATGGATGCTTGCGCTCTGCCCTGGGTGGACACGATTGACGTCCGTGGGATTGATTTCGACGGCGAGGACCAGAGGATCGTCCTTGGGCACGATTTCGAGGGCCGTCTGTCCGGGCACCAGTGTCGCCCCCGGTCCGAAGACGGAAAGACCATACACATAGCCGCCCTCCGGCGCGACCAGCACGGATTGGCTTAGTCGCCATTGCGCCGATTGTAGGCGTGGCTCGATTTCGGCCAGGCGGGCGTCATTGTCGGCGCTGTCCCGCGCGATAGTCTCGAGCCGATCCTTGCTCAGTTGCTGCATCTGGATCTCAGCGGCGCGGATCTTGTCTTCTTCTGCCGTGATTGAACCGGAGATCGATGAAAGATCACCCCTCAGGGCGGCCGCCGACCGCTCCAGGGTCAACACGCGGGGGCGAGCAATAAGACCTTTCTCGACGAGCGGCTGCAGCGAAACCAGTTCGTCTTCGATGCTCTTGAGCTGAACTTGCGACGCGCTGGCCCGGCCGCGCAAGGCACTGATCTGGCGGCGGCCGCCTTCGATCTGCTGCGTCAGGAGGCTGATCTGCCCCAGATAGGCGGCCCGGCGCGCGGCCAGAAGCGCAGCTTCCTGCTGAAACAGCATCTGCACCTGGGGATCGTTTTTCTGGTCGTGCAGGGACGCAGGAAATGCCAACTCAGCCGCATCGGCGCGCTCGGCCTGAAGGCGCGCCGTCCGCAGCAGGGCTGCGGCGCGACTGCTGCTTAAGACGGTTGCCTCAGCCTTCGCATCGGCCAGTTCGAGTTGCAGCAGCTTCTGCCCCTTCTCGACCAGTTGTCCCTCGCGCACGAAGACGACGCTGATCTCACCACCCGTCGGATGCTGGATCGCCTTGCGGTTTCCCTCGACCGCCACTTTTCCGGTGGAGATGGCAGCGCTGGCCACCGACATGGTTGATGACCAAAGGGCGATGCCCGCGACCAGAGCGAGAGCCGCAACACCACCGAACAGCACCGGGCCGGACGCCGAATCCTTGAGCGGCGAAACGGGGAGCACCTCGCTCAGAATCTGATTACTCACGGGCCTGTCCCACCTTCTTGACAATCGTTGGCCGACCGAGCTGCTTGAACACCTCGGTCGTGGATCCGAAGCTGACCAGCATACCGTCCTTCAGGACAGCGGCATGGTCCAGATGCATTACCAGATTGGGCCGGTGCGTGATCAGGATGACGGTGGTTCCCCGCTCCTTCAGGTCATGCATACAGGCAATCAGTGCCTCTTCGCCGGGTCCGTCGAGATTGGAGTTTGGCTCGTCGAGCACCACGAAGGCCGGATTGCCGATGATGGCGCGGGCCAGGGCAATGAGCTGGCGCTGGCCTCCTGACAGTACCGAACCGTCATTCAGGGACGTTTCATAGCCCTTCGGGAGACGCAGGATCACGTCGTGCACCCGCGCGCGTTTCGCTGCGTCAATGATCTCGTCATCAGAGTACATGCCGAAGCGACCGATGTTTTCGGCGACGGTCCCGGGCAAAAGGCCGATGCTCTGCGGCAGATAACCGACGAAACCTCCGAATTGGTGATTGCTCCACTGGTCCAGCTCTGCGCCGTCGAGGCGAACAGCGCCCCCGCTCGGGCGCAGGCTGCCTGTCAGAATTCGGGCCAGCGTGGTCTTGCCCGATCCATTCAATCCAACCAGGCCGAGGCTTTCACCGGCGCGCACACCGAAGCTGATCCGCTTCAGCACCGCCCGATCCGAACCCGGCGGCACGAATGTGACGTCCTGGCAGGTGACGGTCCCAGCGGGACGCGGCAAGTTTAGCGTGGTCGTCGGTTCAGGCGACTGCTTGAGGGTCGCATCGATCCGCCGCATCGCCTCCTTGACCGGATGGTAGTCCTCCCAGGCCGAAATCAGCTGGTCCACCGGCTTCATGGCAAAGCCGAAGACGAAGATCGACGCGAACACGATGCCGAACGGGATATCGCCGTTGATCACCTGGATCACGCCGACAGCCATGAGGGCACCCTGCATGAAAATGCGCGCGGATCCGAGGAAGGACGAGAACACGACACCCCGCCCGCTGGCAATCAGTTGCTCCTGGACGGCCTTGTCGCGCTCGCTGCGCCAGCGGCCAATCACGGCATTCAGCATGCCAAGGCCAACCACCGCCTCGGCCGAGCGGGTGGCGGCTTCACTGAACTGCTGCGAGGCATTGCCCACCACATTCGCTTTCAACAAGGCGCGCTTAGTGAGGATCGCGTTGGCAACAGTCGCTCCCGCTGAAACGGCAATACAGATCGCAGCCGCGATCCCGATGGCCGGATCGAGCAGAAAGAGGATGCCGAGGAACAGAAAACCCCACGGCATGTCGAGCGCGGCCATCGCGCCCTTACCGGTTACGAACTGACGAAAGCTGTCCAGATCACGCAGGAGCTGCGCATTCGCGGGGCCAGTGCCGCTGGCGGATTTCCGGACCACCACCTTGAACACCCGGTCCGCCAGCCGGCGCTCAATCCGGGCGGATGCCCTGATCAAGAGTGTGCCGCGCACCCACTGGAAAATGCCCTTCGCTGTGATGGCGATCGTGAACCCGATCAGGAGCGCGACGAGCGTTTCCCAGCTCTTGGCGTTGATCACCCGGTCGTAAACCTGGAACATGAAGATCGGGTAGGCCAACAGAAGAACGTTGACGCAGGATTCGAAGCAAAGCGCGAACAGGAAATGCTGCCGGCACGCTTTGAGGGCCGCGGCAACATCATGATCCTGATGGGAATGCATGCGATGAGTGCTCATAATCTAGTGTTTAGACCAAACTGATTAAGTGTGCCTTGTCTCAGCCAGTCACGCGTCCGTTCGATCGCCGCGGCCGGCGCTTCGGAGAAGAAGATGATTTTCTCAATATTTGCAAGCTGAGCTGGTCAAGCTTTGTTTCAAAGTCGTCGGGTCGATCAAATGTCCCGCTCAAAACGAAATCGCCTTCAGGCTCGACCGGTACCTCGCCCTCGTCGCTTTGGCCGGCAATGGCCTGGGCCAGGATAAATCCTTCCAAAGTATAGAATTGCGGCCTGCCCCCGACCTTCGGCTGATAGTCTGGCGACAGAGCCCCAACGACAATGCGTGCCGGCAGATCGGCCTGTACCGTGTCCGCGAGCAGAGGCAGCGATGAGGCGTCGTGCCGCGCCATTCCATGGTCGGCTGTGCCCTCCACGTACAGGGTCGCGGTCTCGCCTTGGAGCGCGGCGAGGATCCGCGCGAGCGAATCGCCGTGACGGGGCACGACACCCGCACGACAGAACACCTGAGGACGTGCGCTCGCAGCCGCCTGCTGCACCACCTGAGCCTCTGTCGTTCGGGTGCTGTAGCAAGAGAGCCTAAGCGCGAGCCCGTAGGTGCGGCTCCAGACCTGCGCCTTTTCCTCAAGCGCCGGCCACAGGCGAGGATCGAAGAGGCAAAGGTGGATCGCAAACGGTCTGTCGCGCGACGTGAGCGAAAGCGCGAGGACGGTGCGGTGCAGAGCCTCGAGATCCTGCCGGACAAACACGACGACCTCGGCACTGACCTGTTCGGGTTCAGACCCCAGGTCCAGACGCTGCAGGAGGCCCGGTGCCGCAGGACCACTGGCTGTCGCGAGGGGATGAAGGACGGTCGGGAGCGTCGCGGGATCCACCCATGACAAGGGGGCAAAGTCGCGGGCCAGTGCAGCATTCCGCGGGTCGGCGGCATCGACCTCGCGGATCCAGGCCGCCTGCGATTGTCCCGCATGGCTCCATGACAGTTTCACGCAGCCCAGGTCCGCCGCTGGCGCGGACGCTTTCACGATGACCTGCTGCTGCCATCTCTCGGTATCGCCATCCACCTCGCGCGCAACGATGTCGATGGCCAGCGGCTCCTTCGCGCCAAAGGCTTCGAGGCGCAGGTCCCTTGCGCCCACGCTGGCATCCGTGATGCGCAGGAAGACGGCCAGTTCGCGTGATGGCAAGCGGACCGCTCGAACCACGTCCACTCCGGCGGTGTCCGAGGGCATCACAGCATGTTGACGGCACAGGCTGGCAGCCCACGCCCGCAGCTCCGGCGACGGCTGTTCGATGCCCGCATGCAAGGCTTCGACCAGGGCGATCCCGTGGCCTCCGGGCTCTGTCAGCGGGAGGGCATTCCGGGGTGATCGCTCGTTGAGGTGAAGCCGAACCAGGTTATCGGAGAGATCCAGATAGAGCGGCGATCCGATGTCCCCATCGAGCCACAGGGCCAGCCTGCCATCGCTTTGATGAAGCACCTGCCCCGCAACACGCTGTAACCCATGCGCCGTCACGGCATAGGCATTCACTGGGCTTCCGTCATGCTCTGCGTGAACGTCAAGGAGGCTGCCCTCGGGGAAGGCTTTGACCGGGTGGCCCGGCGCCTGCCAGGCGCTGATAAAGGCGAGATACCGCTCCAGAACGGGAGAGGGTCCGTTGGCTTGCGTGAATCGATTGGCCACCAGACCGAGTGCGCGCCGGGTCTCAGCATTGTCCCAGCGGGCCAGCCGCGCGACGGCCCGGACGACAGCGCCCTGCCCCTCCTTGGGGGTCACGTGCAACTCGCATTCGGCGCCGTCACGCAGGTTTACGCTATCGAGCAGCAGAACTTCGAGGTGCTGGCCGGGTCGAAGCAGTTTCTTGCGCTCAAGGACAGTCGCGGCGACGCCCGCCACCTGAACGCCATCGATCGCGGCGTTCTCGAGTTGAGAACACCACGCGAAGGCTGCACTGCCCGACCATGGGATCACAAAAAGCGGAAGAGCTCCCGGCTCTCGCGAGACCGGAAGCTCTCCCTTGTCGTCAGCAATGACAGTCATCAGAAGTGGAAGAAGGAACTGTCAATGTCGTTCGGATCGTAACCCACCAGCTTGAACTTGGTGCCATCGCTCTTGACCGTCACGATCGTGTTGCCGTGGCCGTCACCCTTCAGCGACAGGCTGCTGAGCTTATTGGCCGCGGTACCCGACAGGTCGATCACGTCCTCGCCGACCTTGAAATCGGCGATCGTGTCGATATCGCCCTTCGCACCCTTGTCGATGTCGAAGGTATCATGACCCGCGCCACCCACGAGACGATCGGACCCGGTGCCGCCAAACAGCGTATCGTCGCCATCGCCGCCGAGCAGCGTATCGTGTCCGGCACCACCGAAGAGCCGGTCGTCGCCGACCATGCCGCTCAGGGAGTCATTGCCGTCGCCACCGTCAAGACGATCGTTGCCGGCATCGCCGAAGAGACGATCATGGCCGCTGCCGCCATACAGGCTATCAGCATCATCGCCGCCCCAGAGGCTGTCGTTGCCGTCCTCGCCGTAGAGACGATCGTTACCGGCGTCGCCATACAGGCGATCGCTGTCCTTGCCGCCATAGAGACGGTCGGCATCATCGCCGCCGTAGATGGTGTCACGGCCCGCATCGCCCTTCAGCAGGTCGTTGCCCGTGCCACCCTTGAGCAGATCGCTGTCATCGCCACCATACAGGGAGTCGTTGCCAGCATCGCCAAAGAGGCTGTCGCGACCATCATCGCCGAAGATCGAATCACGCCCGTCGCCGCCGGCCGCCACGTCATTGCCGCGCCCCGCCTTGATGGCGTTGTTGCCATCATTGCCGGAAATCACGTCGCCCAAGGTGCTGCCCGTGACTTTGGCATTGGTGTCGCCGGTCAGATTCACGCCGCGGAAGCCCGTGCCGCTGATGTTGATCGAGCCGCTGGTTTCGACCGTATCAAAGCCCTTAGGCGCCCCCGTCAGCTTTGCGAGCTTATCGCCACTGCCGAGAATCACGTAGTCGGACGCGCTGGTTCCCTTGACGATCGACTTGGACGGGCCGCTGAAGTCCCGCTCGCGTAACGTGTCGTCGCCAATATTGCGCGGAATCGCTCTTAGAAAATAACTATATGCATCGGGCGAGACGTTGCCGTCCCACACGCTTCCCACACTTGCCATTAATACCCCCAAAGTGAGCGGTTCTCGCCCGTTCTGGTCGTTTCTCCGAAGATTTTTCTTGTATCTCTTAAGGTGTACGAAGTCTGTAACAGATTCATCACACGTAAACTATATTTTCCTCGGAAGAGTTAATTATTTCTAGCCCGGCCCTTCGATGCCTACGGAAAGCAGTTGCTCCGGCTTGGCCGAGCCGCGCACGCTGCCTGGACCAATCGCCGAGTGCGCATGGTCGCCAAACCCACCGCACATGCGAGCACTTTGATGAGATCGGTTCGGTCCCCGCTCTGAGCCAGCCCTGTCACAGTTCGTTCGCCTGGAGCTGGGCCAGCAGCATGCGCCCATACCTCGTCTTGGAAAGCTTCGTCGCCACCTCTTCGAAGTTCCTGCGGTCGATCCAGCCCATCCGGTAGGCAATCTCCTCCGGCGAGGCGATCAACTGGCCCTGACGGGATTGCAGCACGCGCACGAACTCTCCGGCCTCAAGGAGCGACTCGTGGGTACCGGCATCAAGCCACGTGTAACCACGTCCGAGGCGCTCGACATAGAGGTTACCCTGGTTCAGGTAGACATTGTTGAGATCGGTGATTTCCAGTTCGTCACGGGGTGACGGCTTGATGCTCTTGGCGATTTCGACCGCCTGCTCGTCGTAGAAGTAAAGTCCGATCACCGCCCAGTGCGATTGCGGGATCGCAGGCTTTTCCTCGATGGAGGTGGCTCGGCCGTCCTGGTCGAAGGCCACGATGCCATAGCGCTCCGGGTCCTCGACGCGGTAACCGAATACGGTGGCGCCTTCCCGCCGTTGGTCGGCCTGCTGCAGGACCTCCGTCAGGCCATGGCCGTAGATGAGGTTGTCGCCCAGAACCAGGCACGAGGGATGGCCGCGCACGAAGTCTTCACCGATGATGAAGGCCTGCGCCAAACCGTCGGGGCTCGGCTGCACCGCATATTCCAGGTGGACGCCCCATTGTCTTCCGGTGCCCAGAAGCCGTTTGAAGGCCGCTTGGTCCTCAGGGGTCGTGATGATCAGGATGTCCTTGATGCCCGCCAGCATCAGAGAGGTGAGCGGGTAATAGATCATCGGCTTGTCGTAGATCGCCAACAACTGCTTCGAGGTCGACAGTGTCAGCGGATGCAGGCGCGTGCCGGAGCCGCCTGCCAGAATAATACCCTTTCGATTCATGCCCCTCTCCGGTCTTTCGTACTTTCTATAGTGCTGGCTACAGCCGCTCGCGCGGCCGCGCCTAACCGTTCGCCGCGGTAAACGCCGGAGCGGATGCGCTCCCACCAGGGGTGGTTGTCGAGATACCAGCGCACCGTCTTGGCAAGACCCGTCTCGAAACTCTCCTGCGGCACCCAGCCGAGCTCACGGCCGATCTTGGTCGGGTCGATGGCATAGCGCTGGTCGTGGCCGGGCCGGTCGCGCACGAAGGTGATCAAGTTCCGGCGCGGGCCGATCCGCTCATCCGGGGTGATCTCATCAAGGATCGCGCAGATCGCCTGGACCACCGCCAGGTTGGTCTTCTCGTTGTGACCACCCACATTGTAGCTTTCGCCAACCTCGCCTTCGAGGGCGATCAGAACCAGCGCCCGGGCATGGTCCTCCACGTAGAGCCAGTCACGCACATTCGAGCCGTCGCCGTAGACCGGCAGGGGCTTGCCTTCAAGGGCGTTGAGGATGACCAGCGGGATCAGCTTCTCCGGGAAGTGGTAGGGTCCGTAGTTGTTCGAACAGTTGCTCACCATCGTCGGCAAACCGAAGGTGTGGTGCCAGGCCCGCACCAGATGATCAGAGGCTGCTTTGGAAGCGGAATACGGCGAGCGCGGATCGTAAGCGGTGGTTTCCGTGAAGGAGCCCTCAGCCCCTAGGGAGCCGAACACCTCGTCGGTGGAGATGTGGTGAAAACGGAAGGCGGCCTTGTCCGCGATCGACAGGCTCTGCCAATGGGCCAGGGCCGCCTGCAGCAGGGTGTAGGTGCCGACCACATTGGTCTGGATGAACTCGCCAGGGCCGTCGATGGAGCGATCGACATGGCTCTCGGCGGCGAGATGCATGATGATGTCGGGGCGGAACGAGGCGAATACCTCCCGCATCTTGGGCGCATCCAGGATATCGGCCCGGACGAAGCTGTAGCGGGGATTGCTGGCGACAGACTGCAGCGAGTCCAGATTGCCGGCATAGGTCAGCTTGTCGAGGACGAGCACCTGATGCTTTGTCTCATTGATCAGATGCCGGGCGACGGCCGAACCGATGAAGCCGGCGCCACCTGTGACCAGGATGCGCTTGGGATTTGAGGGGAGAGACATGGGGTATCCCTGGAGGCACTGGGTTACACCGGCGCCTGAGCCGTCTGGGAGCGGAAGGGTGAGACAAAGTCGGCGAAGCCAGGCAGCCGCTTATCCTTGTCGGACATCATCGCCTCCTCCGGCGCAATCGGCCAGGTGATGCCAATCATCGGATCATTCCACGTCAGTCCCGCATCACACTCCGGCGAGTAGAAGCCGTCCGCCTTATAGGCAACCTCCGTATTCGGCTCCAACGTACAATAGCCATGAGCAAAGCCGCGCGGCACGAAGAGCTGCTCGCCGCCCTCGGCGGTGAGCGTCTCGCCAACCCAGTGACCATAGGTAGGCGAGCCGACACGGAGGTCGACGGCGACGTCGAAGATGCTTCCCCGCAAAACCCGGATCAGTTTGGCCTGAGCCTCGGGCGGGCACTGAAAGTGCAGACCGCGTAGAGTGCCTTTTTGGGCCGAGAAGGCCTGATTGTCCTGGACGAAGACGGTGCCACCGAGCACCTCCAAGAAGGCGCGGGTGCTATAGGTCTCGGAGAACCATCCTCGAGCGTCCCCAAAGCGCTGCGGAATAACACAGGCCACGTCGGCAATATCAGTCCGACGAACAGTTAGATTGGACATCTCGGCTCCCCTGAAAGGTGTTGTCATCGCCCGTCGAGATCAAAGAGGTCTTGTGCCCTCGCCCTGGTGTCGGGGCTGAGCGTCAGCCGCTCGCGGCTCGACCGAGGTCAATGCTTGGTCTGCCGCGGACCTACCGCTCGGCAGACTCGATTAATGCGTCCAGCGTATCCCGCAGCTGTCGCGCAAACCTGACATCAAATCGCAGTCGGGCAGCAATCACGTGCTGGGTATCCACCCCCCCGCCCGGCAAGGGATCCTGATGCCACGTTCCAAGTACAAGATTGGACACGGGTCCGGGTGACACTGCGAGAACCGTATCGACGAACACGATCGGGGCATTCTGCGGATCAAGGATTTCAGGGCCATCAGCCTCCTTCTTGGGCGGCCCTCGAAATCGGACGTCTTGCACCATGAACAAAATTCCTGACGTGAGAGGATGGTTGAATTAGCGGCCGGCCGAGCCACCGGCCCGCAGCCATCCAGATGGCCGATGCAATCTGGCATAGAGGGCCTGATGGCGCGCGAAATGGATCTCGTCTGCGCCTGAGCGCGAGCGGGCAAGATCATTGAGACGCTGCCCATTGGGCTTGAGGCGCTGGCGGATGATCTTTCGCATCAGTTCGGCGAGCGCACCGGGGCTGCGCGCCTGAAACAGCAGGTCGGTGCTGCGGTCGGCCTTCTCCGCCATGCCGCCGATATTGGCACAGATCAGCGGACGCCCTGCAACGCGGGCCTCCTGGATTACGACGGGCGAGTTCTCCCACCAGATCGAGGGCATGACGATCCAGTCGCAGGCCGACATGAGATCATTGACATCCTCATTGCGGTAGCTGCCCATCTGGCGCACGACATCCTTGGTGTCCGCCAAGAGCTCGTCCACCCTCTTCCCGAACTCGGTCTCTCGGTAGTGCTTATTCTCGCCATGGATCCGGATCTCGATCGATTTACGGATCTCGTCTGGCAGGGCCGATGCTGCCTGAAGCAGAACATCGATGCCCTTGAACGGATTGATCTGACCGAAGTACCCGAACACGACCCGCTGCTCCGGCTCGTCCTCGGCAGTGCCCGTGATCTCATCAGGCATCCCGGCCAGGCGGGCCAGTCCCTGGGTCAGTACTCCAGCGTCGAGCAAGTTCTCGATCACGTGAATCCTCTCGGCCGCTGCCCCCCAGGCGACATAGCGGTCTTTGAGAAACTCGCTCGGGGCAATGATCTCGTCGATATGATCGAACATCGACTGCAGGATCGTGGTGCGCACGAAGAACTTGCCCGCGCTGGTGGCCGGGAAGCAGAGGCCGCACTCGGCGGGCGAGGCTGCGTAGCACAGGCGGCCGTCAACCTTCACCATCTGGCCGTAGTTGGAGCAGATGGCCGCGTACTCGTGGGCTGTGAAGACCACCTTGACACCGGCCTGCTGGAAGAGCTCGAAGACCTCGACCCCCCAGAACAGGAAGTGGTGAATGTGCACAACGTCAGGCTTGATCGATCCCACCAGCTCGTCCACGAGTTGCTTGAGCACGTCATAGCCGAAGCTCTGGAACGTGAAACCGTCGACCGGCGGCGGCGCCACCAGGATCTCGTCCGGGCGGCCCCGGAAGCTGCCGAGATTGGCACTATGCCCGATCGCCTGGTGCTCGGCCCGGGCAACGAACACAACCTCATCAATGGCGGCATCCTGCTTCAGTCGCTGAAACAGCGAATAGGCTGCCCGCTCCGCGCCGCCAGCGCTCAACTCGGGATGCCCGTGCGAGAGAATGATCATCCGCATAGTGGTGTTCTCGTTTCTGGTGGTGCCGGATGCTCGGGACCGGAGTGATCAGTCTAGCAGTTGGCAGGCGCCTTAGGCGCTGAGGGCGGCGCGCTTTATCACCTGGATGCGACGAACCGGTTTGGCCTCGGGCTCCGGCGGTGCGAGGCGGGTTTGCCAGCGCTGGTTGAACGCGACACAGTTCATGTAGGTGATCATCTGCCGGAGATCGCCGTCACCCATGCTCGGAATCGACTGCCTCTCGAGATGATACAGCCCCGGCCGGACGAAGACCTGCATCTCGGCACCCTGTTGCTCCGCCCGCAGGCAAAGATCAGCGTCCTCGAAGTCGCCGCGTTCATACACTGGATCGAACCCGCCCAGGCGACCATAGAGCTCAGACGATAGCCCCATCAGCGCCGCCGTCACCGCCGGTGCGCTGCGGATGGCCTCGCCGCGATACAGCCCGAACGGCAGGCCCTTCATCGGATGGTCCGCCAGATGCATCCCGCCGACCTGCGACGACTGCGGAAATTCCATTCCGATGTGCTGGATGGTGTTGTCCTCGTACAGCAGCGAGAACCCGACCACGAGGTCGGGCTCATTCGCCGCTTGCCGCGCCCGGATGGCATCGGCCGCCTCATGCAGCGGCGCCGGATCCATGACCATGATATCCGAGTTCATCAGGAACACGACGTCGCCGGACGCCGCCATGAAACCCAAGTTGTTGGCCCGGCCGAAGCCGTAGTTTTCGGCATTCTGGAGCAGAACCGTCGGCACGGTGATCGATTTGCTGCGGCTGGCGAGCCGGCCGTAGATCTCCGGCCAGATTCGGGGATCATCGACAACCAGGACCAGTTCGAAGCCGGGACCGAGCACGCGCTGCAGGTGGTAAACGCAGTTCAGGAAGAATGCATCGCCATAAAACGGGATGATGATCGATACGAGCGGCTCGCCCTTCGGCGCGGGCGGGCCGAAGCGGAACTGCTTCGCGAAAGCTTCGCTCTTCGGGATGCCGAGAAGGGGGCGGTAGACTTGGCTGATGATGTCCTTCGGCACGGACTGGATCTCGCCGAACGTGTGCCTGACAACGTCGAGGGCTTCCCGGTCATCCTTGCGCGGGTCTATCGGGACTGGACCGTAGAACGTGGTTTGATCACGGGAATGATCGCATTCCATGAAAAAGAGCTCCCGCACGCTTTCACCCGCTCCGGTCGGGAGAACCGCAGCAAAGCCATGCCTGTCGGAGGTGGTCCTAGGGGCACCTGCGTTGACAAGATGCTCGTGAACGTCGAGCCTCCGCTGCAGAGCCCACTGAGCCTTCGGCACGAAGGTTCTCAGATCTCCCGTGACAACATGCACCTCTCGGTCCGCCAGACCCGCGATCCATCCATCCACCACGAGACCAGATCCGCCGGCCACCGCGCGGTCGATGTAGTTAGGCCCCAAGGCTTCGAGGGGCTCGACCTGTACCGACGAAAGTAATGCAGCCGCAACATCGGCCTGCCCGACCTCGCGAACGATTTCGAAGACAGCTTTTCCGAGGTCAGTATTGGCAAGCCGCTGCGGAGTGATGCGGCTTGGGTTGACTTGCGCATGGGTCACGAGGCCTTGCTCGTTGTGCAAGGAGACCTGGAGGGGAAGTTGATCGTTGATCTGGCTTATCGCATCTGGATCGGCGAAGTGCGCAAGATAGGTGTAAGTGCGGCCTCCCGAATCATCCGCTGCGGATTGCCGCTTCCGATTGAGAGAGGTCAGTGCGTCTGAAGCTGGATCGGTCTCTGCAATACGTCGCCAGTCTTCGTTTGACGCCGAGAGGGAGACGCTCCCTTGGGCTATGTCCAGTTGGTCGGGAGTGCTAACCTCCGGATCCGTCTCGATGGTGAGGACAGCAAAAACGACGCCCCATAGGACAAAAATCTCTTCGATTTCCGGAAACATCTTCGCCAAGCCCCCAAGCCGCGGAGAGCATTTTCATACCACCCGAGGGGGATCGCTCTTCTGCACGTCTGGGAGGATATGTGCTTTAACTATGTTGCTGGTCAAGAGTATGGACCTATTTTCTCTGTCGGCCATCCAGCGACAAAGTAACTCGGATGGCATTAAGGTATAATTCCGGGAGTGCAATCCAGTTTGTGACACTTGAGAATAGGCGCGACGGGCACTGGCATGACCAGAAATATTCGGCATTAGCTTAGCAATGGCTTGCTGGCTGTCATTCTCTGCGGGAGTGAATAGCAATTTATTCCTTATCTTTCTTATAGTACAGCAACCCAGGCGAACCCTGGGCGCACCCTGAAAGAGCAGCCACTCTTGCGATGATTCCTCAACAATGAAGCCGCTGTTGAGCTATACGCCCAATTCCGATTGTCGGCAGGTCTGGAGATGGATTGCTCTTGGCCATCAGCAGTGCTGCAGTATCGGCATTCTTCGCAGGCGTACGCAGTAGTCCCCTTTGCGGGCCTTCGATTACGCTGCGCCGGACCGCAGCAAATCAAGGTTGTGAGCGATGCCCGCCGGCCGGCTATTCTCCACCACGCTCAGGGCCGCAACTCGGACGGCCTCGCCCATCTCCAGCTCGGATGCAACGAGGGAATCCGGCGCGATGGTGCGCGGGATCTTGGTCACGATGGCCGTGACGTGCAGGGTCATGAGGTCCGGCTGTCAGGTTGCGGTGCAGATCCCGCCAGTGACCGTGCCCGTCGGGATTGACGGCGACCATCGGGACGAGCCTTTACGGCCGATCTCGCGGATAGCTACATCCGTGCAGGCCTCGAAGCCGACGACGGGCAGGCGACCACCGATACGCCTGATCTCGGGCACGAGCTTGAGGCGGGCGCCGAGCTTGCCGCCCGGGTGGAGAACGTCTTGAAGTCCTCCGCCGTCAAGCCCCGCTTTTCAGGAAAGACGACCGCCAACGCATCGCTGCAGCTTGAATGAGCGCGCTCGGAACGCGGCCAAATGGGACGCGGGGAATGCATTCTAAAATTGAGCAATGGACAGGAGACTGCAACCTATAGGTTTATGAAATCAGGTATTGATCCATATCGTAAATTGGGTAAGACAGTGCTGAACCAGCCATACAAGCACTAGGGCATTTCCATGTTGCGTCCATTCTGAAGTGGCGCCTTCGAGACAGTGAGATATGGCTCACGCGGTAACTCTCGGGAAGCCAGAACTCGGGCAGACAGCTCAGACAGTAACAAAAATGGCAGTTATATCGCTCACCGCTTGGCGACAATCCATCTTGAAGTGATTTACTTGGTGGCTGAGACGCCAATCTAGCTTCGTCATCTTCTCACAAATACGGAGATACTTATCTTGAGCGATACGTCGCCAACAGATCGGATAGCCAAAGCGGCTGTATTAGGGTCGATCGATACGCTCAGCATCGAAGGTTCTCAGATCGTCCTTAGCGGTTGGGCCTTGGAGAACGAGCGCCCTGTTGGCAATCTACTCCTTTTCATAAACGGAAAAGAGCATCAGTTTTCCCGATCAACAATCGCACGGCCTGATCTAATCAAGGGGTTTGGTGAGCACGCAACGGGCGCTGGCTTTGTATTGAAGGCTCCCCTAAAACTCACAACTTTTGAATTCCCTCATGACGTTCGCGTCACTCCGGCGCACATGCAGGATTTCGCCCTGCCAATAAACCCCGAATCGCACCTCCAGCCACTAATCGCTCTTTTCACGAAACCAGGAGCATTCTGGACGCATGTTCAGAATCCAGCCTCTCGCATCAAGCACGATGGAACATTGATGTATGCGGCGCACAAGGCTCTTGGTGTGCATCGCGGAGACCCACTCATTCAGGCCTCCTCAATTTGTGTCATCGCGTGGCGCTATCTCTTGCGCGGAGGTGATGGGCTGAACATCCGCAGAATTGTGGAATTCGGACATACTACTCTAGCTCGACTTGATAAGAATGAAACGGTTCTTGGCACGCGCTGGTATACCTCGCTAGCCAACGTACTCGCATTCTGCGCCCTGGAGATGGGTGACTTAGATCAAGCAATCAGCCATTTCTCGCATGTCGAGAAACGCACCGAGCGATTTAGTGGCGTCTGGATCGGGACTGTCAACGGCACAACCGCGCGCTTCATGGGGGGCTACATCGCCTTGATGCGCAATGACAATGACATTGCTCAGCAGAAGTTCGAAGCATCCTATCGGTTTGTGAATAATCGCCTGCCATTCTTCAATGTTGATAATTTCTGGTCATTTGACGAGTTGCTGGAAGTCGCTCGTTTAGGTCAACAGTCGTTCCAGATCTATGAGATGCTTAGAACGAATAATAGCTCGAACAGACTCAATGCTGGATCGGATTTCGAGGCCAGTGCAATAAGTACTCACCTTATCAAAGTCCTGTTCCAACGCGAAATCTTGCCAAAAATCAGCATCAGGTCGATTATTGAGGCAGACGCTAATGGCTAGTGTGCTAAAGGGAAAGGACGGACACTTCTTCTTAGACAATGATACAAACCGGGTTTGCGATCAAGTTAGGGGAATCGTAAAACTGACAGATCGGCAACTGTTCGAGATCGCCCACGCACACATGCAGCGGGGCTTCTCAGCCAGAGCAACGAACGCTTCATACGCGCACATAATTGTGCCAAACAAAGAAACGGCGTTGCGCTATCTCCTCCCCCCCGAAGTTTCGTTTGAAGAATCTGGGCTGACGCCCGTCAATAGCTATTTCTCATCTGGGCTGCCGACAGTAAATTCCTTCTTCGATGATCAGTACCTCGGAGCACTCCAGCTCGGATCGCCGTGCTTCTCGAGGGAAGATAGCCACTGGAATCATTTTGGTGCCTACCGCTACCTCACGACCATGCTGAGGCGCGCAGGATGGCACGACATCGCTCGTCGAATCGAATCTCTTGATTTGGAACAGATTTCCGGAAAGCAGGCCGGAGATTTGGGAAGCAAACTTGGACGAGCCGCAGAGGAAATTCAGATCCTTCGACCATCGAAACCAAAAGCCCGCCAAGTATTCACAAACGGAATCACAAATGAAGGTTGCTTGCGCATATTTCACAATCCAACTTCGCCTTCAACCAAAACATTATTTTTGATGCACGATAGTACTGGCTTGTGGGTGCACCACTTCTTAGCAGAAGCTTTCTCATGCGTCGTAGCACTCCATTATCCTGATTTCGACCCATACTTCCTTCACCAATTCAGACCGGACTATGTACTGTTCCTTCAGATCGAACGCTTTTTCATCCGACCACCAAAAAATGACGTGTCATATGTCGAAGCCGTCGGTGCGGAAGAAGCGCGAAAAAGTTGTCAAACGAGTGCGATCTCTCTACTGAAAGATCCTAGTGTAATAAGATCTATTGAATGACATCGTCTGGCTAGGACCGTAATATGGCATTAGAAGTAGATAGCGCTGCAAGAGACCAACTTGCTGATGATTACATTGGCAGGCTTGAGAGCTTAGGCGACAACTGTGAGCTCGGTTTCGTCTTGCGACGACTTGGTTATGAAAAGGGTGGATTTTTTAGGTGGGCCTCATCGACACCTCAGAAGGTCGCTCAACTGCTCAAATCAGACTTTCACAACACCTACAAATTTGAATATCTTCGACCAAGAAATCAGAAAATGGTCGAAGATACTTCGAGCGGCATAAGCTATCACTCTGATATGCACTCCCGTTTTGAAAATGATTCCTGGCAGTTCATTGATGATGAGCAATCTCGTCGAGCCATTCATGCTAAGGAAATAGAGAAGCTTTCATACCTTCTCGAGAGATTTCGAGAACGCCTGATCTCTGGAAACACTTTGTTCATTGTCAAGCGCAACAACGGCATCCCCAAAAATGCTATTGAAGACTTGGTATCTGCCTTAAGAACACATAACCGCTTCAATCAGCTACTAGAGATAAAATTATCTACTGAAACCACTCCCCCGGGTCGTGTCACCCGAGTGAGTGACAATCTGCAGGTCGGGTACATCAGCCGGTTCGCGCCATATGACAAGTCAGACCAAATGGAGTTTGACCAATGGCTCTCTGTTATACGCAGGGGATTGGCCGGAGCCTAATGCCAGAGTGCATTCAAGGGCGTGACACGTCGGCGGACAAATGACCGGCCTCTCCCGCCGCCAAAGCGAAGGTGCCGTTTCCTGTCAACTCGAAATGAGGCGACGAGCCTCCATCGAGGAAAGCCACCGTCCAGCCAGGCTGCCCTGCAGTTTGGCCAGACGTGCGACCGCGCCCAAAAAAGTCAACCTAACGATCAAGTGCAGAACTTCAATGCTGACCTATCCAACGCGCCTAGAGTGGCGGGATTCCTTCGAACGATTTTGCAAGGAAAACCGAATATTTTTAGGGCACCCGCTGAGAATAGCTGGGATTTACAAGCAAGGCCAAGTGATCACCCTTCATGGCCCAATGCATGTTGAGGCATACGGTGCATTGGTGCCCAATCACTTCTTCACGGTTGGTGCATATTCATTTGCGACAACTTGGTTGCCGCACTTCGTCCGGGTTGGACGCTACTGCAGCATTGCAGCTAATGTTCAGATCATGGCAGCACAACACCCAACCAATCGCATCACCAGTTCTCCGGTTACTTACCTCCCACGTTGGGAAGCTTTTGCGAAACACGAATTTGGCAAAGAGTGGGAAACGGACGCACACGATGAGTACCCCGCACCTCCAGTCATCGGCAATGATGTCTGGATTGGAGTAGGCGTTCTCATCAAGCGAGGAATCACGATCGGTGACGGTGCGGTTATCGGCGCACATGCAGTCGTCACGAGAGACGTTCCGCCCTACGCGAAAGTTGCTGGTGTGCCTGCACGCCTCATCGGATTTAGATTTTCTGAACGACAGATCGAGCGCCTACGTGAGGTGCAGCCGTGGCGCTACAATTATCCCGATTGGCCGTCAAAACAGACCTGGGAGAACCCAGAACAGTTTTGCGACGCTTTGGAGGCCAAGATCGAGAGTGGGCAGATTGCAGAGTTCAATCCGGGACAATGGGACCTGGGGGTCGAGTTCAAGCGCATAGCAGATGAGGAGGACTTAATGCGTGGGTAGAGCGGATGGCAGAGGACTGGTCCATCTGCTGAAATGCAAATTACAAGCCTGAATTAAGCGGGTCGATCTGCGAGGCTATAATCCGGAGCGTTTGGCAGCCCCACCTAGGTCTTCACGGAAATCGTGCACCCGAGATGCCGGCAGCGCACTCTCCATGGTCCGCTTAACGAACGCCTGGCCCCTCCATTCAACTCGGGCGCCTAGACCGAGAGGTCGCCCATGACGAAATCCCGTGCCTGCTCTGAGATGAAGCCGGCTCCCGTCCCTGGCGGTGGACTTGAGACGCTTCATTATTGAAATCCTTGCCACGCAGGTCTCTCTGACACCCCATACTCTGCCGAAGATCCAACTTTGGCGAGTCCAAAAAGATATTTACGGCACCGGTCCGTGGACACCGGGACATTTGCGCACGGCTCTGCCGTCACATCGGACCGCGTCTAGGGTTGTGTGTTGCAAACCTCTCTATTATGGAAAATCTTTATTCAAGACGGTATACGTTCTTTCATCACTTCGGGCCTCGTGCTCTTTCTAGAAACAGACCAACAGGCTAGCGACGCTCGCGGTAATAAAATGTCAGAAAATATTCATGGCCACGTGGATGGCGTTTCCGCCGATGGATGGCTCGGGGGATGGGCCCGGTCTGGAGGGAGCGGTGGTAAAGTTCACCTCCATATTGCAGTCGATGGTCAGCAACTTGCGAGCATCACGGCTGATCAGTTTCGGGCTGATTTGGCTGAAGCTAGGTTCTCGGACCCGTCCTGCGCCTTTGTCTATAAAATACCAGACGAGTTTCGCGACAATCGACCCCATACGGTCGAAATCACGGCAGCTGCAAACGGTTTACCACTGCAAAATTCCCCACTGCCATTTGTACTGAGAAGTCTTGTTGCACGTGCGGGTGCAGCTGATGATAAAAACCTCATCCCGAACGCGAGTCTCTGTCATTGGCCGGACGGCAGTTTTCTCAAGCCGGCAGAGCGGTTCACACAGCTTGCAAGTGGCTGGTACTTTGACTTCAAGCATGGCACCCCACCAAGCGCTACGGTCTGTATTGATCGGCAAGCCGGATTGGGCCTGCGGGATGATGAATACGTCCTCAAGATTACGCTGGGAGCAAGCGAGGGTTATCGCCGCATTGTTATCCCAATTGACGTCAGTGCTGCCTCTGAGGGAGGACGGTTTCTGTTCTCGTGTGGCCTCCGCCGCCCGCACACGTCAGTTATTGATCATGTGACCATTCCTGAGATCTTTCTCGGGACGCTTGAAGGCTCCGATCTGAATCGCATCGCCTCAGTCAGAAAGCGCCTCACCCCAAACGGGACATTACGGCTAAATGATGTTCCCGTGATCATCAGTGCTGAGACCCTGGCTAGCTTGGAGGGACAGAAACAACTGGCGCTCGGGATCGAGCTACAGGGCGAGGGCGAACTACTGATATTTTCCCCGCGCTTGGCTCGGATGCCAATCCTTCGCCCTGGGAATGAGACAGTCGGGCAGTTCGAGGATCCTAATGTCCAGAATCAAAGCGATCTTCTCACTTTGCCTCCGAACTGGGATCGACGTCCGCTCAACACCTCCGACAATCTTTCAGCTGGTGCGGAGCCAACCACTCCGGCAGCCCAGGAGAAAGAGGAGATTACCACCCTGAGATCTCGTCCGGTTCAGATCATCGTTCCGGTGTTTAATGCGGCTTATGATACAGGAGAGCTCCTAGCATCGATCGAAAAGCACACGCTCCTTCCCCATGAAGTTCTACTGTTCGACGATGGCTCCGATCCCCACACCCAGGAATACCTGCGCCGCCTGAGCGACCACAACCCACGAGTCACGATTTTCTCTCACGACGGAAACGTCGGCTATACCCGAAACATCAACATCGCCATTCAGTCGAGCACATCCGACTTCGTGGTCATCTTGAACAGCGATACGATCGTGACGCCTCACTGGCTTGAGAAGCTGTATGAGGTCATCATCCGAGACCCTCAAATCGCAGGTGTTGGCCCCCTATCCAACGCAGCCTCGTGGCAATCCGTCCCACAGGTCAAAGCGTCCGACGGCAGCTGGGCCGTCAACTCGCTACCGCCCGGAATGGATGTTGACCAGTATTCCGAACTAGTTGACAACCTCAGTGAGGCTCAGTTTCCCGATTTTCCCTTACTCAACGGTTTCTGCACGCTGTTCCGACGCGCTGCTCTGGAGCAGGTGGGCCTCTTCGACGACAATACTTTTCCCCGCGGCTATGGCGAAGAGAACGATTTATGCATCCGTCTGGGACAAGCCGGCTTCCGGCTTTGTGTCGCTGATCACACGTTCGTATACCACAAGAAGTCGAAAAGCTTCGGCAGCGAACTTCGGAAGCAGATTTCCCGCGAGGCGAGTGGGAAGCTGCGCGCGAAGTTCCCGGATCTCAGGATCGATCAGCTTGAGAGTCAGATGGCAGCCAATGCCGCTCTCAACATCCTGCGCATGAAACTCCTCACCTTTAGCCCTGATGAGCGTCGCGTCCTGCGAGGCGACGTTGCGCAGCTCAAGCAATCATAGAAAGAACTGAAAATGTCAGGGCTTTTGTTTGTCCTTCCTGTCGGAGGCGGAAGCGGCGGTGCACATTCTGTGATGCAGGAGGCCGATGCCATGTGGCGTCTCGGAGTCTCGGCTTTCATCGCATCGAACACCGATAATGCCGACAAGCTTCGGAAGGGGTATCGAGATCTAGAGACCATCCACCGGCACGTCCACGCATACGCCAGCGCCGAGGACTTGGGCAGAATCATCGACACCCTGGCCCCCGACACGGTCATCGCGACGACGAATCAATCCGTGCATGTTCTGGCCGAGACAATCAGCGCCGCGAAAGACCGTGCCAAAGTCCGCGCGGCCTATTACATCCAGGATTATGAGCCACTGTTCTATGAAAAGGACAGCAAGGATTGGCTGACGGCCCACACATCCTTTGGCCTGATCCCAGGCATGGTGCATTTCGCCAAGACGCAGTGGCTTCAAGAGATCGTTCAGAAGGCTCACGGCGTAGCTGTCGAGAAGGTCGAGCCCAGCATCGATCACGCCGTCTACTATCCGTATCTGCCCTTCCGCCTGCGCTCAAATGAGCCGATTGCGATCACCGCCATGCTGCGTCCGGGTACGCCTCGGCGGGCGCCCCGGCGTACCATGAGAATTCTGAACCGGCTCGCGCATGAATTCGGCGACCGCATCAAATGCACCTCGTTCGGCTGCCCGGCAGCCGAACTCGAGGCCTATTCGCTCCAGCCGCGCGGCGTCACGCATCTTGGTATTCTGCGCCGCGACGAGGTCGGGGATCTCCTGCGCGCAACGGACCTGTTCCTCGACCTGTCGGATTTTCAGGCCTTTGGCCGAACCGCCATTGAGGCGATGTCGTGTGGAGCCGTCAGTGTCGTTCCGGCTCATGGCGGCGCGTTCGAATTCGCCAAGGATTGCCAGAACAGCTTCGTCGTTGATACTCGCGATGACGACGACATCATGGAGGCCATCCGGATCTTCATCACCATGCCGGAGACCGATCGCCGGCGGATGAGCGTGGCGGCCATTGATGCCGGGTTCCGGTACACCCCGGAACGGGCCGCTCTATCGGAGCTTCGTCTGCTCGCCAAGGGCTTCCAGTTTTAGCAAGGATCTCGAGTCGGTTCCGATCGGAGCTGCGGTTTTTGCTGCCGATTGTTCGCGGCCGAAGGATCGGCCTGAGGCAACCCATTGAAGGGTGTCCCATTTCTGTGGTCGCATGGGCCGGCTGAGAGTCTTCACGCTTGGGATGAATGCCTTTCTCGCACGGAGCGAACCGCGCGAGTGAGCAGTAGAGGCAGGAGAGCAGCATGACGAAAGGGAAACATGGCTCGAAGGTGCACCCTTCCCGCTTTTTGCAGCCGGGCAGCACCATCGAACTGGGACCGGCTTGGGCCGGCAACAGCGTCAACTGTGTCCCGTTTCGCACCAGCGCCGTGGTGACCCACCTAGACCGGCGCTATGCTTCTTACTTTGATGGCACAGGTGATGTGATCGTTGCTCACCATGACCTTGGTGACACTCAAGTGCACCGCGAGCGCATCCACAACGATCGCCCCCCTCACGATGCCCATCAGGCGATCAGCATGGGATTTGACCGCGCGGATCACCTCCACTTGGCCTTTGGCGCGCACAACTCGTCGCTCCTGACGGCGCGCTCGCACTCCTCTGATCTCAAGGCCGGCTTCGGTGCATTGGTCGAGCGGCATCAGCGGGCAACCTACCCAATGTTTCTGGAGCTGACAGGTGGCGAGCTCGCGCTGGTGTACCGGCACGGCCGGCATTTCGAGGGCGAGATCCGAGTAGAGCGCTATGACCCGGAACAAGGCACGTGGAGCGACAATGGCGAGCCCCTGATCAGCGGGTTTGATGGTCCTTGGTCATGCGGCCCCTACCTGAACACCCCTGTAGTGGATCGCGAAGGAGCCGTGCACCTCTTCGTCGTCTGGCGCCTAGCGCCCCCGGCCACATCGGCCGGCGCCGTTGTGAACGCCGGCATTGACGCCTTCATCTCCCACGATGGGTTGCGAAGTCTCACCACCCATCAGGGTGTGCAACTGTCCAGTCCGGTGACCCCCGTGAACAGCGAGCGCGTCATCGCGGTCCCACTCGGATCCAGCCTTATCAATCAGGCAGCCGCCGCCGTGCTGCCGGGGAACCGGCCCGCTGTGCTGACCTACTGGAATGCAGGAGACGGCGTGGTGCAGTACCAGCTCGGATGGCGGGACGGAGCAAGCTGGCGTGTTGCGCCCATGAGCCGCTTCACGACGCGGTTTCGGCTGGATGGAGGGGGCACCTTGCCCCTGCCCCACAGCCGCCCCGCGCTTGTGGTTCACGACGATGGTCGTATCGTCCTTCTCCACCGCAGCATGGAGTCCGGGAACCGGCTGATGGCTACGGAAATCGATCCGCCGGACTATGAGATTTCCCGCGGCCGTGTGCAGGTTCTCGTCGATGAGGATCTGGGTTTTTACGAGCCGATTGTCGATCACTCAGCGTGGATGACCCGGCGCGAACTTGTGCTCTATATCCAGCACTGTGAACAGGGCTTGGGACGCGATGGGAAACCGGATCACGCCGCCGCCCCCGCGCGGCTCATGGCGTGGAAGCCTGTCTGACTATCCGGTGACATGGCTGCGCGTTTCGCGTGATCGTGAGCACGGATTTCACCGCATCGTGAGCACAGATTTCAGGGGATCGTGAGCAGCGATTTCGCGGCATCGTGAGCAACGATTTCAGAGGATCGTGAGCACCT
>Ga0182747_1000503_pt1 | contig 37172 bp, 37 predicted proteins | sample eDN3rd30CBELigBY_FD_128526 | JGI IMG/M metagenome (GOLD analysis project Ga0182747, IMG submission 128526) | Enriched backyard soil microbial communities from Emeryville, California, USA - eDNA 3rd pass 30_C BE-Lig BY (version 2) (version 2) | ecosystem: Environmental > Terrestrial > Soil >... | reverse complement strand
CGCCCGCCTTCACCGAACCCCCGTCCAGCCATTGAAGGCAGAGCCCCGTAGTGGGCCCGGACGGCTACCCGCGGCCTCCCGGGTGCGGGGTTACGAGCCCCGCCCGCAGGCGCCACACCCTGCTCCGTCATCAAGACGTCTCTAGATGACGTCCCCGGCCGAGCAGGACGGATGAACGCTATCCTATGATAGGAATAACAGTCAAGGACTATTTTCTAGCCGGCGAGGTTTACTCCGTTCGTCCCCGCGAAAGCGGGGACCCAGACTTTGCGGCATCAGAAAAGAAAGACTGGGCCCCCGCTTTCGCGGGGGCGAACGGAGTTTGTCAGCCCGGAATCCATACGCCGCAGCGCCGGGGATATGGATTCCGGGCTCGCCACTGCGTGGCGCCCCGGAATGACGGAGCCCCCGTAGCCCGGGTGGAGCGAAGCGCAACCCGGGAATGGATCAATCCGTCGCCCCCGGATTTCGCTGCGCTTCATCCGGGCTACAAGGGCGACTACCCCTCGATGCGCGAGAAGTCGGCGACAGCGCGGGTGGCTTCGCGGATTTCGTTGAGCAAGGTCAGGCGGTTGGCGCGCACCGCCTTGTCGTCGTCATTGACCTTGACCTTGTCGAAGAAGGCATCGACGGCCGGACGCAATTTCGCAATCGCGCTCATGGCAGCGGCAAAATCCTCCTTCGCGACTGCGGCCGCAGCTTCGGACTTGGCGGCGGCAACGGCAGCGCCGAGCGCTTTTTCTTCCGGCGCCTTGAGCAAGGACGCATCGACCGCACCGCTATAGGTGCGCTTGTCCTTCTTCTCCTCGATGCCGAGGATGTTCGAGGCGCGCTTGACGCCGGCGAGCAGATTCTTGCCGTCGTCGGTTTCGAGGAAGGCGCCGAGCGCCTCGACGCGGCGCACGACCATCAACAGATCGTCCTGGCCTTCCAATGCAAACACCGCATCGACGAGATCGTGCCGGGCGCCCTGCTCGCGCAACTGCACCTTGAGGCGATCGGCGAAGAAGGCGATGAGATCGCGCGTCGGCCCGACGAAGGAGTGCGCCTCGATCAGCTTCGGCGACACAACGCTGCGCTCCTTGGCCGACACCAGCACTTCGAGCTTCATCGCCAGCTCGATATCGGTGGCGCTGATATTGGCGATGTCGTCATGGATCGGATGCAGCGCGGCGAAGGCCGAGGCCAGCGCCTCGTCGCGCGCCACCGCGCCGAAGTGACGCCACAGCAGACGATGCAGCGGCAGGCGGAGCTGATTGTCGATGATGATGCGGATGACGCCGAGCGCGGCGCGGCGCAGCGCATAAGGATCCTTCGAGCCGGTCGGCTTCTCGTCGATCGACCAGAAGCCGACAAGCGTATCGATCTTGTCGGCGAGCGCCACCGCGATCGACACCGGATCGGCCGGCACCAGATCCTCCGGGCCCTTCGGCCGGTAGTGATCCTCGATCGCATGGGCGACGGCTTCGTCCTCGTTCTGCGCCTCGGCGTAGTAGCGGCCCATCAGGCCCTGCAATTCGGGGAATTCGCCGACCACTTCGGTGAGCAGATCCGCCTTGCAGAGCTGCGCCGCACGTTCGGCCTTCGCCGCATCGGCGCCGACGAGAGGCGCGAGCTGCCCGGCGAGCGAGACGATGCGCGCAATACGCTCGGCCTGGGTGCCGAGCTTTTCGTGGAACACGATGGACTCGAATTTCGGCAGGCGATCTTCGAGCTTGGTCTTGAGATCGGTCTCGTAGAAGAACTTGGCATCCGACAGGCGCGCGCGGATGACGCGCTCATTGCCGGCGACGATGGCCTTGCCGCCGTCGGTCGCTTCGATGTTGGCGACGAGGATGAACTTGTTGACCAGCTTGCTCGACGACGGATCGCGCAGCACGAAACATTTCTGGTTGGCGCGGATGGTCGAGCGGATGACTTCGCCGGGGATGTTGAGGAAGTCCTTGTCGAAGGAGCCCATCAGCGGCACCGGCCATTCGACGAGGCCGGCGACTTCGGCGGTGAGGCCTTCGTCCTCGACGAGTTCGTGACCCTGCGCGAAAGCGAGGTTCTTCGCGTCGGTGCGGATGATGTCCATGCGCCGCGCCGGATCGAGCACGACCTTGGCTTTCTCCAGCGCCGCGACGTAATCGTCGAAGCGCCGCACCTTGAACGACGCGGGCGCCATGAAGCGATGGCCGCGCGTTTCGTTGCCGGCCTTGATGCCGCCGATGTCGAACGCGAGCACCACCGGGTCCTCGGTCTCGGGGCCGAAGGTGGCGATGATGGAATGCAGCGGCCGCACCCAGGTCAGCGCGCCGGACTTGGCGGAATCCGCGCCCCAGCGCATCTGCTTCGGCCACGGGAAAGTGCGAACGATCTCCGGGATCATCTCGGCGATGACTTCGGTGGCGTCGCGGCCCTTTTTCTCGGTGATGGCGACATAGAAGTCGCCCTTCTTGTCGGCCTGCACCTTGGCCTGGTCGATCGAGGTGAGCCCGGCGGCCTTCATGAAGCCGGCGATGGCCTGCTCCGGTGCGCCCACTTTCGGGCCCTTGCGCTCTTCCTTGAGGTCGGGCTGGCGCGCCGGCACGCCCTGCACGGTGAGCGCCAGACGCCGCGGCGTGGCGAAAGCCTTGGCGCCCTCATAGACGAGACCTGCCGCGACCAGCCGGTCCGTGACCACCTTTTTCAGGTCATCGGCGGCCCGCGCCTGCATGCGCGCGGGAATTTCTTCGGAGAACAGTTCGAGCAGAAGGTCGGGCATTTTGGGCCGTCGCGAAGGCTGGATTGGGAGCGTCCGCAGGTAGCAGGGAGCGGCCGGATTGTCACCTGCCGCCCCGCCCGGCGATGAATCGAAACGGCCGGAAGCATTCTGCCCCCGACCGTCTCTCGCCAGAACTCATCGCCCGCGAACTCAGGGCACGTCCAGATAAACGCGGTTGGCCTGCTGCGGATCGCGCACCACCCGCACCTGCGCCCGCCGGCCTTTGCTCTTCAGGGCGCGCGCCTGCGCGACCGCGACATGAAAGGCTTCCATCTCCGTCCAGAAGCGCCCGTATTCCACCGACTGCGACCGCACCACCCAGGCATTGCCTTCACGTACAACTTCAAACCAGGTCGCCCTCATTACTCTGTCGTCTCGTCAGCTTCGTCGTGCAGCCCCCGGTTTGCGACGACACAACGAACAGCGCACCGTCACCGTTCCGGTGCGGGCCAGCGCTTGGTGAATGTTTCGATAATGCCGTAGGCGGCCTGTCCGCGCCGGGATTGCTCCCGAGAACGCTTCGAACCGGCGGTGGGGAAGGCGCGATCAGGCTTTGATGTCGGCGATGCGCGCCACGGTCGCGAAGCGGTCGGCGAGTTCGGCCAGGGCCGTGCGGTGTATCTGGTCGGCCGGCAGATCGGCGCCGCCGAGCGGATCGGGCAAAGGCCGTGTCGCCGTCGCGTCGGCGAGCACGGTGACGCTGTAGCCGTGGTCGAGCGCCGACCGCGTGGTCGCGCTGACGCACATATGCGTCATGAACCCGGCGACGATCAAACTCTTGCGGCCGGTCGCCTGAAGTTTCGCATCGAGATCGGTCTTGGCGAAGGAATTCGGCAGCGGCTTTTCGACGACCGCTTCCGAACCGGTGGGGGCGGCCTGCGCAGCGAACCGGAAATTCTCGCTGTCCGGATCGAACAGCCCGCCGGGACGGCCGCGCTGGGCGACGTGAATGACCGGCGCGCCGGCCGCGCGCGCCGCCTTGAGCAGATCGGCAATGTGCGCCAGCGCGGCATCGACGCCGGCGAGCGGCAGACGGCCGCTGACATATTCGTTCTGCGCGTCGATGATCACCACCGCCGCCTCGGACAAACGGGCGACGGACGGCGTAACGCCGGCCAACTGCAAAAGTGTCTTCGCGCCGCTCATTGTGCCCCACCGGCTTCGGTCTTCAACCAAGCTTGCCCGCATTCCTTGGCGAGTTCGCGCACGCGCAGGATATAGCTCTGGCGTTCGGTGACCGAGATGACGCCGCGGGCGTCGAGCAGGTTGAAAACGTGGCTCGCCTTGATGCACTGGTCGTAGGCCGGCAAGGCCATGCCATGATGCGTGCGCTCGGCGTTGTAGCCGGCGTCGAGATATTTCTTGCAGGCCGCTTCGGCCATTTTGAACTGCTCGAACAGCATGCCGGTGTCGGCGACTTCGAAATTGTGCTTCGAATATTCGCGCTCGGCCTGCAGGAAGACGTCGCCGTAGGTGACTCGTCTGTCGCCGTCGAGGCCATTGAAGTTGAGATCGTAGACGCGATCGACGCCCTGCACATACATGGCGAGGCGCTCGAGACCGTAAGTCAGTTCGCCGGCGACCGGCGCGCACTCGACGCCGGCGACCTGCTGGAAGTAGGTGAACTGCGACACTTCCATGCCGTCGCACCAGCATTCCCAGCCGAGACCCCAGGCGCCCAAGGTCGGGCTTTCCCAGTCGTCCTCGACAAAGCGGATGTCGTGCAGGTCGGAGGCGATGCCGATCACTTTCAGCGAGTCGAGATAGAGCTGCTGGATGTTCGGCGGCGACGGCTTCAGGATCACCTGGAATTGATAATAGTGCTGCAGCCGGTTCGGATTCTCGCCATAGCGGCCGTCCTTGGGCCGGCGCGAGGGCTGCACATAGGCGGCGTTCCAGGGCCTCGGGCCCAGCGCGCGCAAGGTGGTGGCCGGGTGGAAGGTGCCGGCGCCGACTTCCATGTCATAGGGCTGGAGAATGACGCAGCCCTGGCCGGCCCAGAATTCCTGCAGCGCCAGGATCAGGCCCTGGAATGAGCGCGACGGGTCGAGATTGGCTTGCGCAGCGGGCATGGAACGTTCGGGCCTGTCAGGGGTTTTCCGGCGGCCGTTTGTTACTGATTTCAAAGGGTAACGGCGCGGCGGGACCCTATCGGCGGCCCCAATTGGGGTCAAGCTGCCGGACAAGCCTCCGTCACAAGAGGCCGGATCGAGACAGTTGTAACCTATACCTTCAGCTTATCTTGAAACCGGCCCGATAAAGACACAACTGAGACAGGCTGAAGAAAAGGTTGCAGGGATATTCAATGCTGACTTTTCAGGTCATCGGGATGGTGTTTCTGGCGCTGTTCTTCGGCGCACTCGTCACCGGCAGCCCGGGCACGGCGCGCTGACGCGCCGGCTCATCCAGCCCTCATACCCGCCCTTACTCAATCTCAATTGCCGATCGCTTAGGGCCGATACTCGCCGGTCACAGGATCGCGCCGCAAGGTCGGGCGATTCTCGCGATCCTTGATGCGCACCCGCACACGGCGCTGCGCCTCGAGTTCGTCGTTGATGCGGCGGGCTTCCTTGACCGCCCACTGCACGACCATCGCACCGCCTACGGCGGCAAGCGTCCACTTCACCAGAGGCGAAAACAGAATCGCGGGCATGTCGGCTCCTGGGGTTCGATCCGGCGATGGTCCGGAACAATCTGGGCTATTTCGCGACGGGAAACGCGCGCAATTACAGCCCGTAGCGCGACCATAACGCACGCTCTTCCAGCGCGGTCATGAGATCGTCGGCGAAGCCGCCGCGGCCGCGCACCATGTCGGGCAAACGCGAGCCCATCAGCCGGCGGCCGAGGAAGCCGCGTTCCGTGGCGATGACCGGGGTGCGCACCTTGTCGCCATAGCGCTCGCGCAGCACCGAGCGCAGTTCGCCGCGGCTGTCGGCAAGGCCGAGATCGATGGCCTTGTCGGCGGTCCAGAACTCGCCGGAGAACAACACCTTGTCGTCACCCTTGAGCTTGGTCCCGCGGCGCTTCTTCACCAGTTCGATGAAGTGGGCATGGATGTCGGCCTGGATCGCCTTGATGCGCGCGACGTCCTCGGGGTTTTCCTCGCGGAACGGATCGAGCATCGCCTTGCGCTCGCCCGACGTATAGATGCGGCGCTCGACGCCGATCTTCTTCATCAGCTCCTGAAAGCCGAACGAGCCGCCGATGACGCCGATCGAGCCGACGATGGAATAGTCGTCGCAGATGATCTCATCGGCGGCGCAGGCCAGCATGTAGCCGCCCGAAGCGCCCGCATCCTCGATGAAGGCGAGGACCGGGAGCTTCTTCTCCTCGGCAAGCTGGCGGATGCGGCGGAAGATCAGGTGCGACTGCGTCGGCGAGCCGCCCGGCGAATTGATCACCAGCGCCACCGCCCGCGCGCGCGGCACGGCAAAGGCGCGATCGAGGGTGCGCGTCAGGCCGGCCAAGGTCAGGCCCGGCCGCAGCGGCGAACTCACGCCGATCATGCCGGACAGCCGCACCACCGGCACGACCGGGCTGTCCGAGCGGAACCGGGCCGGAATCAAAGCGTTAAAGGGGGCGAGCAGCGTTTCGACGAATGAGGCCATGGCATTAGTTACCCAGCCAGAGGCCGCTTAGTCAAAGCGCAGCAGAGGCAGACGAACGGTACTCAGGTAAGAGCGCGCATGGACGACTGCGACATTCGCAGGAGTTGCCATCACCGAAAGTTGCGCGTTTTTTACTATAAGATGATTTGTGCACTGCGATACACGGATTTAACTTCAGGTGGCTGGGAAAGAGGGAGCAAACAAAAATGGATCCGAAGCTCGCCATTCTATTCCTGCTGATCGGCGCCGTGACGACCTTGTCGGCTTTCGCCGATGGCACCTTCGATCGCGTTCGCGGGCAAATCCGCGGCGACCGGCGCCGCTAGCGGGTGAGCGCGAGGGGATTTGCCTCGCGCAGCACCGCCTCGGCGGCAACTGAGGGCTTGCCGCCCTCCTCATTCAGCACCAGCGGCGGCGGATCAGGTAGCCGCCCCGCTCCGCCCTTGACCGCTCGCACCAGCACGCGAATGGCCTGCGCGCCGGGCCGTGGCATGACGTCCATGACGACGACATCGCCAAAGGCCGGCGTCAGCGCCGCGAGCACAGCATCGCGCGCGGCCGCGCGCCAGATCAGGGTCACCGTGCCGCGCGGCTTTAAGACCCACGCCGCGCTCGCCAGCCATCGCTTCAACACGTCGCCATCCGCCACATGCGCCAGCCGCCGCCCCGCGTCGGGCGAACTCTGCTGGGTGGCGGGATCGTTGAAGGGCGGATTCATCAGCACATGATCGGCGCTGGCCTCCTTGAGGCCGAGCGCCGCGACATCCTCGACATTGCCGGCCATGACCTGAACGCGATCGGCCATGCCGTTGCGGCGGGCGTTCTCGCGCGCCAGCGCAGCGAGGGCCGGATCGATCTCGATCAGGCTCACACGCAGCCCCGGCACGCGCCATGCCAGCGCCAGCCCGGCCCCGCCAACGCCGGCGCCGAAGTCGAACGCGTGCTCGCCGGCATGGCCGCCTGTCGCCGCCGCCAGCAGAATGGCGTCATGGCCGACGCGATGGCCGCGTTTGGGCTGCAGCAGCCGCAGCCGGCCGCCGAGCACGGCGTCGTCGGTGGTTTCGATTGCGGCGCTCATATCGCTTACGGGTTATGCGGACGCAATTCGTGGGCGAGCCCGGCGTCCATGAGCAGCCGGCGCGCGGCGTCGAACTCGTCGTCCGCCACCAGCACGCGGCGCGGCAGCACGCCGAGCGAGCCTTCGAGCACGCTCATGTTCTGGTCGAGCACCATGTGGCCAATGTCAGCGCCATCGAGCAGCGCGGTCACGACGGAAACCAGCACGGCGTCGTTGGTGCGGAGAATTTCTTTCATCGTCAAAGGTCCGCGCGGCGCCGCTCATCACCCGGCGCGCGGTGATTGAGATAGGCCAGCAGCTTCATCTCGCGGCGGCCGCGCGAGACGGTGTCGAGCACGAGGCCGACGGCAATCGACAGGAAGGCAAGGAGCATCAGACCCATCGCCAGGATGGCGGTCGGCAGCCGCGGCACCAGATGGGTTTCGAGGAAGGTGATGACGATCGGGATCGCGAGGCCGACCGAAATCAGCGCCAGTACGGCACCGGCGGCGCCAAAGAACGCAAACGGCCGTTCGCTCCGATAAAGCTGCACGATGGTCCACAGAATGCGGAAGCCATCGCGCCAGGTATTGAGCTTGGAGGTCGAGCCTTCCGGCCGCGCGTAATAAGGCGTTTCGACTTCGGCGGCCGCAAGGCCGAGTTCAAGCGCGTGCACCGTCAGTTCGGTTTCGATCTCGAAGCCGCCGGACAGCATCGGGAACGATTTGACGAAGCGGCGCGAGAACACCCGGTAGCCCGACAGCATGTCATTGAAAGTCGGGCCGAACACGGTGGCGACGAAGGTTGTCAGCAGCCAGTTGCCGGTGCGGTGGCCGGCGCGATAGGCCGCCACTTCCTGGTCGATACGCTGGCCGACCACCATATCGAGGTGGTCGCGCAGCAAAAGGTCGATCATCTTCGGCGCGCTCGGCGCGTCATAGGTCGCATCGCCGTCGACCAGCACGTAGATATCGGCCTCGATGTCGCTGAACATGCGGCGCACCACGAAGCCCTTGCCCTGGTGCATCTCCTTGCGCACCACGGCGCCGGCGGCGCGCGCAATCGTCGCAGTATCGTCGGTCGAATTGTTGTCGAAGACGTAGATGACGGCGTCCGGCAGGGCCGCCTGGAAATCAGCCACCACCTTGGCGATGGCCGCCGCTTCGTTGTAACAGGGCACAAGCACGGCGACCCGAAGGGCCTGCCGCGCCCCGGTATCCCCGGTCACGGTACCGTCCGTGCGTTCGTCCATTGCCGCCCCTGCTCCCGACCTCGTGACTCGGCGAGGTCTTGCTGCTTTAGCACAGCGTTTCTATGCTCGCCTTTGCCCGTCGTCGAGGGCCGGAAATTCCGCCCTAAGTGCCTCAAGGAGAATGCGTCTTGGCCGTTGTGGTCCCCTTTGAAAATCCGCAGGGCTCGATCGAGCGGCTGGTCAAGCAGCTCGCCCCGGCGATGGAACGCGTCAACGCCACGATTCTCGACCGTACCGGCTCCGACGTCACCATGATCCCCGAGGTGGCCAACCACCTGATTTCGTCCGGCGGCAAGCGCCTGCGGCCGATGCTGACCTTGGCCATGGCGCAGCTCACCGGCTACAGCGGCGACGGCCACATCAAGCTCGCCGCAGCCGTGGAATTCATGCACACCGCGACGCTGCTGCACGACGACGTCGTCGATCAGAGCGACATGCGCCGCGGCAAGCAGGCCGCGCGGATGCTGTGGGGCAACGAGGCCAGCGTGCTGGTCGGCGACTTCCTGCTCGGCCAAGCCTTCAAGATGATGGTCGAGGTCGGCAACCTCACGGCGCTCGACATTCTCTCCTCGGCCGCGGCGGTGATCGCCGAGGGCGAGGTGATGCAGCTTGGCGCCGCCAAGAACACCGCCACCAACGAAGACGAATACATGGCCGTGATCCGCGGCAAGACCGCCGAACTGTTCGCGGCGGCCTGCGAGGTCGGCCCGGTGCTGGCCGGCCGCGACAAGGCGGCGATCGCCGCCTGCCGCTCCTACGGCATGAATCTCGGCATCGCCTTCCAGCTCGTCGATGACGCGCTCGACTACGGCGGCAAGTCGGCCAAGCTCGGCAAGAATGTCGGCGACGATTTCCGCGAGGGCAAGATCACGCTGCCGGTGGTGCTGTCGTTCCGCCGCGGCTCGGACAGCGAACGCGCCTTCTGGAATCGCACGCTCGGCGAAGGCAAGGTCGAGGACGGCGATCTTGATCACGCCATCGGCCTGATGACCAAGCATCACGCCATCGAGGATACGCTCGGCCGCGCCCGGCACTACGGCGCGATCGCCACCGAAGCGCTGGCCTTGGTGCCGGACTGCGAGATCAAGACGGCGCTGGAAGAGACGGTCGCGTTCTGCATCGCGCGGGCGTATTGAGCCGTCGGAGACTTCTCACCTTAAGCGCGGCAAACTTGGCGCGCTCCCTCTCCCCTGTGGGGAGAGGGCTGGGGTGAGGGGGTATGTGAGCTCGATAGTTCGTAACCCCTCACCCGACCGCCTTACGGCGGTCGACCTCTCCCTATGGGAGAGGTGAAGGAGCAACTACTTCGTGATCGTAAAGCCGGTCTCGGGCTGGCGCAGCAGTTGCGAGCGGATGAACGGATCGGGATCCTGGCCGATAAAGCGGCTGCCGTAATAAACCGGCGGCGCGCAGCCATTGGGCCGCGGTTCGCCATTGAACCAGATGCCGCGGAAGGTCGGACCGCCGACATTGTCCTGACAAACGGACCGGGCGACCTTTGTCTTCTTCTTGGCCTTGGCCGCGAAAGCCGGTTCGGCAACCGAGGCGCCGAACACGGCAAGACCTGTCGCAACAATCGCCAGCCATCGCCAGTTCATGGAAATTCTCCGTTAGGAACGCCGCCGCTGTACCGGCAAATCACGCAGGCGGCAACAGTTCCCGGCAAAGGCGAGGAATTCAAGGCATCACTTGCCATTGAGAATCGTCGCCGCCGCCCACCAGCCCGGATACCGGGCGGTCAGAGCCACCTCGGCCGCTTTGGCCTCGGCCGCCTTGGCGAACAGCGCCAGGCAGGTGGCGCCCGAGCCCGACATGCGCGCCAACCGGACGCCCGGCTGGGCTTCAAGTGCCTTGAGCACGTCACCGATCACCGGCGCGCAGAAGATGGCTGGCGCCGTCAGATCGTTGCCGTGCCGGCGCAGATAATCGATGAGCCCTTCGGCGTCGCGCGGAACGATGCCGAGCGGGCCGCTGTCCTTCGGTGAACCGGATTTGGCCAGTGCGGCAAAGACGTCGCGGGTCGGCACGCCGACACGGGGATTGACCAGCAGCGCCGGCAGTTCCGGCAAAGGCAGCGGCGGCGACAGGCGCTCGCCGACGCCGGTCATGACGCAGGCGCGCGAGGCAAAGCACACCGGCACGTCGGCGCCGGTGCGCAACGCCGCGGTCATCAGCCGCGCATCGTCGAACGAGATGCCGTTGAGGCGCGCGGCGAGGCGCAAGGCCGCCGCCGCATCGGCCGAGCCGCCGCCGACGCCGCCCGCCACCGGAATATTTTTGTCGAGGCGGAAGCGCCCGCCCTTGAGGCCCGGCGCCAGCGCGGCGAGCGCATTGAACGCCTTGAGGACAAGATTATCGCTGGCTGCATCGATGGCGCCGGCAAAAGGCCCGGCGATGTCGAGCGACGTATGCGCGGCCGGCTCAAGCGTCAGCGTGTCGGCGAGATCGGCGAAGACGACGAGACTTTCGAGCTCGTGATAGCCGTCGGCGCGCCGCCCCACGATGCGCAGGGTCAGGTTGATCTTGGCGCGGGCGGTGTCGGTGAAAGGTGCAGGCAAGTCGAACACCCTTTTCGTCATGGCCGGGCATAGTCCGTCGAAGACGGGCGTAAACGCCCTTATGCCCGGCCATCCACGCCTTAGCCTAGCCCAAAGACGTGGATGCCCGGCACAAGGCCGGGCATGACGGAGTTAAATGTTCGCGGTAGGCGCAATATCACCCGCCATTGCCCGGCTTGGGCGCGGCCGGCTTGTCGGTCGAATTGGCCTGCGACGTCGTCTCGTCGGGCAGGCCGACGCGCAGCTTCTCCAGAATCTTCGGCAGCTCTTCCGGATCGGGCTTGAGGTCGCGGGCGTGATTCCACTGGAAGGTCGCTTCCAGCTTGCGGCCGACGCGCCAGTAGGCGTCGCCGAGGTGATCGTTGATGGTCGGATCCTCGGGCTTGAGGCCGATGGCGCGCTCGAGCTCCTTGGTCGCCTCCTCGTAATTGCCGAGGCGGTAATAGGCCCAGCCGAGCGAGTCGACGATGTAGCCATCGTCCGGCCGCTGCGCGACCGCCTTCTTGATCATCTCCATGCCCTGATCGAGGTTCACGCCCTGATCGATCCAGGAGTAGCCGAGATAATTGAGGACGTGCGGCTGATCGGGGAACAGCTCGAGCGCCTTCTTCAGATCGGCTTCCGCCTTCGGCCACTGCTTGGAGCGCTCGTAGCAGATGCCGCGGAAGTAGAAGACGGTCCAGTGGGCCTTGTCCGGCGTGCCGATCAGGTCGATCGCCTTCGAGTAGACGTCGCCGCATTCGGAGAACTTCTTGTGGCCGCGCAGCAGATTGCCGAGCGCAAGCGTCGCCTCGAGATCCTTCGGATCGTCCTTGATCAACTCCTCGAGGTGCTTCTGCGCTTCCTCGCTGCGCTCCAGCGCATCGAGATCGGCGGCCATCTGGATGGCGGCGTTCCGGTGCAGCGCCGAAGAATGCGGAATGCGCTCGTAGACCTTGATCGCCATGTCCGGCTTCTTCATCGCCTCGTAGAGATCGGCGAGCGACAGCAGCGCGAGTTCGTGCTGCGGCGTCAGATACAGCGACAGTTGCAGATAGACGAGGCCGAGGTCTTCGCCGCCGCGGCGGCCGAGCGAGGCACCGAGACCGTAAAGCGCTTCCGCCGCGCCGGCCTGGGCATTGGTGACCATCAGCGGAATGGTGCCGGCCTTCGTACCGGCCTTGGCGGTCGCCACGGCCGGTGCATCGCCCTCGTTCAGTTTGGCAATGGTCCTGGCGTCGGCGACGCCGTCGGCTTTCAGCCCGTGGCGCGACTGGAACTCACGCAGGGCGGTGACGGTCTGCGCGCCGAAGCGGCCATCGGCCGACAGACCGAGGCGCGTCTGCAAGGCGGTGACGTCGGCGCCGCTCATACCGCGCGACAACGTGCGGTCAGCGGCAAGCTGCGGTACGCTCGGCTTGGCATCAACCGGTTTCGCTTCAGCCGGCTTCGCTTCAGCCGCTTTGGGCGCGCCGGCATCCGCCGGCTTCAACTTGCCCATCGCCTGTATGATGAGGGGATGACGCGGCAGTATCTTGTCGAACGCGACATAGACCGCGAGTGCCTCTTCGGCGGATTTGTTGCGCGACAGCCAGCCGCCATAGGCCTCAACGACACGCAGGGCCGAGGAATCCAGCTTGTAGGCGCGCTCGAAACGCTTGCCCGCCTCTTTGGCATCGCCGGCGAAATCGAGAATGAGGCCGGCATGCAGATCCTTGAAGATGCCGTACCATTCGGGGCCGGTCAGGCGGTCGATCGTCGCCACCGCGCCCTTGGTATCGCCAGCGCCGGCCTGGCTCCAGGCCGACAGCAGCGCCGCCGTCAGATCGGTGATCGGGCCACGCACGGATTGCGCAAGGCTACGCCGCGCTGTGGCGAAATGACCGACCTTGAGATCGTGCACCCCGAGCACAAGCCGCGCCGCGCGGTCCGACTTATTGGTCTGGGCAACGCGTTCGGCGAACTTCACCGCCTCGCCGACGTCGCCGCCGACGAGCAGCGAAATGAAGGCGCGATCGAGCAGTTCGAGGTTCTTCGGGTCGCGCCGCAGCGCCGCGCGATAATAGGTGGCGGCGGCCAGCGCATCCTGCTGGCGGCCGGCATGGCGGGCGGCGAGATAGCTGCCGGAGGCGGTCAGTCCCGACAGATCGATCTGACCGGACGGCGCGGGCGGTCGCGAGGCCTGCGCGGTGGCCGAGGCCGGCACGGCAATAACAGAAGCAGCCGCAAAAGCAGCAACGGCGGCACCTGCCGCAACAGCCCGGAACCGGCTCGATGATTTCACTGGCATTGCTCCGATGAGCGGCCGCGCGAAACACCGCGCTGACTCGCTGAGGTCAGATTCAGAATGACCCTTTTGCGCCGCAACCGCAAGAATAGCCCAGTCGTACGCCAAGGGGCCCCCACCCCCAGCTTGAATGCCCCGGTGTGGCAGCAGCATGGCCGGCAGGCCTGATCTGACCTCACAACCGTACCGCCTGACCGTAAGAAAAGAGGGCCGATTCGGTGGCCTCATCGTGGCGCGTGATATTTATGCAACGTTTCCGCCAGTCGCGTTCCGATGCCGGCAGCACGCGGAGACCGCGCCCGCCCCGCTCTCTCGTCCAGACACCTCCGGAACCAGCGCCACTTTGCCGGGGGCAGACTTCCAGGCCGCAACGGTCGCCGGCCAACGCACGCTGTTGAAAGACCGGATGATCGTGCATGTTGACGCCGGCACAAGGGTCACCGACGTCCAATGCGCGCCATGTTATTCGATCTCCGGGCATTCCTCGGCAGTCCGCGGGGGCGCTGGCTGCGCGAACAACTCGCCGGCATTCTCGTCGCCCTGACCATCGTCGCGCTCCTGACCGTGCTTCTCGCGGCGGCCTTCGTGTGGCTGCCGATCCAGCATGTGACGATCGTCTACCTGATCCCGGTCATTATCGCGTCGTTGCGCTGGGGCGCGATACCCGCCGTTTTCGCCGGACTGTCGGGAATTGCGGGTGTCGCCTATTTCTTCTACGCGCCCTTCTTCGATCTGCGCGTTCAAAGTCCGGCCCAGATCGCGGATATCGTGCTGTTCATTGCAGTTGCGGCCATCACGGGGCGCATCGCCATCGCCGCTCGCGAGGCCAGGATCCGCGCCCAGGCTGAGAGCCTGCGCGACGCCTTGATCGGGTCGGTGTCGCACGGCCTGCGCACGCCGCTGGCGGCGATCACCGGCTCGGCATCCATCCTGGCTCAATCGCGCGAGATCGAAAAGGACGAGCACCTTGCCTCTCTGGTCCACGTCATTCGTGACGAGGCCGATCGGCTCAATGGCGACATCCAGAATTTGCTCGATGCCACGCGCATCAGCAGCGAAGGGCTGCGGCCCCGCATGGCGTGGGTCGACCCCGAAGATCTGATCAGCGGCGCCCTGTCCAGCAAACGCCGCGCGCTCGCCGAGCGCCCCGTCAACCTGTCGATCGCCGACGACCTGCCGCTGGCCTACATCGACGCCACCCTCATCCAGTCCGCGCTGGGTCAGATCATCGAGAATGCGATAAAATATTCTCCTGCCGGCTCGCCAATCGCAATCAAAGCCGAGCAGGCCGGCGCGGCGATCCGCATCGATGTCAGCGACCAGGGCGCGGGCGTAGCGAATGCCGAGCTCGAAAAGATATTTGAGCGCTTCTATCGCGGCGCGGCCCATGCCACGAATATACCCGGATCCGGGCTTGGCCTATGGATCGCCCGCGCGCTGATTGAAGCCTGCGGCGGCCGCATCCGCGCGCTTGTTCCCGATCATGGGACAGGAACGACTTTTCGTCTCGAACTTCCGGTGAAGACACAACCTGCCGCCGACGAGAATGCCGATGAATGACAGCCGCCCGTCCGTCCTGATCATCGATGACGATCCGCAGATCCGGCGCTTTCTACGCGCCGGCTTCGACATGGAGCACTTCGCGGTGCATGAGGAGCCGACCGGCCAGGGAGGGTTGCGCGCCGCCACCTTGCGCCGTTCCGATCTCATCGTGGTCGATCTCAATCTGCCCGACATCGACGGCAGCAACATCGTCGAGCGCCTGCGCGCCTGGTCGACGGTGCCGATCATCGTTCTGTCGGTGCGCGCCAGCGACGAGGACAAGGTCAAACTGCTCGAAAGCGGCGCCGACGATTACGTGGTCAAGCCGTTCAGCATGGTCGAACTGGTGGCGCGGGCGCGAGCGGCCATCCGCCGGCAAACGCGAACCGACCATGGCGAGATGGTCGTCAAGTCCGGCTCGCTCTCGATCGATCTGGCGAACCGGGCCGTATTCCTCGACGAAGAGCGCGTCACGCTGTCGCCCAAGGAGTATCGCCTGTTGCAGGTGCTTGCCCAGCACGCCGGCAACGTCGTGACGCACAACACCTTGATGAAAGAGGTGTGGGGCGTGCGCCACATCGACAACTCGCATTATCTGCGGATTCTCGTTCGCCGGCTGCGCGCCAAGATCGAAAAGAATCCGAAGCAGCCGCAGATCCTCATCAGCGAACTGGGCGTCGGCTACCGGCTGGCGAGCGGAAGCGAAGCCCGGTAACAGGGCCTGCCGAACCGCTGTTACGGAATTTTTACGCCCAGAGCCGACTTGCTCACCGCCGCGCTACGCCACCCTCGGTAGCGTCGAAGCACTCGTCTTTTGCGTGCGAATCCCCGCGCCACATGACGGGGAGGTTCGACCGTGCCGAATTCCGACCGCCCGCAGCTCATCCACTCCAAGAAGCATCCGCCGCGGACGCCGACAGACCAGGGCCGGATCGACAAGGAGCGCGCCCGGCTTTTCGAGCAGCTGATGCGGCTGCGCCAGATACAAGGCACATCCACCCCGGTCCTGGAGACGGCGCGCCTTCTGCTGACCAAGCAATGGATGAAAGCGGACTGGCGCGAGCGCGCGCGGTTGATCAAGGCCGCCGAATGGATGCTGAGCGTCGAGCTGCGCGGAACGCGTTCGCCGACGGCTCCGCCCCGGCCTCACATCCCCGAATAGTTCGGGCCGCCCGCGCCCTCCGGCGGCACCCAGGTGATGTTCTGGTTCGGGTCCTTGATGTCGCAGGTTTTGCAGTGGACGCAGTTCTGCGCGTTGATGACGAACTTGGGATTGCCCGCCTCTTCCACCCACTCATAAACGCCGGCCGGACAGTAACGCGATGACGGACCGGCGAACACGTCGTGCTCTGACGACTTCTGCAAGGCCATGTCCTTGACCTTGAGATGGGGCGGCTGGTCTTCCTCGTGATTGGTGTTCGACAGGAACACCGATGACAGACGATCGAAGGTCAGCTTGCCGTCCGGCTTGGGATAGTCGATGGGCTTGCTATCGGCCGCCGGCTCGAGCGTCGCAAAGTCAGGCTTGCCGTGCTTCTGCGTGCCGAACAGCGAGAAGCCGAGCGTGTTGGTCCACATGTCGAGACCGCCGAGAGCGATGCCGATATAGGTGCCGAACTTCGACCACAGCGGCTTGGCGTTGCGCACGCGCCAGAGGTCCTTGCCGATTTTGGAATCGCGCCAGCCGTTCTCGTAGTCGCTGAGTTCGTCATGCGCACGGCCCGCGGCGAGCGCGGCGCTCGCCGCTTCCGCTGCCATGATGCCGGACAGCACGGCGTTGTGGCTGCCCTTGATGCGTGGCACGTTGACGAGACCCGCGTCGCAGCCAATCAGCGCGCCGCCGGGAAAGGTCAGCTTCGGCACCGACTGGTAGCCGCCTTCGGTGATGGCGCGCGCGCCATAGGACAAACGCTTGCCGCCTTCGAAGGTGTCGCGCACCGCCGGATGCGTCTTGAAGCGCTGGAATTCCTCGAACGGCGACAGGTACGGGTTCTTGTAGTTGAGATGAACGACGAAGCCGACCGACACAAGATTGTCGTCGAAGTGATAGAGGAACGAGCCGCCGCCGGTCGAATTGTCGAGCGGCCAGCCGAAGGAATGCTGCACCAGACCCTTCTTGTGCTTGCCGGGCGCGACCTGCCACAGCTCCTTGAGGCCGATGCCGAATTTCTGCGGCTCGCGGCCGTCCTGCAGATTGAACTTCGCCAGCAGCTGCTTGCCGAGATTGCCGCGCGCGCCCTCCGCGAACAATGTGTACTTGGCGCGCAGCTCCATGCCGCGCGTGAAATTGGCGTTCGGCTCGCCGCTCTTGCCGATGCCCATGTCGCCGGTGGCGACGCCGACCACGGCGCCCTTGTCGTCGTACAGCACTTCGGCGGCGGCAAAGCCCGGATAGATCTCCACGCCGAGGCCTTCGGCCTTGGTGCCGAGCCAGCGGCACACATCGCCCAGCGAGACGATGTAGTTGCCGTGATTGTTCATCAGCGGCGGCATCATGATGTTCGGCAGGCGCACCGCGCCGCTATGGCCGAGCCAGTAGAAGCGATCGTCGGTGACCTTGGTCTTGATCGGCGTGTCTTCCGAGCGCCAGTCCGGCAGCAGGGCGTCGAGCCCGGACGGGTCGATCACCGCACCGGACAGGATGTGCGCGCCGACCTCGGAACCCTTCTCGACCACGACCACCGAGAGGTCGGCATTGATCTGCTTGAGGCGGATGGCCGCGGCGAGGCCGGCGGGGCCGGCGCCGACCACGACGACGTCGAACTCCATAGCTTCGCGGGCGGGCAGATCGGTCATCGAGGCCTCCTGAAATGGGCGAACGGCGCGAAAATCGCTGCCTCTGCCCCCGAAACGCAGTTCATAACGCTTCTATTGAACATTTTTGCACAGCGTGGGCAATCGCCCGGCCATACGATTTCGTTGTGCTAGAATAACCAGATGACGGAATTCCCCGACCTCAACGCGCGCGACCTGATCGAGTTCTATCTCGACGCCGGGGCCGATGCCTTTGTCGGCGAGGAGCCGGTGGACCGTTTTGCCGCGGTCGAGGCCCCGGCCCCGCCGAAAGCGCCCGACCGGCCCGCCCTCGTGCGCGAGGCCGCTCCGGTCGCCGCCGCTCCCGCGGCACGGCCGGCACCGCAAGCGCCCGACGAAGCCGCGAATGCGGCACGCGCGGCGGCCAGGAGCGCGGCGACGCTCGACGAGCTGCGCGCCATCCTGGAGAAGTTCGACGGCTGCGCGCTGAAGGCGACGGCGACGCGCACCGTGTTCGCCGACGGCAACCCGGAGGCGCGGATCATGCTGGTCGGCGAAGCGCCCGGCCGCGACGAGGATATCGAGGGCCTGCCCTTCGTCGGCCGCTCGGGCAAGCTGCTCGACCAGATGCTCAAGGCGATCGGGCTCGACCGCACCTCGGCCTACATCGCCAACATCGTGCCGTGGCGGCCGCCCGGCAATCGCGATCCGAGTCCGCATGAGTCGGCGGTCTGCCTGCCCTTCATCCTGCGACAGATCGAACTGGTCGATCCGGATGTCCTGGTCTGCCTCGGCAAGCCGTCGATGCAGACCTTGCTCGGACTGATGGAGCCGATCACGAAAGCGCGCGGCCGCTGGGTCACTTTCAACACCGGCAAGCGCGACATCAAGGCTATCGCCACCTTCCATCCGGCCTTCCTGCTGCGCTCGCCATTGCAGAAGCGCTTCGCCTGGCGCGATCTGCTGGCGATCAAGAAGGCGCTGGAGAACGGATAGCAGCGTGGCCTTTGTAGCCCGGATGAGCGTAGCGAAATCCGGGAACGGCGGACCCGGGTTTCGCTACGCTACACCCGGGCTACGAACCTAACGATACGCCACCAATACCGCCCCCGCCGCGATCAAGGCGACGCCGAGCCAATTCGGTCCCGACAGCCGTTCGCCCAGGAAGATGACGCCAAAGATCGCGACCAGCACCACGCTGAGCTTGTCGATCGGCGCGACCTTGGCCGCCTCCCCGATCTTGAGCGCGCGGAAGTAACAGATCCACGACGCGCCGGTCGCCAGCCCCGACAGCACGAGAAAGACATAAGTGCGCGGCGTGACGCTGCCCGGCGACTGGAATTGTCCGGTGGCGAACAGAATGAGCGCCAACGTCATCAGGATGACGATGGTGCGGATGAAGGTGGCGAAGTCGGAATTGATGTTCTCGATGCCGACCTTGGCGAAGATCGCCGTGAGCGCGGCGAACATCGCCGACAGCACCGCCCAGACCTGCCAGGATGACCAGATGCTCATGCTCGTCCTCGATCGCGCCATGCGTCATGTCGGCGCATTAGACACCCAACTACCCGATATCCGGCATTAAGTACCATTTGCATCGAACCGCGCAGGTCGGAACAACGCCAGCTGCATAACTCGCCGCGCTGGATTCAGATATAGAGCTGGCGTAAATTCAAGCCGTGGTCGCGCGTGGGGGCGGCCGCCGGGAGATCGCAATGATGGATGCCGATCCAGTCCTGCTCGCTCGCCTGCAATTCGCCTTCACCGTCGTCTTTCATATCATCTTTCCCAGCTTCACCATCGGCCTGTCGGCCTGGCTCGCCACGCTTGGCGGGCTGTGGGTCTACACCGGCGAGGAGCGCTATCAGCGCCTGATGCGCTTCTGGGTGCGGATCTTCGCCGTGTCCTTCGCCATGGGCGTCGTTTCCGGCATCGTGCTGTCCTATCAGTTCGGCACCAACTGGAGTCGCTTCTCCGCCTTCTCCGGCGATGTCATCGGCCCGCTGCTCGGATACGAAGTGCTGGCGGCCTTCTTCCTCGAAGCAACCTTCCTCGGCATTCTGCTGTTCGGCTTCAGCCGCGTGCCGCCGTGGCTCTACACGTTGTCCGCCGCCGTGGTCGCCTTCGGCACCATGAGCTCGGCGTTCTGGATTCTCGCCGCCAATAGCTGGATGCAGACGCCGGCCGGCCACGCCATCGAGAACGGCGTCGCGGTGCCGGTCGACTGGCTCAAGATCATCTTCAACCCGAGCTTCCCCTATCGCTTCGCGCATATGCTGAACGCGGCCTATCTCACGACGGCTTTCGTCGTGATCGGGGTCGGCGCGCGCTTCCTGCTCGCCGGCCGCCACTTGCGCGAAGGCCGCACCATGCTGCGCATGGGCATCGGTCTCGCCGTGATCCTGGCGCCGCTGCAGCTGTTCATCGGCGACCAGCACGGCCTCAACACGCTCAAACATCAGCCGATCAAGGTCGCGGCCATGGAAGGCCACTGGGACGGCTCCAAGCCCGCCGACTTCCATATCTTCGCCTGGCCCGACGAAAAGGCCGAGAAGAACCGCTTCGAGATTTCGATCCCGCACGGCTCATCGCTCATTCTGACACATTCATGGAACGGCCTGATCCCCGGTCTGACCAGCGTGCCGCCGGATCAGCGGCCGCCGGTCGTATCGGTATTCTTCGCCTTCCGGATCATGCTGGCGATCGGCTTCTTCATGATCGCGGCCGCGCTGTACGGCGCTTTCCTGTGGTGGCGCGGCACCTTGTTCGAGACGCGCTGGTTCCTGCGCATCGTCGCCAACACCTGGTGGGCCGGCTTCGTCGCCGTGATCGCCGGCTGGGTCGTCACCGAAAGCGGCCGTCAGCCCTGGCTCGTCTATAATATCCTGCGAACCGCCGACGGCGTGTCGCCCGTGCCCGGCGCCACAGTGCTCGGCACCCTGGCGCTGTTCATCGTCGCCTACGGCATCGTGTTCTCGTTCGGCATCTATTACATGAACCAGCTGATCAATCTGGGGCCCGACAATGGCGGCCACGGCGCGGACGACGCCGGCTTCCTCGCCGGCAACCGCATGGCGGCCGCCAAGCCCGCCGATCGCGACATCTGAGGAAGGGGACGCGCCATGGCTTCCATGGAAATGTATCTCCCGCTGATCTGGGCCGCGCTGATCGGCGTCGCGGTGGCGATGTATATCGTCCTCGACGGCTTCGATCTCGGCATCGGCGTCTTGTTTCCGTTCACCAAGAGCGAGACCGAACGCGATCAGATGATGCGCACCATCGCGCCGTTCTGGGACGGCAACGAGACCTGGCTGATCCTCGGCGGCGTCGGCCTGTTCGTCGCCTTCCCGCGCGCCTATTCGGTGATCATGCCGGCGCTCTATATCCCGGTGATCGTGATGCTGGTGGCGCTGGTGTTTCGCGGCGTCGCCTTCGAATTCCGCACCGTGTCGCACAGCAAGACCGGCTGGAGCTTCGCCTTCACGGTCGGCTCGGTGGTGGCGGCCTTCGCCCAGGGCGTCATCCTCGGCGGCCTGGTGCAGGGCATCACGGTCACCAAAGGCGAATTCTCCGGCGGTCATTTCGACTGGGCGACGCCGTTCTCGTTCCTGTGCGGCGTGTCGCTGATCGCCGGTTATGCATTGCTCGGCACCACCTGGCTTCATATGAAAACCGACGGCAAGGTCGCGGCGCGCGCGCAATCGCAGGCCAAGTACTGGCTGATCGCGGTGCTGGTCTGCATGGCGGCGGTGAGCGCCTACACGCCGTTCGCCGAACCGCGCATCGCCGAGCGCTGGTTCTCGCTGCCGAACTTCTATTTCCTGTGGCCGGTGCCGACGATCACTGCGCTCATCGCCTTCGCCTGCTGGCACTGGATCGAGCGCGGCCGCGAAGTGCCGCCGTTCCTGGCGTCGATCGCGCTGTTCATGCTCGGCTATGTCGGGCTGGTGATCTCGAACTATCCGTATCTGGTGCCGCCGTCACTGACGATCTGGGACACCGCGGCCTCCGCGAGCAGCCAGGTGTTCATGCTGATCGGCACGTTGTTCCTGCTGCCGATGGTCATCGGTTACGTCATCTTCGTGTACTGGATTTTCCGCGGCAAGGTGCGCGAGGGCGAGAGCTATCACTGATCCGTCATTCCGGACGACGCGAAGCGTCGATCCGGAATCCAGAAACAGGCTCTGAATGTGTTGCTGGATTCCGGGTTCTGGCCTTCGGCCAGCCCCGGAACGACGTGAAACTACTGCGCCGGCGGGCGCAGCACCGCCCAGCCGATGCGGATCGGCGGCAGGCGGCCCTGCACGGCGCGATCGAACTGACGCGGCAGTTCCGGCACCAGACCGGGAAACTGCGTGCGCAGATCCTCGGGCACGGCGTTGTTCGCAGCCGCCGGCCAGACCAGCACGCCGCCATGGGCCGCAATGTCATCGACGCTGACCCAGGGACTGCGCTGCGGCGCCCAGGCAAAGAACACATGCGGCCGGCCTTCCGGCCCGCCCGGCGCCATCATGGCAATCAGCGGCGCCAGTCTCGCGTCGCCGCTGATATACTGCAGCGGCTTGCCGGTGCGGCGCTGATAGGTGTCGGCAAAGAACTGCGCCGCGGCGCCGGACGGCTGTGCCAGGCGGGTATCGCGCGCGAAGGTCCACGGCACGACGAGCAGGCTCAAGGCGAGCAGCAGCGGCGGCGCCACCAGCAGCGCCAACCATGACGACGACACCAGCCGCTCGCGGTAGATGAGCACGCGGTTGCCGGCGACGAGCACCACCGCCATGCCGGACAACAGGGCGAGCGGCGCCAGCACCGACCATGTCGTCAGCGCGCCGAATGACGTCAGCAGCGCGGCTTGCGGCACGCGCTCGCCGATCAGCACCAGCGCGATGACGACCAGCGCCGGCGCCAGCGCGAAGAAATAGACGAAGGCGCGCGCTGCCGGCTCGGCGGGACTGCGGTCGATCTCCGGTGCGCGCTCATTGCGGCCGCGGCCGATGCCGGTCGAGAGCATGGCGAGCAGCAGCAGGCCGAGATGCACCGCGACCAGCGCACCGGTGAGCCGCAAGGCTGATACGCCCGCCGCGGCTTCCTGAAGCGTCGCGGCGACCTGCGGCCAGAACCGGCTCAGCCAGGCGGCATAGGGCGCGATCACCACGGCGAGCAACAGCAGCGCCAGCCACGGTTCGGGATGGCCGAGCGCCTCGCGACCGCGCCGCGTCAGCGGGGTGAACACGATCATCAGCACCACCAGCACGACTCCGGCGTCATGCGTGAGCAGCAGCAGGCCGAGATCGACGGCAACGAGAAACCAGCTGCCGCGCCTGCCCTCGCCGAGCGCGCGCCAGTAATGCATCAGCGCCAGCGCCCACAACGGAATGGCGAGCACCGCCGGGCCGAAAGCGGGGCTCGGCACCGTGAAGGCGGCAATGCCGACCATCAGCAGGATGGCAAGCACGGCATGGCGCGTGCCGATCACCGAGCGGCCGAGCGTGAAGACGGCCCACAGCGCGACAACGATACAGACCTGCGACAGCGCATAGAGGCCGAACATGCCGGCGCCGCGGAACGCAATCTCGGCCAGCCAGAACGCCAGCGGCGGACCGAGATAGCTGCCGAGCATGAATTCGCGGCCGACCGCCAGCACCAGCGGCACGTCGCCGGGCGGCGATGAAAAGAACAGCGTCGGGATCAGTGACCACAGCACGCCCTGCGACAGCGCCACGAACCAGAACACGACCTTGGGCCGGCCGCGCAGGAATTCGATGATCAGGGAGACGTGGTGCATTGGGCCTGCTCGTTGCCTCTACCCGCAAGCGGGCAGAGCGAAGCAAGCAAAGCAATAAAGAACGCCGCCTAAAGTGGCAACACGGCCGCGAGCGCCTCGTCGGGCACATCCTCCAGCCGCTCGCCCATTGCGGCGAACTTGGCCGCCACCGGCGCGAAGGAGCGGCGGTGGTGCGGTGTCGGGCCGAGCGCCTGCAAGGCTCGGAAATGTTCGGGCACGCTGTAGCCCATGTGCCGCTCGAAGCCGTAGCCCGGATAGGCTTCGGCCAGCCGCTTCATGTAGCGGTCGCGCGTCACCTTGGCGACGATCGAGGCCGCCGCCACCGAGAGCACCAGCGCGTCGCCCGAGACCACGGCCTCGCAATCGCAGCCGCAGTCGATCTTCATGTTGCCGTCCATAAAGACGAGCTTGGGCCGAACCGGCAGCGCCTTCACGGCACGCGCCGAAGACCACAGCGAGGCGCGCAGGATATTATCGCGATCGATGCGATCGACCGAGGCGAAGGCGACCGAAACCTGCGCCGTCGCGCAGATCTTGTCGTAAAGCTTCTCGCGCGCTTCGGCGTCGAGCTTCTTGGAATCGTTGAGCCCGCGCGGGATGCGGTCGGGATCGAGGATGACGGCGGCGGACACCACCGGCCCGGCCAGCGGTCCGCGCCCCGCCTCGTCGCAGCCGGCGACCGGAAAGATGCCCGCCTTGAAGGCGCGGCGCTCGCGCCGGAAGGTCGGCCGCAGAGCCGGCTCAGCCAGCGGCAATTGCGGCTTGCTTGCAACCTTGGCGGCAGCCTTGGCGACAGCCTTGCCTGCAACCTTGGCCGCGGGTTTGGCCGCGGGTTTGCCGGCAGACTTCGCGGCCGGTTTCGCCGCGGCTTTCTTTTTCGGGGCGGGAGCCATGGGCGATGCCTACGCCCGACTCGGGGCCCCGTTCAACCCTATTCACGTCCGCGGGTGGATAGTGGGGACAGGACTCGTCATCGCCCGCGAAACCTCGTCATCGCCCGCGAAGGCGGGCGATCCAGCGCTTTCGCGGAAAACAGCGCTGGGTCCTCCGCCTTCGCGGAGGACGACGCAGAAACCTAAAACAAACTCATCTGCGCGTCGTTCGCCTTAGGATGCCTGAAGTGCTCGGTCGATAGCCTGCGCTTGGCGACGTTGAGACCGCGCTTTTCGCATGCAAGCTCGAAACGGCGGCCGATCAGCCAGGCGTAAGGCCCCTTGCCTTTCATGCGCGTGCCCCATTCGGAGTCGTAGTCCCTGCCGCCGCGCATTTCGCGCACTAGCTTGAACACATGGCCGGCGCGGTCGGGATAGTTGGCTTCCAGCCATTCGCGGAACAGGTCGCGCACTTCGAGCGGCAGGCGCAGCATGACATAGCCCGCCTCCTTCACGCCGGCGGCGGCCGCCGCGTCGAGGATGCGTTCGATCTCGCTGTCGTTCAGCGCCGGGATGATCGGCGCCACCATCACCGTGGTCGGCACGCCAGCCTGCGACAGCTGCCGCAAGGCCTCGAGCCGCTTCATCGGCGTTGCCGCGCGCGGCTCCATCTTGCGCGCCAGCACCGGATCGAGCGTCGTCACCGACAGCGCCACCTTGACGAGGTTGCGCTCTGCCATGCGCGCGAGGATGTCGAGATCGCGCGTCACCAGCGCCGATTTCGTCACGATGCCGACCGGGTGGCCGGCGCGGTCCAGCGTTTCGAGAATGCGGCGCATCACCTTGTAGCGCCGCTCGATCGGCTGATACGGGTCGGTATTGGTGCCGATCGCGATCACCTTCGGCGAATAGTTCGGCGAAGACAGCTCACGTTCAAGGAGGTCGGCTGCCTCCGGCTTGACGAATAGCTTGGATTCGAAATCGAGCCCCGGGGACAGGCCGAGATACGCGTGCGTCGGCCGGGCGAAGCAATAGACGCAGCCATGCTCGCAGCCGCGATAGGGATTGATCGAGCGGTCGAAGCCGATGTCCGGCGACTGGTTGCGGGTGATGACCTTGCGGGTGGTATCGACCTGCACGGTGGTCTGGAACGGCGGCAACTCTTCCAGCGAGCGCCAGCCGTCGTCGAAGGCGATGCGGGCATGCGGCTCGTAGCGGCCCGAGGCGTTCGACTGCGCGCCACGGCCGCGGCGGCGCTCGTGCTCGACCACGACGCCGAGCAAGCCGGTGAGATCGTCGACGCGCTCGCCCTTTGCACCCGCCGGCGCGGAGGGCAGCTCCGTTCCGCGGTCGGAAATGGCGGTCCGATCGGGGTCCGCCGGCGGGCGTTTCAAGGCTGCAGGTCGTTGAGCCATGGTCCTTACCTAGTCACGAAATGCGAACATAACAAGAACATTGTGCCGGCTTTTTGGCGCGCTCTGCCTTTCGTGGCCCGCCTTCCCTTCCGCACATGATGTGGTAGCAACCTTGGGGACAGTGGTTGTGTTCCGCTTGTTGCCGCCTTGGGGGGCCATGCTCAGCGTCATCGTCGCCACGCACGAATCGGAGCACGCTCTGGTGCCGACTTTGTCGGCGCTGGTGCCGGGAGCGATGTCCGGTCTCGTCACCGAGGTCGTGGTCGCGGACGCTGGATCAAAGGACGCCACCGCCGAAGTCGCCGATATCGCGGGCTGCCGCTTCATCGCCTCGGATGCGCCGCTGGGCGAGCGGCTCAAGGCCGCCGCGCTGAGCACGCGGACACCCTGGCTGATGTTCCTGCGCGCCGGAATCGTGCTCGACGCCGACTGGACGGGGGCCAGCGAGACCTTCATGCAGGCGGCCTCCTTTGCCGACAGCGCCCCGCGCGCCGCGGTGTTCCGCGCCACTGCCACCACCTCGGCGCAGCCGGGGCTTGGCGACGTCATTGCACTGGCCCGCGCCGTGTTCACCGGCCGCAAGCCGTCGCCGGATCAGGGCCTGATCATTTCGCGCGCCCTGTACGAGGCGGTCGGCGGCCACCCCGCGCAGGCCGAGGCCGAGGCGAGGCTGCTGGCTCAGCTCGGCCGCAAGGTTGCGCAGCTCGGGGCCGGGGCCCGGCGGGTCGCCTGAGACTTGCTTGACTTTGTCAACTAGTTGCCTGACGCTGCGGCCATGCCTGCCGCCGGACCATCCTCGAAAGCCGAAGCCGACATTGCGCCCGAACACGTCGCCGCGGTGCGCGGCTTCAATCGCTTCTACACGCGCCAGATCGGCCTCCTGCGCAAAACCTATCTCGACACGCCCTACTCGCTCGGCGAAATGCGCGTGCTGCACGAACTGGCGCATCCGAGCGTCGCGCAACCGACGGCGAAGGATATCGGCCAGGCGCTGGATCTCGACGCCGGTTATCTGTCGCGGGTGCTGCGCAATTTCGAAAAGCGCGGCCTGATCAAGCGCACGACGTCGAAGAACGACGCGCGGCAGAGTCACCTGTCCCTGACCGCGCAGGGCCGTAAGTTCTTTGCGCCGGCCGAGAAGCGCTCCGACCACGACGTCGCCGAAATGCTGGCCGCGCTCAGCGAGCGGGAACAGAGCGAACTGGTGCGCGCCATGGGCACCATCGAAACATTGCTCGGACGAGACGGTGCCTCACTCCCAGAGCGGACTTATACCTTGCGCGATCTCAAGCCCGGCGATCTTGGCTGGATCGTCGCCGAGCACGGCCGCGTCTATACGCGCGAATACAATTGGGACAGTTCATTCGAGGCCTTGGTCGCGCAGATCGTCGCCGACTTCGCCAAAAACTTCGATCCGGCGATGGAGCGCTGCTGGATCGCCGAGATGGATGGCGAGCCGGTCGGCTCGGTCATGCTGGTGAAGGATGACAAGCCCGGCGTCGCGCGCATCCGCCTGCTCATCGTATCGGAGACGGCGCGCGGCCTCGGTCTCGGCCAGCGCCTCACCGACGAATGCATCGCCTTTGCCCGCGCCAAGGGCTATCGCGCCATCACTTTATGGACGCACGAATGCCTGACCGCGGCGCGCCGCTGCTACCAGAAGCGCGGCTTCACCCTGTCCTCGAGCCAGAACAAGATGAGCTTCGGTCAGAATGTCGTGGCGGAGTTCTGGGATTTGGAACTGTAATTACATTGTCATTCCGGGGCGCGCGAAGCGCGAACCCGGAATCCAACTCTCTACACCCGAATGCGTTTCTGGATTCCGGGTGCTCGCCTTCGGCGAATCCCGGAATGACCGTTACTCAGGCCGTCGCGCCCTGCGCCTTCGGCCGCCGCAAATGCTCGTCGAGCCGCGGCAGGATCTCAACGAAGTTGCACGGCCGGTAGCGATAGTCGAGCTGGTGCACGAGGATCTCGTCCCAGGCATCCTTGCAGGCGCCGGGCGAGCCCGGCAGGCAGAAGATATAAGTCGCGTTGGCGACGCCGGCGGTGGCGCGGGTCTGGATCGCCGAGGTGCCGATCTTCGGATAGCTCACCATCGTGAACAAGGTCGAGAAGCCGTCCATGCGTTTCTCGAACAAGGGCTCGACCGCTTCCGGCGTCACATCGCGGCCGGTGAAGCCGGTGCCGCCGGTCGAGATCACCACGTCGATGAACTTGTCCTCGATCCAGGCCTTCACCTTGCCGCGGATGGCATCGACCTCGTCCTTCACGATCGAGCGCTCAGCCAGCATGTGCCCGGCGGCGCGGATGCGCTCGACCAAAGTGTTGCCGGACTTGTCGTCGGCCAGTTCGCGCGTGTCCGACACCGTGAGCACGGCTATCTTGAGCGGCACGAACTGCTTGGATTCATCGATACCGGGCATTTCCTATTCTCCGTCATGGCCGGGCTTGTCCCGGCCATCCACGACTTCACGAGGCCAGCCAGTTTAAGGCGTGGATGCCCGGCACAAGGCCGGGCATGACACCGAGTATTGTCGCTACGCCGCGCTCACAACTGCGCGTTCGCCGCGAAGGTATTGCACGACGACACCTTGCCGGACTTGAAGCCGGTCGTGAACCAGCGCTGACGCTGGGCCGAGGTGCCGTGCGTGAAAGAGTCCGGCACGACATAGCCCCTCGCCTGCTTCTGCAAACGATCGTCGCCGATCGCGGCCGCCGTCTGCAGCGCCGCTTCGATGTCGCCGGCCTCGATCGAATTCCAGCGCTGGTTGGACTGGTTGGCCCAGATGCCGGCAAAGCAATCGGCCTGCAATTCGACGCGCACCTGAATGCGGTTCGATGCGGCGCGGTCGCCGGCGGATTGCTGCGCCTCGCGGGCCTTGGGCAGAATGCCGAGCAGGTTCTGCACGTGATGACCGACTTCGTGCGCGATCACGTAAGCCTGGGCGAATTCGCAGCTCTTGCCGGTGCAGGCGCGAAAGCGCGTGCGCATTTCATCGAAGAACGATGTGTCGAGAAAGATGCGGCGGTCCGGCGGGCAATAGAACGGACCGCTCGCCGAACTCGCCATGCCGCAGGCGCTGCTCACCTGCCCCGTGAACAGCCGCAGGCGCGGCGCGCGGTATTGCTGGTTGGCGTCCTGAAACACCTTGCTCCAGGTATCTTCGGTATTGCCGAGCACCGCGGCGACGAAGTTGCCCATCTCATCTTTGGGCGCGCCGGTGCGTTGCGCGGGCCGATCGACACGTTGCTCATACTGTTGCGATGGCCGGCCATTGTTGAGCATCTCCGCGCCGGAGATCAGCAAACTCGGATCGATGCCGAGCGCCCAGCCGATCAGGCCGAGCACGACGACCGTGCCGATACCCAGGCCACCGCCGCCCACCGGCAGATTGAAACCGCCGCCACCGCCGCCAAAACCGCCGCCACCGCGATCGTCTTCAACGTTGTCGCTGCGCCGAAAGTCATCCCAACGCATTCAAGCCGTCTCCTGCCCACGCCACCCGAATTGCCTTCTTTAGCACGACTGATTGCGGCAATACTTGGCAGACTGTTAACCTCTGCTAACTCGCGGTTAAACTAGCAGAATTCGCTCCAAAGAATTTTTCCATAAAGGTTTTTTTCACCTTGGCCTGCGCATGATGCGGGCCTGTCGGTTTGTAGGTCCCGCGTCAGCCGACCGCGTCGTCCTTGAGTCAGAGTTGAGTCATGGTTGAGTCGCGTCGCGGGGCGCCCGGTCGGGCGCCCCGTGGTCTTTCAAAGACCCCCGATCATCGCATCCTTGTTGGCGACTGCGTCAACGAGATGTCGAAGCTTCAGGCTGGTTCCGTCGATCTGATTTTCGCGGATCCGCCCTATAATCTGCAGCTTGCCAGCGATCTGAAGCGGCCGGACGACAGTCATGTCGACGCCGTGACGGACGACTGGGACAAGTTCGCCAGCTTCGCCGCTTACGATGCGTTTACCAAAGAGTGGTTGGCCGCCTGCCGCCGCGTACTCAAGCCCGCCGGCACCATTTGGGTCATCGGCTCCTACCACAACATCTTCCGCGTCGGCGCGATCATGCAGGACATGGGGTTCTGGATCCTGAACGACGTGATCTGGCGCAAAACCAATCCGATGCCGAATTTCCGCGGCCGGCGTTTCACCAACGCGCACGAGACCATGATCTGGGCCTCGCGCGACCCGAACGCCAAGGGTTACACCTTCAACTATGAGGCGCTGAAGGCCGGCAACGACGATGTGCAGGTACGTTCCGACTGGACCTTCCCGCTTTGCACCGGTTCCGAACGCCTGAAAGGCGCCGACGGCAAGAAGCTGCACCCGACCCAGAAGCCTGAAGCGCTGCTCGCTCGGGTGATCCTGTCGAGTTCCAAGCCGGGCGACCTTGTGCTCGACCCGTTTAATGGAACCGGCACGACCGGCGCCGTCGCCAAGAAGCTCGGCCGCCGCTACATCGGCCTGGAGCGTGAGAAAAAGTACGCCTCGGCTGCCGAGAAGCGCCTCGCCGATGTCGAGGTGGTGCCCTCGCCGTCCATCGCGCCGTTCATGACGGCGCGCGAGGCCCCGCGCGTCGCCTTCGCCTCGCTGATCGAGCGCGGTCTGATCTCGCCCGGCGCCCGGCTGACCGACTCCAAGAAACGGCATAAGGCCATCGTCCGCGCCGACGGTGCGATCGCGGTTGGCGACACGGTCGGCTCCATCCACCGCGTCGGCGCGGTGGTCCAGGGGCTGGACGCCTGCAACGGCTGGTCGTTCTGGCACGTCGAGACGCCGAAGGGCCTGATGTCGATCGACGACCTGCGCGCGCAGGTCCGCTCGGAAATGGCGCTCTTGGAAGCGGCGGAGTGAACCAGTATCCGCTCGTCCCAGCGAAAGCGGGGACCCAGAACTTCTGATCCAGGAAATTTGCACAAACTGGATTCCCGCTTTCGCGGGAATGAACGGGGTTTGCGGCCCGCTCAGCGCAAAACTTCCACCAACAACTCGAGCGCCCGCTTCGCGAACGCTTCCATGTTCGCCGGGCGATCCGCGCTGCCGGTTTCCAGCGTGATCGCCTTCTCGACCGGGCCGGCGACCGCGATGCAGGAGTGACCGGCGGCATCGCCATAACGATTGCCGGTCGGTCCGGTGGCGCCGGTTTCACCGAGGCCCCAGGTCGCCCCCATCTTGTCGCGGATCGTGCGCGCGCCCAGCAGCGCATAGGGCTCGGTGGAAGGACGCATCCCCTTCATCTCGGCATCGCCAATGCCGAGCAAAGCCGCGCGCGACGTCTTCGTGTAGACCACCGCGCCGCCGAGGAAATAGGCCGAGGCGCCCGGCACTGCGAGCAGCGCCGCCGCGACCAGCCCGCCGGTCCAAGACTCGGCGATGGCAATGGTTTCCTTCCGGGCGATCAGGCGTTCGGCGATCTGTTCAGCGAGCGGCGCGAGCGAATTCATGATTCAGGCCTTCGCCACATTGGCGCTGCGTGCCGGCACGCCGAATTCGCGGCGGCAGACCTCGGCCAGCACCGCGATGCCCTCGCGGATTTCCTGATGCGAGGGGCTGGCGAAGCATATGCGAATGCGGCTCCGGCTGTGCGCCTTGTCGGTCGACCATTCAGGGCCGGGATTGATCGCCACGCCTTCCTTCAGCGCCGCCTGATAAAGCCTCAGGCTATCGACGTCGTCCGGCAGCTTGACCCAGAGAAATATGCCGCCCTTCGGATCGTCGAATTCAGCGGCGGTGCCGAATTGTTCGTTGAGCGCTTCCATCAAAGTCTCGACCTTCTTGCGCAGACCCTTGCGCAGCGCCGGGACATGCGTCGCGAACAGCGGCTTGCAATATTCCGCGAGCACCATCTGCTCCAGCGCGCCGGAGCCGGCGTCGGTCTTGAGCGACAGCATGCGCGACATGATCTGCCATGGCGCGACGACGAAGCCGACGCGCAAGGCCGGCGCGATCGACTTCGAGAACGAGCCGATATGGATGACGTTGTCGGACTTGCTCATGGCATGCAAAGCGGGAGGCCGCTCGCCGCTCCAGACGAGGTCGGCGTAGCAGTCGTCCTCGACGATCGGCACGCCGTATTCATCGGCGAGCACCAGCATGCGGGCGCGGCGATTTTCGTCCAGCACGGTGGCGGTGGGATTCTGCACCGTCGGGATGGTGTAGATGAACTTCGGCGTGACGCCGCGCGCCTTGAGGTCCTTGAGCGCGGCTTCGAGCGCGTCCATGCGCATGCCGCCTTTGTCGAGCGGAATACCCACGGCCGTGACGCCGAGTTTGGTGAAGCGGTTGAGCGAGCCCTGGTAATTGTCCGTCTCGACGATCACGGTATCGCCGCGCGACAAAAGCGCGCTGTTGACCAGATCGAGCGCCTGCAGCGAACCCGAGACGATGAGGATATCGTCGGCCGTGCACGACATGCCGGCGTCGCGGTTGAGCTTTACGCTCAGGAATTCGCGCAAAGGCCAGTAGCCTTGCGGACCGCTGTTGAGACCGTAGGTCGCCAGCGTGCGGCCCTCGCGCGCCATGACCGATTGCGCCGCGGCGATGAGCCCGTCGAGCGGGATTTCGTCCGGATCGTTGTTGCCGCCGACGAAATTGTATTTCGGCGCACCGATCCAGCGCACCGCCGGTGGTGGCAGGCTGGCCGGGAACAACGGCGTGAAATCGAAAGCCATATTTCCTATCCTTCATGCCCGGCCTTCTGTGTGCCGGGCATGACATTGCGTGACGCAGGGCGGCTTATTTCGCCGCCTGCACCATGATCTCGACCTTGTATTCCGGCGCGGCGAGCCGGGCCTCGACGGTGGCGCGCGCCGGCGTGTTGCCGGGCGACACCCAGGCGTCCCAGGCCGCGTTCATGGCGGCGAATTCCGACATCGAGGTGACCCAGATATTGGCCGACAGCAGCTTCGACTTGTCGGTGCCGGCCTTGGCGAGATAGCCGTCGATCTGCGCCAGAATGTCCTTGGTCTGGGCCGTCATGTCCTTGCCCTTGGGATCGTTGGCGACGATGCCCGCCAGATAGACGGTGTTGCCATGCACCACGCACTTGCTCATGCGCTGGTTGGAATCGTAACGCTCGATGGCCATGGGCCTTCCTCCACTCGGTTGAAAATCCGGCCGGAGTCTTAGCGGGCTTCGGCCAGGAAGGGAACTCGGAACCCGGCTTTTGATTTATAGTGCGAAATGCGCGAGCGACCCGCCGCCGCGCCGCAACAGGGAGAGTTCACCATGGGCTGGTTTTCGTCCGATATCGACACCTTCGAAGAGCTGTTCATCCACACCCTGCAGGACATCTACTACGCCGAGCATCAGATCAGAAAATCGCTGCCCGACATGATCGAGAAGGCGTCCGACGCCGAGCTCAAGAAGGGCTTCCGCGTGCACCTCAAGCAGACCGACGGCCAGATCAAGCGGCTCGACCGCGTATTCAAGATGATGAAGTCGGTGCCGCAGGGCACCAAGTGCCCGGCCATCGACGGCATCATCGAGGAGGCCAATGACATCGCCGGCGAGATCGAGAACAAGACCATTCTCAACGCGGCGCTGATCGCCGCAGCGCAGGCGGTCGAGCACTATGAGATTACGCGCTACGGCACTTTGGTCGCCTGGGCGCGCGTCATCGGCCGGCCGGATGTCGCCAAGGTGCTCAACATGAACCTCAAGGAGGAAAAGGCGACCGACAAGAAGCTGGGCGGCATCGCCAAGCGCAAGATCAACAAGAAGGCCGCGGCCACCAAACTCAAGAAGCCGACCAAGGCCGAGCAGGCCGAGAATGCCATGCTCGTCGCCGCGGCGGGGATACCGGCGATTTAGCCCTCTGTCATTCCGAGGCGCGCTGAAAGCGCGAACCCGGAATCCAGAGACAAACTCTGTATTCGCATCTGGATTCCGGGTTCTGGCCTTCGGCCAGCCCCGGAATGACAGGTCTCTAGCCTCCCCTTACGCCCTGCGTGTTGACGTAAAGCGCGTAAAGCGAATGCGCGGCCGCCATGAACAGCCGGTTGCGCTTGACGCCGCCGAACGTGACATTGGCGCAGCGCTCCGGCAGGGAGATGTGGCCGATCGGCTCGCCCTCGGGCGTAAACACGCGCACGCCGTCGAGCTCCGGCGTCATGCCCCAGCCGCACCACAGATTGCCGTCGACATCGACGCGGAAGCCGTCCGGCGTGCCATCGGGACCGGCGTCGATCAGCACCTTGCGGTTCGACAGCCTGTCACCGGCGCCGACATCGAAACTCAATATCTTGCGCGGCTCGGCGCGGGACTCGACGATGTAGAGCCTCGATTCATCGGGCGAGAAGGCAAGCCCGTTCGGCTGGTTGATGCCTTCCGCGGCCACGGACACCTGCCCGGTCGCGCCGTCGACGCGATAGACATTGGTCGGCAATTCGGATTCCGCCTTGTCGCCTTCGTAATTGCCGAGAATGCCGAACTGCGGATCGGTGAACCAGATCGAGCCGTCGGATTTGACCACAACGTCGTTCGGCGAATTGAGCCGCTTGCCGTCGAACCGGTCGCATACCACCGTGATGGTGCCGTCATATTCGGTGCGGGTGACGCGGCGCGTCAGATGCTCGCAGGTGACGAGCCGGCCTTGCCGGTCGCGGGTGTTGCCGTTGCCGTTGTTCGACGGCTTGCGGAACGGCGTCACCTGCCCGCTTTCCTCGTCCCATTTCAGCATGACATTGCCGGGCACGTCGCTCCAGATCAGGCAGCGCGCATCGCCGAAATAGACCGGGCCCTCGCCCCAGCGCGTGCCGGTGTAGAGCCGCTCCACGCTCGACAAAGGCAGATGATATTTCTTGAAGCGCGGATCGAGCGCCGTAATCAGCGGATCGGGATAACGCTGGCTGGGGGACCACTGGCCGGCAAGCACGGCGGCTTTACTATCGAGCGACATCGTTTCATTCCCCTGAGGATTCTTTTGTGCGCTCAATCTAGCGCATTAATCCAAGGCATGCGCGAGCACTTTGCGCATGACGTTCGGCAGTGCTTCGCCGGGCAATTCGACGACCTCGACCCAGCGCGCGCCTTTCGGCGCCGCCGCCGTCTTCGGCACCTGCGCGACGAAGACGGTCAGCGCCAGCGGAAAATGGGTGAACACATGCGTCACCTCGCCGGCGAGCTTGCGCCATTTCACTTTGGCGCCGAGCTTCGGCGCGGCATCGAGCGCCTTGCTGACATCGAAGTCGTGCGACCAGTCACTACCGGGCACTTCGGTCATGGCGCCAAGCAGCCCCTTTTCCGGGCGCTGGCGCAGCAGCACGTAACCGTCCGCGCGCAGCACGACAAAGGCGGCGCCGCGCCGCAATTTGCCTTCGCGCTTGGGCGCCTTGCGCGGGAATGTCTCCTGATCGCCCCGCGCCCGCGCCATGCAAACATCGTCGAAAGGGCACAGCGCACAGGCCGGTTTCTTCGGCGTGCAAATGGTGGCGCCGAGATCCATCATCCCCTGCGCGAAATCGCCGGTGCGTGCGGGCGGCATCAGCGAGGCGGCCAGTCGCTTGATCTCGGGCTTGGCCGCCGGAAGCGCCTCCTCGACGGCGAACAGCCGGCTCACCACGCGCTCGACATTGCCGTCCACCGGCACCGCCGGCAGGTCGAAGGCGATGGCGCCGACAGCGGCCGCGGTGTACTCGCCAATGCCCGGCAGCGCCCGCAGCGCCTCGATATCGGCCGGAAACACCCCGCCGTGGCGTTCGACCACCGCGATGGCGCAGGCATGCAGATTTCGGGCGCGGGCGTAATAGCCGAGCCCGGCCCAGGCGCGCAGCACGTCGTCGAGCGGCGAGCGCGCCAAAGTCTCGACCGTCGGCCATTGGACCAAGAATTTGATGTAGTAAGCCCCCACCGTTTTGACGGTCGTCTGCTGCAGCATGATTTCCGACAGCCATACCGCGTAGGGGTGCGTGCGCTCGCCCTTCCGCGCCCGCCACGGCAAGACCCGGCGGTGGCGGTCGTACCAGGCGAGCAGGTCGGCTGGATCGGGGGTCGCTTTCTTTCGCCGCGGGGCCCGGACTGCTACGTTCATGGCCGCACGATCCTAGAGCCGACCGAAATGAGCAAGCCTTCGCGCAGTTTTCCCCGTCCGTTGTCCGAGTTCACTGCGGCGAGCCTCAGCGGCGCGCTCAAGGCGCAGGGCTTTGCCTCGACCGAAATCCTGACCCGCTGGCCCGCCATCGTGGGCGCGGAGATCGCCGCCCATAGCGAGCCGATGAAGATCAACTGGCCGCGTCCTAAAGCCGACGTGGGGGAGGTCGAACAGGCCGAGCCGGCCACGTTGGTGCTGCGGGTCGAAGGGCCGATGGCGCTGGAAATCCAGCATCAGTCGTCGGTTATCCTGGAGCGGGTGAACCGGTTCTTCGGTTGGCAGGCCGTCGGCCGGCTGGCGCTGCGGCAGGCGCCGCTACGGCGCAAGGCGCCGAAACGCCGCCCCGCCCCGCCCGATCCCGCTATCACGGCCCGGCTGGCCGCGGAGATGCCGGAAATCGAGGACGATGCGCTGCGCGACGCCTTGGCTCGGTTGGGTACGGCTATCAAGACAAAGTGAGATTGGCAGCCCAACACGGACAGGTTCGCGCCATTGCCACAATCGTCCTGTCCAGCTAGCAGAATGCCCTGCGCGGACGCTTTTTCCGCGAATATTGTAACGGAGACATCCCTTGCGCCTGACCCGACGTGAATTCTGCCAGAGCACGGCTTTCGTGGCCCTCGCAACGGCCTTGGGATTGTCCAGTCTGCCCGCCCTGACCGAACCGGCGCTGGCTCAAGCCGCCGTATCCGAAACCGAGTTGATGGCGCCAAACGCCCTGCCGGACATGGCGCTGGGCGATGCCAAAGCGCCGGTCACCGTCATCGAATACGCGTCGATGACCTGCCCGCACTGCGCGACCTTCACCGAGAAGACCTTCCCGGACATCAAGAAGAAGTACATCGACACCGGCAAGGTTCGCTTCATCTTCCGCGAGTTCCCGCTCGACAACCTCGCCGCCGCCGTCTTCATGCTGGCGCGCTGCAACGCCGAGACCAATTCGGACAAGTATTTCGCCTTCATCGACACCATGTTCCGCCAGCAGCGCACCTGGGCCGTCGAAAAGCCGCTGGAGCCGCTGCTGACCATCTCCAAGCAGGCCGGTTTCACCCAGGAAACCTTCAATGCCTGCCTCTCGAACCAGAAGGTGCTGGACGGCATCGAGGCGGTGCGTCAGCGCGGCGTCGACAAGTTCAAGGTCCAGTCGACCCCGTCCTTCTTCATCAACGGCAAGCTGTATACCGGCGCCCTGTCGGTCGACGAGATGTCCAAGATCATCGACCCGCTCCT